>Ga0307486_1001066_pt1 | contig 22303 bp, 22 predicted proteins | sample CBIW02metaG_FD_203663 | JGI IMG/M metagenome (GOLD analysis project Ga0307486, IMG submission 203663) | Sea-ice brine microbial communities from Beaufort Sea near Barrow, Alaska, United States - CBIW 0.2 | ecosystem: Environmental > Aquatic > Marine > Coastal | place: USA: Alaska | collected...
TACCCGGGGATGTAATACTGACTGGTACGCCCAAAGGTGTCGGGCCACTGGAATCCGGACAAATCCTGCAACTGACGCTGGAAGATCGCCTGTCGGTGTCGACCAGAGTGATATAAAGAGTGATTTAAAGAGTGATATAAAGAGTGATTTAGACAACAGCCTTAAGCGTGGTTTAACGTGACGACGCTGAATCGTTTTTTGGTTAGGAGCGTATATCTGGCATGGCAAAAAAACCGGTTACCACCCGCAGTGGTCGTTTTTTCAAACTCGCAGGCATGACTGCCTCCGTGGCCGGACAATTCGCTGGCCAAAAGGCACGCAGTTTTTTTAGCGGTGAAAACGACGAAGGTGCGCGCAGCGAGAGCTACAGCCGTATGGCATCGCGCATTACCGACACTCTGGGGGAAATGAAAGGCGCTGCCATGAAGGTGGGCCAAATAGCATCGCAAACCCAAGATTTTTTACCCCGGGAATTTTCTGACGCCCTGCAAAAGCTTCAAAAAGAAGCGCCGCCCATGCCCTTCGAGGTGATTCGCCAGCAAATTGAAACCGCCTTGGGCAAACCGGTGCACGAGCTTTACGAGTACCTGCAGGAAGCACCTTACGCGGCGGCCTCGATAGGCCAGGTGCATCGGGCGCGGATGCACGATGGAACCGACGTGATCGTAAAGGTGCAGTATCCGGGGGTTGACGAATCTTGCGATTCCGACCTGAAGCAGCTTCGCCTGGCTTTAAAACTAGGCGGCCTGCTGAAAATGCCCAAGGAATCGGTAGATCAATTATTTAATGAAATCCGCGAACGCCTGCACGAAGAATTGGATTACGACAATGAAGCCCGCAATCTTGATGTGTTTCGCGAGTTTCATCGCAACGATCCCTGGGTGGTTATTCCAGCGGTGGTGCGTAGCCACTCAACCCGCCACGTCATGACTCTGGAGCTGGAAGAAGGTGACCACGTCGGCGATATCACCTCGGAGCGTTACGACCAAAACACCATCAATCTCATCGGCCACCGCATTTTTACCGCGATGGCGGACCAATTGTTTCGTTTTCAGTGCATTCACGGTGACCCACACGCCGGTAACTTTGCTTACCGGCCGGACGGCACCATCGTGATGTACGATTTTGGCTGTGTAAAAAAGCTGAAGCCGGAGATTGTGCGGGCTTACCGCAATGCGGTAACGGCTGCTTTAGATCAGGATTATAAGGCGCTAGACCAGTATTTGATCGATTTGGGTGCGCGAGTTGAGAGCCAACCGGCGATTGATGAGGCTTATTACGCCATGTGGCGGGACATTTTAGTGGTGCCGTTTGAGTCTGAACAGCCCTACGATTTTGGTCAGGCGCGGTTGCATAAGGATGTGGCGGCCAAGACCAGTACGGTGTTTAAATATCTGAATTCTTTCAAACCGCCGGTGGAGAGTATTTTTATCGACCGGATGATAGCGGGTCATTATTGGATGCTGAAGCGGTTGGGGGTTCAGGCGGCTTTTGGTAATGAGTTGCGGGCTTATTTGGCTGAGTTTGCTGATTAGGCGTTAATGGCACAGGTCTGGATAAGCTGTTTACCCATTCTGCTACACCTTCCACTGCGCTTTTTTGAATAAACCGGGCGCGGGAGACTCTTCCTGTGGGGGTTACCGGGTCTATAACGGTGATGGGCACGTCGCGTTCTACTTCGTGGACCAGGCCGGCGGCCGGGTAGACTTGTAGGGAGGTGCCGACAATGAGCAGGTCGTCGGCACTGCGCACTATGTCTATAGCGGCTTCCAGCATCGGGACTTCTTCGCCGAACCAGACGATGTGGGGGCGCAGTTGGCTGCCGTCTTGGCTGCGTTCACCCAAGCTGATATCGCGGTAGCCGATGCTGTGGATGGCCTGGGGGTTTTTGCTGCTACGGGCCTTGGTGAGTTCACCGTGCAGGTGTAACACGTGGGTAGAGCCGCCGCGTTCGTGTAAATCGTCTACGTTCTGGGTGATTATGGTCACCTGATAACTGCGCTCCAATTCGGCAAGCAGGCAGTGGGCGCGATTGGGTAGAGTGTTGGCCAGTTGACGACGGCGTTCGTTGTAGAAACGCAGCACCAGCGCCGGGTCGCGCTGGAAGGCTTCGGGGGTGGCTACATCATGTACGTTGTGCTTTTCCCACAATCCGTTGCTATCACGGAAGGTGGCCAAGCCGCTTTCGGCGCTGATGCCAGCGCCGGTGAGTACTACGATGTGTCGCTTCATGTGCGCGCTAACCGCCGTATCAGTCGAAGATTTTACCCGGGTTGATGATGCCGTTAGGGTCAAAAACCTGTTTGATGCCTCTCAGGTACGCAATTTCAGCTTCGCTTCGAGTGTACTGCAGGTAGGCTTTTTTGGTCATGCCCACGCCGTGTTCGGCGGACACGCTGCCTTGGTATCTTTCCACAATTTCAAACACCCACTTATTCACTTGCTGGCACTTTTCGAAGAAGTCTTCTTTCGCCATGTCCTCAGGTTTGAGGATGTTCAGGTGCAGATTGCCGTCGCCGATGTGGCCAAACCAGATAATTTCGAAATCCGGATAGTGGTTGCTGACCACCTGGTCGATTTCGTCCAGAAAGCCCGGCACCCGGGATACCACCACAGAAATGTCGTTTTTGTAGGGGATACGCGGGGCGATGGATTCGGAGATGCGCTCGCGCAGCTGCCACAGGTTCTGGGCCTGGGTTTCGCTTTGGCTGATCACGCCGTCGAGCACCCAGCCGTTTTCCATGCACTGCTCGAACAGTTCCATGGCTTGTTCCGTCACCTGATCAGACACCGCTTCAAATTCCAGCAGCGCATAGTAAGGCGCCTCGGTGTCAAACGGCGCTTTTACCTGGCCGTGGGCCAGCACGTGATTCATCGCCTGGTGTGAGAAAAATTCGTAGGCGGTTAAATCCAGCTTGCTGCGGAAGGTGTTCAGCACGTCCATAGTGCTGCCCAGGTCATTCAGGCCCAGTACTAACACGGTAAGATTGTCTGGCTGGCGTGACAGCTTCATGGTGGCTTCTGTAATAAAACCCAGAGTGCCTTCAGCGCCGATGAACAAGTGGCGCAGGTCGTAGCCAGTGTTGTTCTTTTCCAGGTCTTTGTTCAGATCGAGAACATCGCCTTTACCGGTGACAACTTTCAAGCCAGCAACCCAGTCTCGGCTCATGCCATAGCGGATAACTTTGATGCCACCGGCGTTGGTGGACAGGTTGCCGCCCAGCTGGCTGGAGCCGGCGGACGCAAAGTCCACCGGGTAGTAAAGGCCGTTTTTTTCGGCAAAATTCTGCAGCTGTTCAGTAATAACACCGGCCTGGCAACGCACGGTGCGGTCACAGGCGTTGAAGTCCAGAATCTGGTTCATATTGTCAAACGCCACCACCACTTCACCGTCGGCGGCTACGGCGCCGGCGCTCAAGCCAGTTCGGCCGCCAGAGGGCACCAAAGCAACTTTGTTTTGGTTAGCGAACTGAACCAGCGCCTGCACGTGTTCGGTGGTTTTCGGCAGCGCAATAGCAACCGGATTTGGCGTGTATATTCGGGTCCAGTCGGTGCCGTAGGTGGCAAGATCAGACGGATCTGTCAGCACTTTACCCGGGGCATCACCCTTGGCCATCAGTTGCTTCAGGACGGCTATGATCTGTTCAGATGTCATCAGGCTGGGCTCTCGCGCAAGTGTGTCTCAAAATGGGGCGGTACAGTCAACATTAGACCGCCTGGAGGCGCAGGCCTGTATAAAAACAGGAGTGCTCTGCAAGCCGCCAACGCCAAGGATTATGTTATCATACCGCCCCTGTTCTGTGTGCCAGCCCATGCGATGTAAAGCTGAGATGACTGGCCACGGGTGGTTAAACGCGACAAAAAGTTGGAAAGTAAGCCCATGTCCAATACGTCTCTGCAAAAAAGCAAAATCCGAATCCTGTTGTTGGAAGGTGTTCACCAGTCTGCACTCGATTCGCTGCACTCCGCCGGTTACACCAACATTGAGTCCCTGTCGCACTCGTTGGCTGAAGACGAGCTGATCGAGAAAATTGCCGACGCCCATTTTGTCGGCTTACGATCGCGCACGCAGCTGACAGAGGCCGTATTCGAAGCCGCCAAGAAGCTGGTGGCAGTGGGTTGCTTCTGTATTGGCACCAATCAGGTAGACCTGCAGGCGGCCACACGCCGCGGTGTGGCGGTATTTAATGCGCCCTTTTCCAACACCCGCTCGGTAGCCGAACTGGTGTTGGCGCAAGCCATTTTGTTGCTGCGCGGCGTGCCGGAAAAGAATGCCAAGGCCCACCGTGGCGAATGGCTAAAGTCGGCCAAAGACAGCTATGAAATCCGCGGCAAGAAGCTGGGCATTATTGGCTATGGCAATATTGGCACCCAGTTCAGTGTGCTGGCCGAAGGCTTGGGCATGGACGTGTACTTCTACGATGTGGTGTCTAAACTCTCCATCGGCAATGCCACGCAAGTGGGTTCCCTGCAAGAACTGCTGAATCTGTGTGATGTGGTGAGCCTACACGTACCGGAAACCGCAGCCACCAAGTACATGTTCAAAGCCGAGCAGCTGGCACATATGAAGCCTGGCTCTATTTTGATGAACGCCTCACGTGGCACGGTGGTCGACATAGACGCCTTGGCTGACTCACTGCGCAGCGGCAAGCTGCTGGGCGCTGCCATTGACGTGTTCCCGGTTGAGCCAAAATCTAACAAAGAAGAATTCGAGTCGCCGTTACGTGAGTTCGACAACGTGATCCTGACCCCACACGTGGGGGGCTCCACCATAGAAGCCCAGGAAAATATCGGCCGTGAAGTCGCAGAAAAACTGTCCATGTACAGCGACAACGGTACGTCCGTATCGTCCGTGAACTTCCCCGAAGTGGCCCTGCCCTCGCATCCGAACCAGCATCGGCTACTGCACATTCACGAAAACGTGCCGGGCGTGATGTCAGAAATCAACCAAGTCTTTTCCGCCAACGGTATTAACGTCTGTGGTCAGTACCTGCAAACCAAGGAAGACATCGGCTACGTGGTGATCGACGTCGACAAAGCCTACGGTGAACTGGCGCTGGAAAAGCTGTTGGAAGTGAAGGGCACCATTCGCTGCCGCGTGCTGTTTTAAGCCCGCAAGGCCGAATAGGAAAAACCGGGGCTCAGGCCTCGGTTTTTTTGCTTTTAAGGGACAGATTTGAAATCTGTCCCTGGCCCGCCGAGGCCCCGGTTTTCTTACTCAAAGGGGATAGATTTGAAATCTGTCCCTGATCTTTTTGAGCAGTCCTCTCACCCAGCAAGCCGCTGGTTCCACCATAATCTGACGATGATAGCGTGCGGAAGTGTCAGCGCCGCCAGCGCCCAGAACATGACTCTGACTGCGTCAACCAGCAAACTCGTCGAAGGCCCAATAAGAATAGTCACTCCCCAGGCGACACTCGCCATTGCGATTGCCCCCAGCGTTGCAGGCAAGATTTTACGGGCCGGAAACGCCTGGAACAGGCTTTTTTGATTCGACAACAAGCGGTGTTCTGCAATCGAAAGGAAATGACGCACGCTGTGAATCGTACAAAAATAGAATGCGAATCCCAGAAGCGGTGGCAGTGCGATCAAGGCCGCACCCACCAGGCATAACTCGACCCACACTCTTGGGTCTAGTCGGTTGAGGCGTCCGAACAACAGGCATCCGAAGCCCAAAAGCCAAAACACCGCCAAATAAGGCCCAAGCCACACCACGATCTCCAAAACCACCTGTAGGTCACTCTTAACCAGCCAGGAAAACAACTCGCTTGTTTGCTGCGGGTGCCCGAGCATCGGACCCAGAATGGGCATGCTCCCGCTTAGCCAACGCAACAGAGGGTTTTTTGCCAAGCTTAGAAAAGCCTCGTCGGTATAGCCAAAATGCCAGACCGACAATCCCAGAAACACCAGCAGCGCCACCACCGGTAGAACCCAGATTAGCGCGACAAAAGCCAACGAGGCCATCAAGTAGACACACAGAACAACGAATAAACCGGTTGGCGACGTCGCGGTCAGTTTCTTGAGAATCATGGGGTCCGCGCCCCCGTGGGACAGGCCGAACACACCAATAGGCAGCAACACAATCCAGAACTGTTGTTCGATAGACAGAGCCGGCAACATAACGCCGACGATCAGCGCGAGGCTGGCAATGATCAATATAACGAACTGGTGAAGGCGTCCGCCTGAACTCCGATAAAGCACATTTTCAGTGTTAGCGGTGTCGTTTATCACCATGGCAATGCGGCTCGCACAAAGGGCCTGGGCGGTAGCGCGCTGGCCACTGCTAGAGCATCACGCCAGCGTGGCTGGTCGTTCATAAACCGGCTCATTTGTGCGGCACTCGTGGCAGCAAACAACCCCACGAACCATTGCGGTGCTTTGTCCGGGTGCCGCTTCAATGCCCGCAGAAATACGCTGTCCATCCAGTCCAGCCAGCCCGCCCGCACCACTGGGCCCTGAAGCATCCAGTCGCCACTGGCATGAGCCGCAAGAATCTGCCGGGCAAGCGCCGCGCTGCCTCTTTGGCAACTAACAAAATGATAGCCCGTGGCGGCTCTCATCCAGCCTGCACCGACGCCTGCCCTGAGCACCCGACCAACGCTCTGAACATTCGGCATGCGCAACATAGGCAGGCTACCAAACTCCTCTCTTGTGACCTCGTAATACCCCAGGTCCTGTCGCTGCAGCCATGAATCAAGGTCTGAGCGATAGTCCGGCGCAGGCTCCTTCTCTGGTTGAAAGGCGGTCCATTCAATCAGAAAGTGGTCCTCGTCGAGAGGCAACAGGTACAAAAAACACGGGTGCGGGTAGCCAGGCTGAAAATCCATCAGTGTGGCCGTAGAGGTATCAAAACCGTGCTTGGGACAGGTAATCTCAAGGCCTGAGAAAACCTGCCAAAACCCAACGCCGGATATCAGCTGACCCTTGTCAGGAGGGCGCGTGTCTATGACTGCCTTTGCCTGCCAACGGCGTTGATCCGCCGACACCAAGGCGCCATCATCGGTGTGTTCGACGCCGCTAACGGTCACACCAAGGTGTAAATCAAAGGCCGGAATATCGTCTATTTTGGCCAATGCATGCCGATACAGAACATCTGCCGGCAGCATTGCGTAAGCAATGTCCCTGTCAAACTGACACGCTGTTTGATGACCCTGGCTGACCTGCCAGCGAAACCAGCGATGGGTGATAAGATCGCGAAAAGGATGTGGCTCAAGGTCCCAGAAACACCATGTTCGATCGTTACTATAGGATGTTCGTGGTTCGAGAAAACAGACTCTGGGCAATGTTGTTTGCCCCTCTTCTGCCAACTGCAGGAGCCAACAGGCCAGGCTGAGCCCAGTTAACCCGGCTCCGATAATGACAAGGTCATACTCAGCGTTTGGCTCAGCGCGCTGGCTTGTGGGCTTCGGTCCAGATTCAGGTTCGACTTCAAGACGGCGGTTCATCGCTTTTCCGGCTGGCGCAGTTTAAGACTGGTAATCAGGCCTTGATGCAACTCGTGATCGTGACGAATAGACTGGCGGCTGATAGCGCCTGCCGTCAGTTGAACAACGGCTGCCACCGACACCTTCAATTTCTCGGCAGAGCCAACCACACATCGGCTCTGCCAATAGCGTTGTTCGCCCCTTTGCAGAATCTGTCGGCCAATTTGCCGATAGACCTTTGCAGCAACGGCAATGGCTAAACGTGCTCTGAACGGCAGATAACCCAACCCATGCCACCCACTGCGATAGTAGGCCTCGGACATGCCCAGCAGATTGCGGACGCCCAACCAGGCTTGATGCCGGGCATCTCGATTTCCAGCCACAATATCTTCTGGCGTAATCGTACCCCCTGCCCCATCGGCCGGCAGGTATAAGCGGTTCAAGTGGGCATCCTCCAGAACATCTCGAGAGATGTTGGTCAGCTGCATGGCAATTCCCAAATCAATGGCGTGCGGTAGGGCTTTCTCCCGCTCACGTGCGTTTAACAAGCACGTCATCATAACCCCTACCGTTCCGGCCACACCGTAGCAATAACGAAGGAGTTCGGCCTGATCCGCCACTCTGACAAGGTCAAGATCCCGACGCACCGTGGCAACAAGATCTCCTAATGCGCTCAGCGCCAACGGATGTTCTCCCAGCAGCAATTCGGCCTGCTGGTAAAGGTTGGGGTTTTCGTCGGCCAATGTTGGCCTGGACATCAGCGCCTGATGGAATTCGCCAAGCTGTCGGTCAGCGGCCATCGCCTGGGCGGGTGTTGATGCCTCGTCCGCCAAGTCGTCTATGCTTCGGCATATCCGATACAGGTCTGCGGCGCTCTCAAGCTGTTCCGCGGTCAATAGCTGGCCGGCCCAATAAAAGCTCTTCCCCTTGCGCCGCAGCACATCAGCGCCGGTTGCGGTTAGAGTGGTCTCGGCCACCGAATCCGTCATTTCACGCCTCTGATGGCGGTGCCTGCTGACGCTCCCGCTTCGGTGTCGGCCTGAGATTCAAAGGCTCTGACCACTAAGCGCTCAACCACACCTGCCGAGCACACGACACCTGGCACGCCTGCACCGGGATGAACACCAGCACCCACAAAAAACAGGTTCCGGTAGCGCGGCGACTGGTTATGAAAACGCAGCCCGGCCGACTGCGTGAGTGTAGGCGCAATGGAGAACCCGCTGCCAAAAGGACTGTTCAGTTCAGTGTGGAAATAGGTGGGCGAAATGCTGCGTTTGGCGCGGATCTGCTGCGGAAGGTCCGGCATGAGGCGCTGAGTCAAAATGTTGATAATTTGATCTTCAACGTCAGTAGAAATCTGATCCCAATCCTGATTGCCCTGAAGATTAGGGACCGGGGCCAGGACATAAAAGGCGTCACCATTTTTTGGCGCCATGGTCGGGTCTGTCGCGCCGGGCCGGTGCAAATACAAGCTCAGATCTTCCGGAATCTGGCGCTGTTCAAAAATCTCGGTCAAAATTTCCCGGAAGGTTTCACCAAACACAATCGTGTGGTGTTCAATGTCGGAGTAAACCCGCTCGGTGGTGAAATAAAGCACAAACAGCCCCATAGACTGCTTTAACCGTGCCCTATGGCTGTCGGCAAGCCGCTGGCGAGTGGTTCTTTCAATCCAGTGATCGTAAACGTAGAGCGGGTCCGCGTTACTCACCACCAAGTCGGCATCAAAACGCCGGCCCTGGTCGGTCACAGCGGCGCGCACGTTCAGGCCGTCCATGTCCAGATACTGAACTGACTGGCCGACGTGCAAGCGACCGCCGTGTCGCTGGAACAGCTCCGCCAATGCTTTAATCAATACACCGGTTCCGCCTTGTACATACCAAACACCGCTTTTACGCTCCAAAGCATGAATCAGGGCGTAAAGTGACGATGTTTGAAACGGGTTACCCCCCACCAGCAGAGAAGGCACAGAGAAAGCTCTGCGCAGACGCTCATCGCTGAAAAACTGGGAAACGAATTGGTAAATACTCCGGTCGGCCCTGAGTTTAATGAGGTCTGGCAAAACCTCCAGCATGTCCGCAACCCGGGTAAAAGGCCGTTGTGCCAACTCGGTGAAGCCGCGATCGTACATTGCTTCGGCGGCTCGCAGGAATTGCGGGTAATGTTCGCCTTCGCCCGGCGAGAGCCGGTCAATCTCTTCAACCAGCGCCTCTGTTGTGCCGTGATAGTCAAAGTGACTGCCATCGGCAAAGTCCATGCGGTAAAAGGGCGACACCGGCAACAGTGTCACCTGATCTTTTAGAACTTCACCAAAACGTTCGAACAATTCAGCAAAAAGAAAAGGCGCGGTAATGACGGTTGGCCCGGCATCAAAGCTGTGGCCATCCAGTTCGAAGGTTCTGGCTCGCCCCCCCAAATCCTCGTGCTTTTCCAACAGGTCGACATTATAACCTCGAGCCAACAAGCGTAAGGCAACAGCAAGTCCGCCAAATCCGGCTCCAACAACCACCGCTGTTTTCGCCGCACTAACCCCACGTAGTTGTTGTGTCATGACATCACTCCCCATTCGATCCAAGGGTGTAGCGATGTGCTTGTGCTCTGCCTTCCAATTTCATGAGTAACGGGCCGAGCGTGGGCGTAATCGGCGTAGCCATCTGTGTTTCGAGACGCTTAAGCTGGCGTCGGCCACGCTGCAATGCAGCCAGCGCGTGGCGGGTCGCCCTTTGGACTCTAAGTTCCGGACTGTCGCTCAATCTGCCACGATGATGGTGCCATGCATGAAAAGGATGGAGCGATTTCACCTTGGTGTCCAAATCAGCCATTGGCTCCGCCAGATCGTCCAGGTCGTCGATGATCTGATAGGCCAGACCAACCGCCTCTGCGAACCGCTTTATAGAGTCCAGAACCGACAACTCAGCCTTCGCCGCTATCGCACCTGTCATCAGCGGAAGCTGGATCAGTGGCACAGTTTTGGCTTGCGCAGCTTCTATATAAGCCCTGAACCGGGGCTGAACGCCGGGTTCTACCGGTGCAATCTCAATGCTTTGCCCGACAATAACCCGACCGGTCATCGCCGCCAAATATTGTGTCAAAAGACGGGATTGCTGGGCATCGTCCAAACCAGCGGACACAGCAAAAGCCGTACAAAGAAGTAAATCGCCGGCGCACAAAGCGACACCTCTGCCGTGTCGTTTCCATACTGTCGGCTGCCCTCTTCGGAGGTGATCGCCGTCGAGGAGGTCATCGTGGACTAAAGACGCGTTGTGGATGAGTTCGCAGCATGCCGCTGCAACAACCGCATATTCTTGGGAACATTCAAAACTTCTGCAACTGGCCAGCGCCAGACGGGCTCGCAACAAACTCCCCCTGGTACTGATCTGGTATTGGCTGGCGTTGTTTGCTGGCCCTTCCATTACACCTTGCAAAGCGTCGAGCATCAATGCCCTAACCTGCTCCAACGCTTGCGTATGATCGGCCTTGTCGGCTGATTGGACCGCCACAACGTTAGCACTGGCGTTTTTTTTCAAAGGTGACTCGGCGCCTAAGACGGAAACAGTCATTGTTATTCTCCCTACCCGGGGATGAGTACTGAAAGCCGCTTATTGAGCCCGCTCAATCTTAAAGGGAAAAGGCGGAACCGGCACAGACCTGGTCCGTGCCGGTTTGATCACAATGGCTGGCAATCAGCAGTCAAGTTCCGACTGATCTTACGACTGCGTTAAGGCGCCTTTTTTCACCGGAGTTGTCTTCTCTGCTTGCGCAGCTGTTTCTGCTGGTACTTTCACATGTTCACGCTCATCTGCCTTACCCTTGCGCACTGCAATCGTAAAGATCAACAGCCCGAACACGGCTTTCGCAACAATGTCAGCAATGGTGTAGCCGGTTTCAACAGCAACAATCGCTGAACCGCCGGTTACGCCAAGCAGTGGTAGCAAATAGACGATTGGGTAAAATGCCCAGGAAGCCACCACCAGAATAGATGCTGTGCTTATCAGGCCTTTCACTTCGTCCGGCTGCTGTGAAATAGATTCTTTAAGACCGATTACCAGCTCACGCACGATGTACAGGAACGGGATCATCGACAGAATCCAGAAAAGTGCCCGGGTTCCGACTTCACTCGCAACTTCGCCAGGATAGCCAAGAACAATCATTAGCGCGGCTGCACCACCAAGCTTGACAGACCGGCTCACGGTCTCGCTATTGCTGAGCTTCATCACCAAAATCAGCTCAACCAGCAGCAAAGGCACTGTTAACAGCCAATCTACATAGCGGTACGCTCGGTTAAAGCCTTCACCCGAAGCCAATACGTCACCCGTAGTCACCGATGCAGCCCCGTGCCAAGAGAGCATGATTTGGAGGTAATGATAGGCTGCAATAGCCGTCACCAAACCGCTGATTGTGATGGCCATTCGATAGGCCGGCGCAACAGACGACTTCATCAACCACAAAAACAATGTGGCCGATGCCATGACGGCAAAACCGAAAGAAAAAACATTGCTTATAAAACCATATTGACCAACTGATAAACTTTCGAGCTCTAACATGTCCTTAACCCTCTCACTTGTTGTATTAAGAAGTCAGCCATCGGCATGTTTTTAAAGCTTTTTTACCCGACTGCCAACCTTGGGGACAAGATAAAAAAAACCTTACAATTGGTACTTACGTTTAACCGATTTTTTAGATCAGGCTCATACCGCTATTCATGAATAATTTTCCGTAAAAATGACAGGCAAGCTAGAAAATTGCGTTTTCGCTGCAGGCTGGTGTCTGCGCCAAAGCCGCTTTTCTTCCTTGTGACGGCACCGCAACGTGGTGCAGGATTACCACATACGTTAATGATACGACATGTAGAAAAAGGCTCAGGAAAGTTTAGTTCATGAGTGGGCAATGGCTGCCCACTCATAGACTGGCAACCAATAAAAAAGCCTGCCCGAGCGCAAACTCGGACAGGCTCTTCAGACGCTTTCGCTAGCGAATGACAGCGCTCAGGAAGCGCTCAATGTTGCCCGTGCTTCTCTAACCGCAGTCGAAAGTTCCCGCGTCAGTGACAAAACATCATCGCGGCCCTGCGCTTCGGTATCTGCATTGGCTATGCACTCCACCAAAGCCGAGCCCACCACTACGGCATCCGCAAAACGCGCAATACGTTCAGCTTGGGGGGCAGTGCGAATGCCAAAGCCCACGGCCACTGGCAAGTTTGTATGCTCGCGAATCCGCGCCAGTTCTTTTTCCACTTTTTCAGCAGTAGGTGCGGCAGAACCCGTAACACCGGTGCTGGAGACGTAATACAAAAAACCAGAGGTATTTGCCAACACACTTGGCAGCCGGGCCGCATCAGTGGTGGGCGTTGCCAGGCGAATAAAGTGGATACCGGCTTCGCGGGCCGGCACGCACAGTTCGTTGTCATGCTCTGGTGGCAAGTCCACCACGATCATGCCGTCTACACCGGATGCTGCGGCGTCGTGTAGAAACCGATCTACTCCGTAGCAGTAAATCGGGTTGTAATAGCCCATCAGTACAATCGGCGTGTCCTGATTATGCTCACGAAATTCACGCACCATCTGCAGGGTTTTGATGGTGTTGTGACCACCGGCCAAAGCCCGCTGGCTCGCAAGCTGAATGGGCACGCCATCGGCCATAGGGTCGGTGAACGGCATCCCCAGCTCGATGATATCGGCACCGGCTTCAGGCAACCCTTTTAGAATCTCCGCGCTGTGCTGGTAGTCCGGATAGCCTGCGGTTACAAACGTAACCAGGGCAGCACGATCTTGCTCGCGCAAGGCTTCAAAACAACGATCAATACGACTTGCGCTCATATCAGGCTTCCCTTTTAACGTCTTTTCCAGCGTCTTTATCAGCGTTTTCAGCACTGGCGTCCATGGCGGCAAGGACGGTAGACATGTCTTTATCACCGCGGCCGCTCAGGTTAATAACAATCAAATGATCCTGCGGCAATGTCGGGGCCACTTTCATCACATAGGCAATAGCATGGGCTGTTTCCAGCGCCGGAATAATACCTTCAATACGGCACAGAGTGTGGAAGGCTTCCAAAGCTTCGTCATCGGTAATGGCGGCGTAGCTGACCCGGCCAATATCATTTAACCAGGCGTGTTCAGGGCCAATGCCCGGGTAATCCAGGCCCGCCGAAATCGAATGGGCATCCTGAATCTGCCCGTCAGCGGATTGCAGCAAGAAGGTACGGTTGCCGTGCAATACGCCAGGAGTGCCGCCTTTCAGGCTGGCCGCGTGGCGCTTGTCCAGGCCTTCACCGGCAGCTTCAACACCCACCATAGCGACGCTCTCATCATCCAGAAATGGATGAAACAGGCCCATGGCGTTTGAGCCGCCACCCACACAGGCTACCAGCGTGTCAGGCAGGCGCCCTTCGCGCTCAAGAATCTGCTCGCGGGTTTCTTCACCAATAATCGATTGGAAATCACGCACCATGGCCGGATAGGGATGCGGGCCTGCGACTGTGCCGATGATATAAAAAGTATCGGCCACGTTGGTCACCCAGTCACGCAGGGCTTCATTCATGGCATCTTTCAAGGTGCCTGCACCGCTGGTGACCGGGATTACTTTTGCACCCAGCAATCGCATGCGCTGCACGTTGGGCTGCTGACGGTGAATGTCGACGCTGCCCATGTACACCACGCACTCCATACCAAAGCGCGCAGCTACCGTGGCGGTTGCCACACCGTGCATGCCCGCCCCGGTTTCCGCAATGATGCGGGTTTTACCCATGCGTTTGGCCAGCAAAATCTGGCCCAGGCAATTATTGATCTTGTGAGCGCCGGTGTGCAGAAGATCTTCACGCTTAAGGTAAACCTTGGCCCCGCCGAGCTGTTCGGTTAAGCGCTCAGCCAAATACAACGGGCTCTTGCGGCCGACAAAGTCACGGCGCAGCGCATCCATCTCATCAATAAAGTCTTTTGAGTTGCGTGCAGTTGTGTATTCTTTTTGCAGTTCAAGAATGAGCGGCATCAGGGTCTCGGCCACAAAACGGCCACCAAAATGACCAAAAAAGCCGTTGATATCCGGGCCCTGTCGAAGCGTGGTTGCTGTGCTCATGCGATTGACTCCATTGCGCTGATTCGATTTCTGTTCGATTTCTAATTGATATCCAGTGTAAAGCAGGACAGCACAGAGGAAAATCGATAAAATCGCACCAACCTGTGAGAAAAAGTAACCGATTTATGGAACATGCCAACCTACCTTTACCGTCGCTGAATGCGCTGCGCGCCTTTAATGCTGCAGCACGCTTGCTCAGCATGAGCCGCGCCGCTGAAACCCTAAGCGTGACTCACGGCGCCATCAGCCGGCAAATCGGCCAGCTTGAACAACAACTCGGCATAGCGTTATTCGAACGCCAGGGCCGCGGCATTGCTTTGACCGCCGCAGGCCATCAGCTGTTCGCCACCACGGATTCGGTTTTCTCACAGTTGGAACAGGTTTGCGATCGCCTGCGGCGAGAGGCCCGTGATGCGCCCCTGGTGTTGAGCTGCTCGGGTAGCTTTCTGGCGCGCTGGTTTATTCCGCGCCTGGGCCGGTTACGCCAGGACTGCCCCGGCCTGGACATTCACCTGACCACCACCGACGAAGAGCTGCACCTGCCCGCGGGGGTAGACGCTGCTCTGGGCTTCACCTCGGCGCCGGCGCCCTCAGGCCAAAACCTGATTGTTCTGGGTCCTGAACGAATTGGACCGGTGATGGCCCCCGGGCTGGCCCCTGCCAACCCAGACATGCCGGCGAGCGCACTGCTGGAGTTGCCGCTACTGGAAACCCTGTCACGGCCGCAAGCCTGGCCACAATGGTGTAAGCATCAGCAATTAGATACGCAGAGTTTGCCGATACGGCAATCATTCGAACATTTAAATTACATGCTAGAGGCCGCATTGGTAGGGCTGGGCGTGGCAATAGCGCCGCAATATCTGGTGGAAGAAGACCTTCGCAGCGGGCGACTGCTGGCGCCCTGGGGTTTTATAGAGACCCGCGACACCCTGTGCCTGCGGCTTCCCGGTGATACGGTGTCGCCGCGGGCCCAGCGCCTGGCCGATTGGCTGGCCAAGGCGCTGGCACAGTGACTCTAATCCGGGAGTTGAACCTAACTCCGTCGCGTTAGCGCACGGACATCCGCTTTAACGCATAGGTACCAGCGTTAGTTCAACGCGACGGTTCTGTTCACGGCCGGATTCGGTGTCGTTAGACGTCACCGGGGAACGTTCTCCGTAACCCACCGCGCGGGTACGCTTGGACTCAATACCCTGATTTAACAGAAAGTCACGAACAGAAGACGCGCGGCTCTCACTCAACAACTGGTTATAGCTATCGGCGCCTTGGCTGTCGGTGTGCCCTTCTATTTGAATAATAGTTTGGTCAAATTCTTTCAGTACTAAGGCAACAGAATCCAGAGTTCCGGCAAACTGCGAGCGGATACTAGTCTGGTTGAGGTTAAAAGTAATGTTGCCAGGCATCACCAGCGAGATCTGGTCGCCATTACGCACCACGCGCACGCCGGTACCTTCAAGCTGCTGGCGCAGTTGCACTTCCTGGCGATCCATATACACACCAATACCGCCACCTAAAGCACCGCCAGCTGCAGCGCCAATCAGCGCACCTTTGCCGCGATCGCTTTTGCTGGAGGTAGCCACACCAATTACAGCACCGCCAAGTGCGCCAATCACGCTACCCTTGGTGGCGTTCGATGTTTTCTGTTCGCCGGTGTATGGGTCGTATGTCATACAGCCGCCAAGCGTCAGGCTGGCCAGTGTTACCGCAAGTATGGTTTTTTTCACAACACTTTCCTTCTTTCCGTGGGTCTGCGACAGCGTGTTCACACGTCTGTCGTGAATGTATCGATAATCGTGTTAAACACCGTTGCCTGCAAATCGTGGGCCTCGTTGACCAAATGGTGCCTGCCCCGTGGCAACTTGACTTCATGAACCCGCGCAAACTTGTTACGAATAATCCGCAAATTATGGGGCCAATCTACGGTCAGGTCTTTTTCACCCTGGACTACGGTTATATCGAACTCAACCGGGCGCGCAGACTCAATATGAGGCACCCACTGACGCAATGCCGAAACCCAGTCAACGTGAACAGCGCGGGCCTGCAACGGGTCGGCGTTACGTAGAAATTTCAAAAACTCCGAGTTGCCGCTGTTGGCACTGAATACCCGCCGCCAACGGCTGACAAACGGCTTAAGCACCGTGTGCAACACGCGGGCTTTAACCCAGCCGGCGGGGCGTATCAGCGGCGCCAGTAAAACCACTTTGCGAAACTCTGATGTGGCCCGGGTATGATGATTCGACAGCAGATAGTCAATCAGTATGGCGCCGCCCGTGCTCTGCCCCACGGCATACCAAGGCCCGCGAATTTTGTGTCGCACCTTTGCCGTTACATCGCTAAGCACCAGCTGGTACTCCAGAAAGCTGCCTATAGCCGCCGGAGTGCCACTGGAAAGCCCGTGGCCCGGCTGGTCATACGCCAGCACGTCAAAGCCTTCCCCCAAGCAACGATCTATCAGCTGGGTGTAAAGCCCGACATGGTCGAAATAACCGTGCATTACAAAAACCGTTCCGCGGCAATGTGTTGCGGCTGCACTGCGGTAATAGTGCACCATGACCTGATGCTTGCCGGAGTTCACATAGCCTTGGTGGTATTCCACCTGCGAATGCTCTACCCAAAGGTCCAGCCCATAAAAATGACAGTAAGCCATCATTTCACGGCTCAGTTCTCGCTTGTTTTCTGGCTCGAACGCTTCCAGCCTGTCCAGCAACGAGTTACGGTCCCAGTCGGGTATTTTTATAGTATCTGTTTTCCAGTACACGAGGGGCTAAACACCTGTGGTGAGTAAGAAACATTCGTTGAGGGCGTCATGTTCTGCGCCTTTAAGCTCACGAAACCCTACTGGTCGGAGAGCCAGTCGTCCAGCGCAAGCTGGCCATTGCACAGGGCCTCTTTACGGTTTTTGGGCCAGCGTTTGATTTTCCACTCTAACTGCATGGCTTGAGCGCGGCCACCAACACAGCTCTGGAACGCCAGAACCAGCGGGCCCTTGCCGCGAAGGCTGCGAGCACCTTTGACGCTGCCCTGATGTTCTGAAAAACGCCGCTCCACATCCGTAGACACCCCGGTGTATAAGGCGCCAGCGGCGGTTCGCACCAGGTAAACCGACCACTCAACCGCCACCGCTCACGACTCCTGCGGCGGCATCCTGTTTCTGTGAGGCTTTTTTCTGCTGCAACCACAAGCCGGCCATAATCAGTACCAGCCCAACATAAGTAGACGGCAAAATCCGCTCGCCCAAAATAAACCAGATAAACACCAGCGACAAAAACGGCGATATGAAAATAAGGTTGCTGACTTTCGCCGTGTTTTCGGCTTTTTTCATGGCGTAGGACCAAAGCACGAACGCAATGCCCATTTCAAACACGCCAACATAACCGGCCGCCAGCAAGGAACCCGTCAGCGGAAAGTGCAGACTGTCGGTGGCTATGGCCGCTGCAACAATCACTGGCAAACCAAATAGAAAATTCAGGAACAAGCCCACCACTGGGTCGCGGGTATCGCGGGTGGCAATAATCCAATAGCTCGCCCATACCAACGTACTGCCAACGGCAAAAGCCACTCCCACCGGGTCCGAAAAGCTCAGGTCGGTTACCGCGCCACGGGTGGCAATCACAAATACGCCGGCGTAGCACACCAGCCCGGCCGCAATGTCGCGCCCGCGCAAACGTTGGCCCAGAAAGGGAACAGACAGGTAAGCCAACACCAGCGCCCAGGTGTAATTGATGGGCTGGGCTTCCTGGGCCGGCAGGCGGTCAAAGGCGCCAAACAGGAGGAAATAGTACAGGCACGGGTTAATAAGGCCCATCATAAATGACTGCGCATACTGCCCGCTGCGCAACTGGAACACCAAGCGCCAGCGGCCCTGAAGCCCCAGAATTGTGCCCATCACCAGGATAGAGGCCACACAGGCAATTAACAGCAGCTGCAGCGGAGATAGATCCGCCAGTGCCAACTTGAACGCGGTGGCCACGGTGGACCACAGTAATACCGTGGTAAGGCCGTACATCATGGCCTGTTTTTGATTGGTCATAGTTTAAACTCTCACCGCGGCTTTGACGCCGGACTATGGGCAACGCAGTATACCCATCCTTACCGTCCTTATACAGGTCGGTAATTTGCTAACAATATTGCCTTATGCCAGCCTAACAACTGATTTTTCGCCATCATCGGAGACTATCGCCATGAACAAACGGATTCTAAGCGTTCTTACCACCACAACGCTCGTTAGCCTGCTCAGCGCTGCCGGCGCCATGGCTCAGCAGACACCGGCGATTGAGAAGATTACGGAAAGTTTCAGCAAGCCTGCAGCGGCCGGAACACACACAGCGTTTTACAACGATGCACAGCTACACAAGTTCGTGAATGCACAACAACAGATTAGCGATTTAGAAAACGATTACAAAGATCGCATTGACAGCGCCGAGTCTGAGGCTGACGCAAAAAAACTGGGCGAAGAAGTGAATGTGCGAATGGCAAAAATTATTGAAAGTCAGAATCTGGATGTTGAAACTTATAACGCCATCGCATTCGCGTACAACAGCGAACCGAGCATTCGCAACCGAGTTGACGCCTTGATGCCCTGATGTCGTCGCCCCCGAATGAGCCGTCTGGGTCAGTTTCCAGTCACCGGCGCAGATACAAAACCGATACCCTCGGTGGCCATAACCTGCGCGCCAGTAGCGGTTAGTTCACTGATAAATCGAAACTGGGCGCTTGGCTTTATCGGAGATGCTTTAAGCCTGTAAACCATACCCCACGGTTCGTTAGATACTACCACCAGAACTGGCTTCCAGGTTTTGGTGAGCGGGTGGGTGAATGCAACAGTGCGCAGCAACGTCATCACTCTCGCCATGTCATGGTGGGGTTGCAGGTGAAACTCGGCAACACACATAAGATGATCAGTGCCGTCATTGCCGTTGGCAATCAACGAATCCCACAGTTTGCTATGAGGTACCACAATCACCGTGTCGTCTGGCGTTAACAATTCGGCAGCGCGGGTGCCAATCGCACGCACTTCGCCGTATTGGCCGTCAATTTCTATCCAGTCGCCAGGCCGGTACGGCATTTCGTAAAGGGTAACAATGCCGGCAATCAGGCTATTGGCGTAGTCTTTGAATGCAAAACCCAGCGCCAGCGCCAAGGCGCCAAAAATAGCCACCATATTCTCTAAAGTCGGCTTCACCAGAATCGGCACCACCAGAATGACAGTAGCGACGATAATCACTAATCGCAGCAGCGGCACCGATGCCAATAAGTACAGTCGAGGTTTACCGCCGAGTTTGGCGGCTATACGGGGGAAAACATTCTGCACTGCCCAGCTCAGCAGTGACGCGCTCACAATCAGAATTAACGCCTACCACAACGCTTCGGACGTTATGCTGTCCAGAGCATGTTTTAAACCGAGCCCTTCTTTCATCGATCGCTCTCCCCGTGTTCGTCGGTATAATCAGAAACGATCAATGGGAAATCCCCACGTCTGCAAATGCCGGCGGACGCTTGGATACCCAAGCGGAGTGACTCGCCATGACGCATCTGCGGCCATTTCCTGATAGGCCAACGACTTCTGTTCCGGCCAACTCAGCTCAAAAACTGCGTCTGGGCACGGCGCCACATAGACAAAGCGATGCCCGGAATTCCGCGGGAATCTGCCGCCAGATTACGTAAGAACTCGCTGTATTTACGATTTTCCCCCGGCTTTTCATCGGTTTCCTCTGGTTCCAACGGCAGCACGTATAAGCCATCCGTCGTCATTCGCACGATCGGTACGTCATCGCGGCTGTGACACGCCAGTTGCTGCAACTAGGCACCTAAACGCTCGGTCGTCATGGGAGCCGGCATCCAAGGTGCAAACTGGGCATCTGGGTAGTAGCTGGTCCAAAACTGCCAGCACCAACTATTGCAACCAATAATCCCCTCGCCGGCACTGTTTTGTGCCACTCGCCGCAACAGCTCTTGCACCAGTGCAAGGCCACTGCGGTGGCGACGCCAGAAAGCGGCCAGCTCGCTGATTACCCAAGGTTTATCCAACGGTTGCTGCTGCCACCACTCCCGCGCCGCTTCTTCGCTCATGAGGAGGTTGTCGGGCGGCAGAATTAATTGATAAGCGTGTGCCTTTGAAACACTCTTGTGTCCTGATTCGGTACGGGCAGCATCAGATTATCGTTCCCAATGCTGTCATTATCGGCGCTGTCGCTACTTTTTTGCTCTAGTGTGTGCTTTGTCACTCGCTCTCCAATGCGCTAATCGTCTGCAAAGGCCTCACAATCCATAGCATAGTCCTAAAACAAAGCATTACGACGTTATTCGGGAACCAGCCACTCCGTCTGTTGACACAGGCCCAGCCTTGCAGCCGGCTCTAGGTCGCTTATCATCGCCGACAGACGTTCATCCATGCCCCACGGCGGGTTGATGACCAGCATTCCCGAACCGACCATGCCGCGCTCAGGCGGCGTATGCAGTCGCACTTCGCTGCGTAGGATTTTGCGAACCGGGCCAGCCCTGAAACTGTCTAGCAAAGTCTTTTCAAGGCCAGTGGTCAGAATGGGATACCACACCAAAAACACCCCGTGACGGCATTTTTGCCACGCGCGGCGGAGTGTTTCGGCTACGGCGTTATAGTCGGTTTTTACTTCGTAAGACGGGTCAATCAACACCAATAAGCGCGGCTGACGGGGTGGAAGTACTCTCAACAAGCCCGTCATACCGTCTTGATGGGTTACTTTTAATCGTTTGCCAGAAGCCCACTGGCTCAAACTGTTCGTTTCTGACGGGTGCAGTTCGAACACTCCCAAATTGTCCTGCCCACGCAGAAAATGTGCGAACCACGCAGGAGATCCGGGATATTGACGCAGGTTCACACCCGAATTAAGTTCGCGCAAATACGACCGAAATAGCGGCCAATCGGCTGACTTCAGAGTGTCCAGCTGGGGCCAGAGTTTGCGGATACCCGCGTCAGCTTCGGCTGTTTTGCGAGCGCGCTCACTATCAAGATCGTAAAGCGCACTGCCCGCGTGGGTATCAATACAGGCAATGCCCGATGCTTTTGCTTGCATCATATTAAGCGTCAGCACAAGCGCAGCGTGCTTGTGCACATCGGCGAAATTGCCAGCGTGAAAGGCGTGGAGATAACTCAGCATAAATAGCTCCCGTTTAATGGAAGCCATTAAGCCCGAGGGCGGCCAACGTGTGCAAGCGCATCACCGGTGAATACAATTCAACACGGCCACACGGGTCTGTAAGAAGACATCAGCAGCCATTGTGCTTATTGATTATTGCCGGTTTACCGGCGCTCGGTACTGCGTTTTGAACCCGCAGATTTAACCGCTTCTGACGCGGCAAAGGAACCCTTTTTAATTTCTTGCCAGGCCGTAAAAATGCTGGCGGACGTTCCTGCAAGCTGGATAACTGAGCTGCTCATGATCCGATTCTCCGCGGTGTTTGATTGACACGGCGCGCACCAGAGTCTTATCAGGCGCTTGCTTGACGTCAATGTAACAGCCTTGATAGTGATTGCAAATCATTCTCATTGTTATTTTTGATCGAGATCAATTACAGTTTGCGCATTCGCATTGCGGTACTTCATAATGCAAACGCTAACCGGTATCATTACAAACAACTATTTTTGGAGTTTATTATGCCCTTTCCATTCCGCCCAGGGACGTTGGCGATTGCCGTTTCTGCTTTGCTTGTGGTCGGCTTCAACGCCAACGGTGCCGTTGCAAAAAACCAGCCTGCTGATCAGACTGTTAGCCGCAGCGCAGTGGTTGCTCATTATGCAGACGTTGCCCACGCCACCTTTGAAGATGCGTTAA
>Ga0307486_1001070_pt1 | contig 22205 bp, 23 predicted proteins | sample CBIW02metaG_FD_203663 | JGI IMG/M metagenome (GOLD analysis project Ga0307486, IMG submission 203663) | Sea-ice brine microbial communities from Beaufort Sea near Barrow, Alaska, United States - CBIW 0.2 | ecosystem: Environmental > Aquatic > Marine > Coastal | place: USA: Alaska | collected...
AAATATCTGGGATATGGAAAAGGAAATCATTTCTTTGAGAAGGTAGAGTTTTATAAAGATTGAAATCCTTTTATTCAGGATTATTCACAACCCGCTTCCTAACCTTCAACTTCAAATCCCTTTCCCCTTTCAATTCCTTGAGATCGATTACCACTATCTTATCCCCAGCAATTGAGAACTTAGGCAACACATAAACAAATCGCGCAGTTTTTCCCACCGGAATAATACCTGGCAGGTTGAATTTAAAAACCGGCTCAAGGACCAGTTTCTGAATGGATTTTTTCCTTCCGTTTTTCCTGGTTTCTACTGAGAGGTTAAGAAAATTAAGTTCATAGTCTATTGGGGATGCGTTTTTAATTTCGATCACAAAATACAGTTCCTCCCTGTCGAAGACTATGTTTTCCAACCTCAGGTTAATTCCCTCGTTCCGTTTTTTAATGCGGCCAATTCTTGGCTTGCTTTTCAATAAATGGGAACAGAAATTCTGATAATAAGTTTCTGTTCCTGCAAGACGGTTTTCAATTTTACTTATTCCGGCAGGGTTTAGATCTATTTCACTAGTTTTTACGCTAATTTCTGGGATTTCATTTCCAATGCTTTTCGATCCCCGAATAAAATAATTCAGTTTTTCCAGTTGATCGGAATACCTGATTATATAGGAAAAAATGGAACCCGAATTTCCGATGATCAGTAAATTGCTCTCTTTTCCGGGGGTGGCCTGGAGCAAGCCCAAATGTTGCTGTGTTTCCCTGTTATAGGTGAACACAAAATTTTCCGATCCCGTTATGCCCTGCCGGATGGGTTCGGGCAAAAACAAGGCGACGTTTTTATGATTGTTGGCATAAATGGTATCCAAAACAGGGTTTTGGGCTTTTATCTCTTGTGCAGCAATGTTGGTGAATGTTGCAAAGACAAGAAAACTGGAAATAAATAAGTGATTTTTCATAGGAATAAGTATTTAATTCCCTTGCGGGGATTTTAAAATGAGTTTGTAATTATTGGTGACGGTCACTGTTATGTTCTTGTTATTTCGTTGGAAAACTTTTTTGATTCCCCCAACCTGCGGGAGCCCGGCAACATTGATATCCTGGATAACATCATCAATAACCTCCCGGCTGGCATCGGCCCGAAAGCTGTTCTCCACATAAATCCCTTCGCTGCCGTCCTGGAGATCATAGGCTTTCAGCCTGACCGGCTGATGGTTTATATTCTCAATATCGATCAGGGCGCGGTTTGTTTGAAAACTTATAAAACCATACACAGGAGTATTTTTAGCAATGGATCTTTTGTTGATTATTGCCGGTTCAGTGAGCCGCATTTTCAGGCGAAACCCGTTTTTTACGGTCTGGTTCCCGTCAACTTCCACATGGATTTCATTTTCAGATTTTGATACCCCTGAAACTTCCTTATTGAGAACTGGATTGGAACTGTAAAAAAGCTGATGTTCAAGCCCCAGTTCTTTTGCTGAAGCAGGTTCTTTAAGTTCTTCTTTAGAAAATTTTCTGTTAGTTGGTGTCTTTTCTACTTGTACTTTATCCAAATTATTTCGGTAGCTATTTTGGGTATAATTGATCCTGCCCGAGTTGTAGATGCTGTCCACAATTTTCACTTTTTGCTTTTCCCTTAGATCCGGATCATAAAACCCCAGGGAATCCAACAGTTTCTCATCGTAAATACTGGGCGCGTTGGTCTCACGCACTTCCTTTAATGCGTTCACGGCATCGAGCTTGGATTTGTATTCCTGCTGCTCTTGTCCCAGTTCAGGAAGCAGGGTTTGTTTGAGTTCCTTGTTTTCATCGCCATCGCCTCCCAAAACCAAAGCGGAATACGCAACGATAAAAATTATCACTACCGCCAGCACAGAACCAAATACGATTTTATTCTTTTCAATTTTCATTGTTTATCTTTTTTAAGGTGTTTTCAAAATAGTTGGTGATCAGTAATCCGTGAGTATTTGTTGGGTAATTCCTATCCACAACGATCAGGTTTCCGGTGGAAACCAGTTCATATCTGTCCACTACGGTTCCTCTGTTGATCTCAAAAATCGTGGTCGTTTTGAATTGATATGGTTCCACCTGCAGGTCCAGTTGTGATTCTATGCTCAACACCTTCTGCACCAGGGAATACTGAAGCAATCGGTTATAAACCCCATCGGCCTTTTTCTGTCGGTATAAATTATCCACGGAACTGTTGCCAAGCCAAAGCGCTTTTTCAAGGTTCCGCAGATAATTACTGGCGTCTATATTATAAAAGTAGTTATGGAACAATTCCAAATGCGCCAGGGCCTCGACTTCCAGGTTCTCTTTTTGAGTAACCCATTTCAGGGGAATTACACTGCCATCGGTATTTATGGCGAAGGAGTTATTTAAAGCCGTGCGCTGTATATCGTACATCATCCAGCCAAAAAACAGGCTCGAAATTAATGCTCCCGATACAACCGTAATAACCACAAACCGGTTTGTTTGCAGTACGCTGTAAATATTTTTGTAGGGTGTTTTCATATGTAGATATTTATTGTTTTTTATTGGTCATAACTTGTCCCGATAATTCGGGATGTAATTCGCATATTTTCATTGGTGTTTACATCGGGTTTCCGCTATGCTCATTTCATATTTTATTTGAATTAATCTGGTTTAGGCAGTAAAAAGTTTCAAAGTGAACGAAGTAGCTCTAGCGTATAATTTGAATTTCAGGAAGACGATAAAAGCAATTGAACCGGCCTCCACAATTATCTGGATGATGCCGTTATCTGTGGCCGTTCCCAAAAGGTTCGACCAGAAATTGGTATTGATCTCGGCATACAGATTATTGACAAATACATTGACCAGGAAAAAGGCCGGAACCAGCATATAAACCGCGGCATACAACCTGAAAAAATTGTAGGCCATTGACCTGAACTTTTCAAAAACCGCCAGGCTTATTACCAATGGAAAAAAGGCCTGCATAATTCCGAGCAGGAAATAGCGCTCGGCCAAAAACAACGGGTAGATAAACAGATCCAAAACCCACATAAATAGCCCCATCACAAAGGAAATTACCTTGACCGGATATAAGGGAGTGACCAAAGCCTCGTAAAGCAATGCCATCGCTTTTTTAGCGGCTTCCAATGCGCCCACATCCTGTTCAATATCTATATCCATCAACTGAAGCGGCAAAAGGGCCGGAGCAGTATCCCTGTACCGGGTTTCAATGGCCACCAAAATGCCGTCAAAAACACTGAGGATCTGGGTCGAAAAAATAACCAGGAGAACAACTGCAAAATTTTTGGCCAGTTCTCCGGGGCTCAGGCCCCAGGTATATCCATCTTTATCGGCAATGCCTTCATTATATTTTTTCAGGATATTGACAAGGAAAAACAGCACCGCAAGGGTTTTCATCCCGGTAATGGTATATTGGGAGAATTCGCTATTTTTGATGGTTTGAAAAACAGCATCCACGTATTCCAGACCTATTCCCAAAAATATTCCTGCGGCCAGCATCAATACCCGATTTCCCTGTTATTGATCTTATCCTGCATTTCCCGGAAGGAAATAATATCCCGGTAGCGCCGGGTTTTCTGTTGGATCTCCACGACCATTTCCTTTGACTGAAGTTCTTTCTCCTTTAAAACAAAAGCACGTTCCGCATCGGTCATTCTCAGGTAGTCACTGGACAATATCTGTTCGGCAAAATCGAGATCTGCCAAAGAATTATCGATGATCGCGTTAAAGGAATTCGAAATGCGGGTCACCTCTTCAGGCTTGATATAGGGGGAATTTAAGATCTCCCGCAAATCACCGCGGACTACCTCAAACAGGATCTGGTTATTCCGGGCAAGTTCTTGTACAGCTTTTAACTGTTTCACCACATCATGTACCTTTTCGATATTCTCTTTTTGATCCTTAAGGAAATTGACTGTTTTTAGCAGTTGCGAAGTTTGCTTTGCCGATTCGATCAGGGATTTTGCAAGGCTTATAAAATTTGTGTTGTCATAAACCGGCATTCCCTGGCCTATGGCTTTTCCGCTTAGCATTATTGCCATTGCGAGGATAAGGATTTTTGTTTTCATGAGCTTTGAAATTATTTGTTATTTGGTTTGTTTCGTAAATTCTGTAATGGCCTTCTCCATATCCCCGTGTTCCTCGTACATTTTCATTATGGCATCGTTTTCAGCCCCGTCCGTCAGGTAAGCGGCATAAACTTCTTTGGGGACTTCAAGGCGGAAGACATTGCTCTCCTTGCCAATCTTGATGAACATCTCCGCGTACTTTCTGGTCCCGGTGAAGTTGTTCCTGATGGATTTCAGCTGATTTAAATCGTGGCTGGAAAGGTTTAAGCGTTTCGTGAGTTCATCATATCCCTTTTCATTTTGAAGGCTGTAAATTACCTGTGTGTTTTCAAGAATACTGGCCGATGTTGAATTGCCGGGAAGCTGATTGATGGATTGCAGGATAATTCCGATAGCCCCGTTTTGTTTCCGGATCGCCTGGTAGTAAAACTCCACGCTTTCCAGTACATTCTCAAACTTCAGTTGCTTGGCAAATTCATCAAAAAGGATGATCCCTTTTTCGGCCTTGTTTTTCCAAATGGTGCGTTGGATGGCCGATTTGATCAGCTTCAACATCACCGAAAGGATTTCCTTATTGTCCTTTACTTCATCCAATTCAAAAACGATCAGCCGCTTATCCTCGATTTTATAGGTCTGGTCCTCCCCTGTTTCAAATAAAAAACTGTAAAGCCCTTCCCCAACATATTCGGACATGATGTGGAGGAAATTACCGATGTCGAAATAATCCGAATGAATTTTCAAATCGTCCAGAAGATTTCCCTTGCTGTTGTAAATGAACTGATAGAAGCTTTCCAGGGAATGATTTTCTGAACTGTTTGAATAATAAGAGCGTAAAATCTTTTTGATGGATACGGATTGCACCTTGGTAACTTTCAAATCTGAAGCGAATAATTCAAACAGGAATACCGATAGATCTTCAAGGCGTTCGGCGGTGAGATCCTTTTCATTGCTGATATAAAATGGATTGATCCCCAGGTTCTTTCCGCTTTCATACCGAAGAATGGCGTAATGTTCAGGATAGAGTTTGGCGAATTTTGTGTAGGATCCTCCCAGGTCTATAATTACCAGACGAACCCCGCTTTCAAAATACTGCCGGAGAATGTTATTCGCCAGAAAGGATTTGCCTTCTCCTGTGGGAGCGAAGATGGCAAAATTCCTGGCTTTGATGCGCTTCTTTTCATCGTCCCAGACATCTTTCAAAACCGGAATATTATGTTCCCGGTCATTAAAAATAATGCCGGTTTCATCCGATTTATAATTGCTGTTATTGATAAAAAGGCACAACGCATGTTTAAGATCGGTAACGTACAGATCTTCATTGCAAAAATTGGAAGAGAAACAGAAAAAACTGTTGAGGAAGTAATTTTTCCGCTCCTCTCCCAGGGGGAAATAGGGGGATATATCCAATTCTTTAAATTCGGTTTTAATCTTGGAGCCGATCCGGCTCAGGTTTTGAAAATCCCTGTCCCAGTAAATTACATTGAGATGCCCGCGGATAATCCTTGAGGTATCATCCGCATTTATCTGGTCCAGGATGTGCTGGATCTTTTTAAGGACCACTTTATTCTGTGACCCGAAATTGGAACTTTTATTGAGTTCTTCAATTTTCTTGTCCAGCAGCTTGCGCCATTTCTGTTTGTCATCTAGATAAATAATCTGGTTTACAATGTGGTTTTCGTTCAATGCAAGGCCAAAACCATCGATAAACCCCTGGTGAAAAACAAAATCGTCGGAAGTAAAACGCTCATTGGTCTTACTGCTTTGCACACTTTCTCCAAAGCACAACTCGCTATTTACAGCCAGGACATCAAAATAATTTTCTCCAATATTGATATTTCCCTTGTCCAATACAATGTTCGTATCAAAACCTTCATTAAATCCGTTGAAATATTCATTGGCAAGAATGTGGATCTCATTTTCTGAAAATGGTAAAAGCTCCAGTTTCCTGCTGTTATTGATAAAAGAAACAGAATCATTCACAGCAGCGATGAAACCCTTAATATTTTCATCTGATTCCCGGGAAATGCCTTTATTTATTTTTCTGAAAGGGTTAACATACTTAGGATTATTCAACGCCTTGTTCCTGGTGAGGATAAAAAACAGATAGCTGCGATGTTCTATATATTCCCTGCCTTTAAAATACTGATGGGTAGCCTTTTCCAAAAAGCTGTTATTGGGCAACTTTCCAGAAGAATACGCCCGCTTCACATAAATATCCTGCTTATGCACCACGCAGCCTGTAGGCAAAGATTTGATTGCCTGGAACCAGGAATTGTGGATGTCCTCAAAATCCTTTTCTGACAAGGAATAGATCTCGGGGAGATTTGCCTGGTACCCAACCACCACATTGCCATTATTGGCGAATATGATATTGCCCTGAATATCCACTATGGGTCTAAAATATGCGAGATTAATCCTGGTCATAATTGAAAAGGCTTGATTTTTTATTAGTGATATTCTTCGGAAAAACACTGGAAAATTCAAAGTATTGGGAAATATTTGCAATTCGTGTAAGGCTTATGTACAGGCCCGCATTGAAAACAAATACACCGATCACAATAGCAAAGCTGAAAGAAAAAATAATCACCAGCAGCGATGCGATTACCGCAACCATCATCAGGGCAAAAATCGAGATGGGAAGTCCCCAAATCAGGGCCCTTTTGCGAATATTCCTATATACTTCAAAGCGCTTCATCAGACTACGATACTTATGAGATACGTGAAAATTCCCACTACTGCACCGGCAATGAGCACAAAGACCAAAACCCGGGTGATGCCCTTTTTTAGATCGGCATTCTCTCCAAAGAAATGACCAGCGTTAAACAGGAACCCAACAAGAAAAATAACCCCGAGTAGAATGGGGAAAATAATTCGGATGGTATCCGAAATCTCGGCGACCGAATTTTCAATCCCGCCAATCTGTGCGAAAAGCGGGAATGAAAACAGGAACAAAAAAAGTGGAGGGTAGATTAATTTTTTCATTCTATTAAAATTTTGTTTTTTACTGATTTTGATATAAGTAAATTACATTATATTTGGATTTAAACAACTGATTTTCAGTTATTTAAATCCAAATATTGTTTGATTTAGATTGTATTTATTTGGAATCATTTGAAATCAAATGCTATTAAAATCGGAAACAAAATGTTGAAAATTCAAAATCATAAAATGAAAATCCGGCCCAAAAACGTCATTTTTCTTCTACTGCTCCTAAAAATATGTTTCATTTTTGGACAGCCAGGAACCCCTAAAAAGATACTTGTGATCGATGTTGGACACGGCGGAAAAGATGCCGGTGCCATTGGCATTAATGGAATCATAGAAAAAGATGTGGTATTGCTATTAGCCAATGAGATCCTCAGGCTGAACAAAGGCCAAGGCGATCTGGAAATATACCTTACCCGGTATTCAGACAGCCTTATTTCCTTAACTGACAGGACAAAGCTTGCCAAAGCCTTAAAAGCGGATGTTTTTATCTCCCTGCATTGTAACTACGCCAAAAATCCCGGGGCAACCGGCACCGAGGTATTTGTGGCAAATACTGCCCTTTCCCAAAATCTAAGACAGTCAATTTACCTTGCCCACCAGATCCATTCCGGGATAACAAGCAACTTTGGGATAAAATCCAGGGGAGTGAAATTCGCGAATTTTCGGGTGCTGCGGGAAACAATCGCATTGTGCCCGTCAATCCTGGTGGAGCTTTGTTTTTTGTCCAATTGGGATGAGGCCGAATATTTGTTTGAAAATTCCAAGCTCAAAGCGCTGGCATTTTCAATACTGAACAGCTTAATTAAATCATCGAAATTATGAAAGAATTATTTGCACTGTTGGCAGGAATGCTTTGTGAGATTTTGCGGGTATTGGCGAGGGAAATGAGGGTTTTTTTTAGGAAAAAATGATATTTGGAATAATTGGGATTCCGGGAAATAGGATTTTGACAGGCAACAGGAATCTAAAAATAAATTACCGCTATTTAAAAAAAGCAAAACAGTGGCATCATTTGAATCGTTTTACATGGCAGGATTAGAACAGTATTATCCATTTGGAACCCTTTTTTACCCATCAAACCTAATATTCATTTGGGATTGTAGGCAATGAAGCTATTAAAGTGCCCCTTTTCTAAAACGATCAATCCCCATAACAGGTATTCCGGCAAAGAACCGGTTCAGTCAACAGGACGTTCATGTTGGCCACCTTAGGGGAACCCTTAGTTATTTTATCTAGAGCTGTTCATCTATTTGAACTTAAAATCTACTCTATAATTCCAATAATATCGCTAATAGTCAATTGATACCATCCGTTCCAAAAACACTTTGTGTTTTTAAAACTCTAGTTACTATTATTCGATGATTTGCTTTAATTGTTAATTTTGTTTATACAATTAAACTCGCTAAACTAGGAATTTTATTTGCAATTTTGACAGCAATCTCACCAAGTTCTAAAACTTGTTCTTTTAATGCTGCCTCAGATTCATTTGTAGCTGAAGCTTCTTTTACAACCTCTATCAATTGTGCATAAATTTCCATATCAGTATTATCTGCTTTTATACTATCAATTTCTTCTTTAGACAAACCGTGTAATTTATCAATCTCTCTTTTATATAAACCACTAAATGCAGCTCTATTTTGTATTGCTCTTTGTGCTAATCTTTCTTTATAAGTTAATGACATAATTTTTTATTTTTCAAATAGTTTATTAAATTGTGTTTTTACTTCAGTCATTTTTTTTTCAACCTCATCAACATCTACTTTTTGTACATCTTTCAATATTTTATCAACACCTACCGAATAATCTGATAGTTTTTGAGAAGTTTCAGTTCTCAAATTTTCTACTCCAAACATATTTAATATATCCTCTTGAGCATCATGTACTTTACGTACAGAAGCCAAATGCCCTGTAACAATTGAATTTGCATAAATAATTTGAATATATGATCTATCAGTCGCTGCCATTACTACCAATTCTTGTTCTTCTATAGGAGCTAATAAAAGTTTACGGTATATCTCAACTTCCTCATATACTACAGAAACAAAATCTTTCATAAAACCAATTGCTTTCTTTTGCTTGGTGAAATCAGAACTGTTTTTGGCGGCATCAATTATAGAACCTGTCATCGACTCAAACTCACCTGAATTAGCATCCGCAAAATCCATCTCTAATAATTTTCCAATTTGATAGGGTGCATACACATCATCGACAAATGTATTTACATCTTTCTTCATTCTAGTAAATAGAATAGTTTCAAGCTCTTTATGTGCTTGATAAACATTTACAACATCTCTACCAACTGTTGCTGATAATTCTACTGATTCTTTAGGTACAACTGCACATGATGTAATAAGTGCAATTATGGATAATAACAATAAAACCTTCTTCATAATTTGTTATTTAGTATAGGTGCTAATTCTTCGATTTCAGGCCATTGACCATTATTCAATTTTAAATAATTCTCTATAGCAGTACTTTTGTATGTACCTGAATCATATCGATTTTTAACACTTCTATGTACTTGGGTAGGTATAATGCTGTAATCTGGAATTTCTCTTATATATTTCCCCATTAATTTAAATATTCTTTTGTATTCATTATGCGTTTTGGAAATAGGATTTAAACTTGTCACTTGTACAAATTCCTCAAACTTTAAACCTTTTTCATTTGCTTCCTTAATCAACCACATCATTGGAATATCAGACAAATAAGTTTTGTCTTTATCTGGAGGATAACTACCTCCTACATCAGAATGACAACCAGCAAACCAAACTTGTTTTAAATCAGTACCTTCTTTTGGTTCCCATATCGTTGGCTCAAAATCTTTCCTATTTTCATCTAAAGACAAAGCATGTCTCGCAGTTTTTATATTGCTCCCAATTTTTCTATCGTAAAAAAGGTGTTTATCTTCTATTAAGCCAAATAAAGAAAACGGTAAGCCCATTGCGCCTACTGTGTCCCAAACACCAATAAAAGTAACATGACCACTATTAGAAACTGAATTTGTTGACTTCCATTCATTTGAAAAAGTCCCATTGGGCAAGTATTTCGGGTTTTTATATAAAGCAAAGGCTTCTTCTACCATGTGAGAATTTTCATTTTTAAGGATGTGACAATTATTCAATAATCCACACAGACTTCTTACAGTATAAGCTCCCCTACTAAAACCAAATAAGTAAATTTCATCTCCCGGTTCGTAGTTATGCATTATAAAACGATATCCATCCATAACATTTTTTTCTAACCCCTTACCAAATGCTCCACCTTGAAATGAATCATGGTATGAACCAATCCCCCAATCATAAAAAACAATTTGTTTAGTATTGTTATCATCTTTAGGTGCAATGCCTCTAGCAAATTTTAAAACATTCGTCGGATAGCTTTTTGCGTTTAATTTTTCCGGTCGATTCCAAGTCCCATCGGAACAAATTATAATCCTTTTCATAGTATGGGCTTTTTTGTAAATCTAAAACTTTTTATGCGTCTTATAAAATTGAGCACAACAAGTTTATATTAGACAGGTCTTTTATATTTTATTGCTGATATTTCGCTTTAGGTAGATTAGGAAAAGTAATAAATAAAGAATTTTTTTGAGATAAAAATAGAAAAAAATGCAGTATCAGGCTCACATCGGAGTAACCTCTTTGGATCTCCGTCTTAAAATGTCGTATAAAAATAAGTGCTTCACACAATCTAACGCTCATAGCTGTTAGAGACTACTTTCTCTAATCAGCCTTCTCCTTTTGAACCCATGTTGTTTTGATATTCAAAGCTAAATATCAATCTCCCCCCAAACTACGGGATGCCTGCTCGCAGCCTGTTTTTCACTTTGTATGGAATTGTAAACTTGCCATTGTGATGTTTTATCAGACCATAAGGCTTTACGGTTTAAACCGCTGTTCTTAACCCGGCTGTACATTTCCGGGGAAAGCAATAGATAATCCTTCTGTTTGATGTTTAAACCCATCTTGTAGGCTCCCCTGTGGAAATTTCCCGCAACCTTTTCTTTTTCGACAGCATCATTAAAATAGGGGTGTTTTGAAACATCCTTTAGATCTGTTTTCTGAAGCAGGGGTGCCAGGCTGAAACAATATGAAACTGCATTTAGAGTGCCGGCCACAATCACATGCTTCTGCCCCTGGTCTCGCAACTGTTGATATATTTCTGCTACACGGTTTGCTTGCCGGAGTCTCAAAGCATCGCAATTTTCTTTATCCTTTCCCTGTTCCTGAAGGTGAACCGAAAGCAAACAGATCTTGTTTTGTAAGGGGGTCGTGATCTCATATTTCACCAGGTTTTTATCAAAAATCGGTTTTTCGTTGTCATCCAGCTCATTGCTATAAGTACGGATTTCCTGAATTTGAAATCCATTTTTTGTGAGCATTCCCATTTCCTGACCCCTCCCGTCGTTTCCCTGGAGCACGAGCAATTCCCGGTAAGGAGCCCCATTAAATTCCGGCAGAAGTTGATTGTTGAATTCCAAAAGGGAATTCCGGTCCTCCACTTCCTGCAACAATAAAACATCCGCATTCACCTCCGCGATAACCCGGGCCTTATTTTGAGTGGAAACAGGATCGACAGGGATCGTTTGAAGTGCTACCCACCCATTCCAGTCCGTGAAGCTATTGGCCTTAATCTCCCCGGAAGAATGACAGCCCCGAAAAAACAATTCTCCTCCCCTTCTTCTCATAACGGCGTAAGATTTCCTGCTTACTTTTTCAAACCCAAGTAAAAAGGATAGGTCTTTGATCCTGTCCAGATCGTTCGAAGTTTTAGTGTATTTCCTCATCAAGTGATCCATTTCATTGAGCCAGTTGATCACGGCATTTCCGGCTTGAATGTTTACCAGGGATTTGTCCCTGTGAAACAGGTTCTGAATATTAAAAGTGGCTATTTTCATCTTTATGATTTTTTAAATTAATTTCGTTTATCCCGGGTATTTTTATCAAAGTTGATCAGGTTGAACATCTGGCGCATCCGGCTTCTAACCCTGCTGCCGTAACGCTCCTCCATTTCCTCTGCAATTAAATTGGTGGTGGCATGGGTTTTAATTTTTGACTGAAGGAAAAGCTCGTGCCTGGATATAAGCAATTCGCCCATTACATTGCAATCCTTCCCGAAGTACCTTCCGGTTGGCTCCGCCCCAAGATCATCAAAGCAGAAAAAACCTTCATTCCCATAATCTTCAATGGTTTTAAAGCCAATGTGATTAAAACCAAAAACTATGTTCCTGGCCGGAATAACTTCATATTGCCGCTGGTGTGGAACAATATTTTTCAACAGGCGCATCAAACTTGTTTTTCCGCAGCCCACAGGACCTGATATCAATAATCCCTTGTCTGGATCTATTTTGTGCTTTTTGCAATTTTTTTCATCCCTGATAAAATAATTGCTTAACAGAAACAGGATTTTTTTATCTTCCGGGTAGATCTTGAAATGATTCCCAAACAACATTTTTCCTTTGGCTTCCAGATACACCAGTATCTTTGGAAAATCATACACCATGAGTTTTCCGTCAAATTTTCCCAGGGAAAATTCGATACCGCCTTCAACGATTTTAGAGGGGTTGTCCATAATCTTTATTTTGATTGGTTTTTAAATAGTCCTGATTAGAATTCCCCGGATAATCATTAAAAGTCTTAGAAGATTCAGATTTCCTGATCCAGCTTTTTGCAACGGCTTTCCAAGATTTAATTTCGGTATTGTCTCCAACTTTCCAGCTTTTAGATTGATAATAATTAAAAAATTGTAGGGCTTCGGTTTCCGTCTTATTTTCATTTTTAAAAAAATTAAAAACTTCAAAATAATTTTCCGGCATTGCATGTTTATTTATGTTTTTATTAAGTTTAAACATGTTTAAATCATGTTTAATCATGTTTATGTTAGATACTAATGCTTGTTCAGGACTTGTTTCATACTTGTTCACGACTTGTTCAGAACTTGTTTCAGGCTTGTTCATTACTTGTTTAGGGCTTGTTTCAGACTCATTTACATCTTGTTCACCAGATATTTCAAAAATGAACATCTTAATTTCACTACCCTTATATGGGTTATGTGATGGTAAATAATCGATATATTTCCAATCATTTAAATTTCCGAGGCATCTGTGATACGTTGTTATAGATCCGATTTTAGACTTTTTCATTACCTCTTCCCGAGCAATAAAAAAAACCTCCGGGAAATGATGGATATTCCAAAGTTGAAAAAGAGCAATATAGAGACTGATATGGGTTGGATTCAATCTGGAATCCCCATTAAATTGTTGAAGTACCCCATTAATGTGTTTGATGTAATTCATGGCCTTACTCGTATTTGTGATTGCTCCTGTTTTCCATCAGGATTTTGTTTATTTCATCGGCATCATAATAAATGCTTCCCCCTATCCTGGTGAAGGGCAAGTTTCCATTGACCCTGAAATTCTGAAGGGTGCCGGGACTGATTTGAAGCAGTTTCATGACTTCCGTGGATTTCAGCCACTTTTTTGAACCGGAACCCGATTCGGATGGGTTGTTCAGTAACTTTTTGATCTCTTCCAAGAGTTCTAATTTGAACTCCATCAAATCTTCGGTGGTGACAATTGTTGTTGGCATAATACATTGAGTTTTTAATAATCCCGCCGCAGGTTATAGCTTTTAAAGCGGCGGGATTGGGTTAATTTGACTTTCGTTTTACAAAATTGGAGGGGAATTTTAAAAGAAACAGCCAAGTGGGAACCAACTTGGTGAAAATTTATTTTAGGGGAATTATGCCTTTTTAGGGGAGAATTTTGGAAGTTTGAATCATTAAAATCGGTTTTTTTGTGTTTCCAAAGCGATTATTTCCAAACAACCAACTTGGCTTTACCTTGGTCTTTTACTCATCCAATTCCTGCATACGTTCAAAAAGATCATTTCTCAGCTTTTCAATAAATTTCACAGGTTCCGCACGTGCCCGTAACCTCAGGAATGTATGGTGATAATCCCCCAGTTCGATTTCCATAATTTTTTCCAGCCTCTCCACCAATTCTTTTAAACTTATATTTCCATTGTTTATAGTGCCGCTATGGTACAAAGCGTAGATCAATTCTGTTAAAGCTACCTTAGAAGAAGTCCATTGAAGTCCCGGACTTTCTTCTGACGGTTTTTCAGAAGGATGATCCATTTCCAATAGTTTTGACTGGAGAAATAAAAGAAAAAGCCTTTGGGCTTTGAGCTCGCTCAAGAGCAAATCGTGGGATGTGCTGAAATTGGGATCCCTGTCATAGATCCGGTTGGAATGGCACTTTTTATCATTAAATTTTCGCGTGAAATAAAACTCGTCCATATAGTCCTGCTCCAATTCCACGTACTGAACGAAATCGATTTGAGAAAGGAAAAATTCATTGATCTCCTCAATTTTTCGAAGAATGTATTTGCGCCTTAAGCCTTCTTCCAGATTGGGAAGCTCCAACTCATACCGAAGTAGGTTATGATAGAAAATGAGGTGAGATTGTGGATGTTGCTTATGCTCTTTAAAGAACCGTATTTCAGAAGAAACTTCCTCAAAAACCTCCGACCGGATTCCCCTCCTGTAATCCTCCAGGATTTTTTGGCAAAACCCGATTACCTGGTTGTAAATAACAATCCTTTTTTGAGGGGCCTGTACTATTTTTTGAATCTCTCCCTCGAGTTCCGATTTGGTAAGTATAAAATCCATTTGACAAAATTTAAGATCTCTTATACCTTAAAATTCTGTCAAATATTTAGATTAAAATAACACTTGTACACGCCATTTATAAATGATGGGGTGTCATTTATAAATGGCGATAAAGTTTTTGGGTTTTGTTGAAAAGGAGAATTATAGAACCGATTTATTTAAGAAACATCAAAAGGCTGGAACCAACAACTCTACATGGTCATTTACGAATGACGGGGTGTTTTTCGTAATTTTAACTCTTTTAAAAATTCGGAAGGTGATACTCCTGTTTTTTTGTAAAAGGCAGCAGTAAATGATTCCGCAGTTTTGAAACCGAAATGTTCGGCTAAACCCTGAAAACTAAATTTCAACAATTCAGGAGTATCACTCAATCTATTAATAGCTGCCGTGATTTTTAAATCTTTTATATAGTTTGGAAAACTTAATTGTTTGTACGTATTGATGATAGTTGACAGGTAAGTAGTATTTGTTCCTAATTCCCTTGCCAATAAAGACATATCTAAATCTGACCTCAAAAAACTGTCTGAGTTTTCAAATGATTCCAGTTTTTTTAAAATATCCGTTCTAATTTCTTCCGGAACTGAAGATGGAGGACCTAAAATTTTCACAGGAGCAACGTGATGTATTATGGGTCCCTTATCAAGAAGGATATTCAATCTGGTTCTCATTCTCCTTCCCCTGACATAAAAAACAAGTCCGGATAAAACAGAAAATCCAGCCAATATTCCGGAAAAGGAAATATACCTGTTCTTTGTTTCGAGTTGTTCTTCAGTTTTCCTTTTCTGATACTTTAAATAAGGAATATCGTAAGAGATCGCAGTCTTATTGAGAATATCTTCTTGCCCGGAAGATAAAATGCTATCATAGTAAATCAACTTCCCCATATATTCAATTTGTTTATGCTTATCCTCATTTACAAGAGAATGAAGTATGAGTTGCTGGTAAACATCTTTGATCTCAATAAAAGGATCCCCGGTTTTTGAAAGGATCGAATCTATATCTTCAAAATATCTTAGGGAAAGCGCACTGTTTTCTAATTTCTCTTCAATCTTTCCAAGATAATACAGCTTAATGGCTTTACTTGTTCCTTCTAATGAATCCACGTATTTAAGCAGCGTATCCTTCGCCTTTAAATAGTCTTTGTCATAATAATTAATTTGGGCATCAAGAAGGACAAAATCCTTAAAGTTCAATTTATCTTTAAAAATGAGACTTTGTTCTATCCCGTTTTTAGCATAATATTTTGCTGAATCTATCTCTTGCAATCTTAAATGAGTGGTAGAGAGATTGAATAATAATATCATATACTCCTCATAATGAGTGTTTTTAAAATTATTCTCGCGCTTTAGAAGATTTAAGGATCGCCTGTATAGTTCGGCCGCGGCATTATGTTGCCCATTAATATTTCGAATTGCTGCAATGGCTAATGATATTTCCAGCTGATCTTCGGTATTTTCCTTTTCTAAAGCCAATTTATAAGCTGCCAGGTAATTATTAAGGGCCTCCTGAAAATTACTCGAATTGTAATAAATAAGGCCTTTAAGAATATAACCCATAGTTGGAAAATTCTGGTGTTTGCTATTTTTGGTTACTTGTATTATTGAGTCCGAATACAGCAAACGTATTTGAGGCTCTTCGAAAATAGTCCTGTAATAAAATGCCCTGGCAATTTCAATATCATTATTTTCAGCTCTTGCTTTCTGCTCATGCGCCTGAGTGAGATTTCTAAGCTGATTCATATTGTCTTTATCCCAAGCTTCATTTTCCTGATCCTTGATCTCATTAAATGATAAACTCCTAAGTTCATTTGCATTTAGATGCTCTGAATTACTTTGGGAGAATCCATCAACTGAATAGACAAGAGCCACAAGAAATAGTGCGAGTCCAAACTTTAAATTGTAATATGTTCCAGTTAAATTCATTTGTAATTATTTAAAATTTTCCGACTGACCATAAGTACCGAAATTGATAAAAAAGCCGCTCCAAAACAGTTACTTCCTCCAAAAGAATTTCAGCCGTGCCCATTAATTCCTGATTAAATTCCAATGTTTTACCGTAAGTTGTATTTAAATCATCAATGTTTAAGTATACCACATAGCCCGGATCTTCACCCGTTCTGGGAACTTGGGAAATGGAGCCAACACTTGCCTTCACCGTCCCCCATTCCCGGTAAGGAAAATTTTCCAGTTTCAAGAACACCTTTTGGTCCTCACGGATTTTGCCGGAATTTCTTATTGGAATATTGCACTTTCCTATTAGGTTTTGCCTATCATACGGGACTATTGTAAAAACCACCTCCCCTGATTTGACATTCTGAAATTGCCCCCAAACATCATTGTAAGAAAGTCTTCCTTCAATGGGGCTTTTCAGCAGAAAACCTTCTTCCCATTCCAAAATTTCATTTAATAAATCCTGCCGATCCTGAATAAGTTCAGCCCCCTGAATGCTTATATTTTTCAAATCTGAATTCTTAACCAAATGCTGATTCTTTTCTATGCTGTTCTTGTCCAGGATTATTTGATTTAATTGCTGTTCCTGAAAATAGTATTGGCGCTTTTCGTTCAGAAATTCATTCTCTACTTTTTCCAAATCAAGTTGAGAAATCACACCTCTTGATAGTAAATTTTGATGTCTTTTAAAATTGGCCTCAAGAATATTAAGGCTTTGTTTTGCAAGTAAAAGCTCTTCCCTTTTATTTTTTAAGGACAAGTTCTGGTTAGATAGCTGATCTTTTAAGTGCATCTGGAGAATAATACCTTCCCGAAGGGAACTCTCCAAAATTAACTTTTGGTATGTACTTAAAAAGACATTATAAAACGGTTGAATGGTGTTCCCCAGATTAAGTTGACTGGGAAATTCAGCATTTAAAGCATCAATAGAATTCAGCGTTGATATTGTAGCCGGAAGCTTATCTTTCAAATAAGCAATATCCTTTTCACTTGCGGGATTCTCAATCATCGCCAGGATAGCACCTTCTGTAATCGAATCCCCTGATTGATAATTTATAGAGGATATCTTACCCGTTTTTTTGGACAGAATCTGTACTGGAGGATTCTTGGAGGTAATAATTACGCTTCCCACAATTACTTCATTAAAAGAAAAGATGGATGCAAGAATAATGGAAAATATAAAAAACAAAAACACCAATACCGTTCCCCATCGCAAGATCCCGACAGGCTCACGGTTAAGGTTATTTTCGGATTGATATTTATTGCTATTTTTAATGACTTCTATGTTTTAAGTTGGTTCCTGATTAGATTATGATAGATCCCATTTTGCGATACCAAATCAAAATGATTTCCCATTTCTACAATTTTCCCTTCATTCATCACTAAAATTTGATCTGCATTCTTTACAGTAGAAAGCCGATGGGCTATTATTACCACCGTTTTATTCTTATAGAAAGCGATCAGGTTTTCTGTAATAACTTTTTCGTTTTCCGCATCCAGAGAACTTGTAGCTTCATCAAAAAACAAATAATCGGGATCTTTGTAGATTGCCCTGGCAATTAGTAACCGCTGCTTCTCCCCTCCACTTAAAAGTTGCCCCTGCTCCCCAATCCTGGTTTGATATCCAAAGGGTAACTTATCTATTAAATTTGTCAGGTTCACCATTTCTATTGCCTTCTTGAGCAATTTCTTATTTGTTGGCAAATGAGATTTTGATTCGGTGATGTTTCGCTCAATGGTATCGTTGAATAAAATTCCATCCTGCATCACTATTCCGCACATTTTTCTCCAGGTATCCGGATTTAAATCCTTTAGACTTTCATTCCCAATTTTAATACTACCTGTTCCCGGATTATAAAGTTTCGACAATAGTTTAAGCAAGGTGGTCTTTCCCGAACCACTAGGCCCAACAATTGCGGTGGTTTTACCCAAAGGAATAGAAACAGTAATATTCTGAAGCGTAGGAACTGAAGTTAATTCTCCATAACCGAAACTGAGGTTTTTAATATGAATATCTCCAGGTCGAATAGGTAGAGAATCCATCCATAAATGTTCTTCTGACTTCTGATTGTGAATTTCAGATAACCTATTTAGGGAAAGGGTCGCCCGCTGATAACCTACAAGAAAATCTATTGTATTGGAGATGGGCAATGAGAGATTGCCTATAATAAATTGAATTGCCAACATGGTGCCTAAGCTAATCTCCCCTGTAATAACCGCTTTGGCCGACCAGAAAACAATGACAATATTGGTGAGTTCATTAATGAATCTCCCCCCGTTAATTTGTGCCTGATCTACTTTTAATATCCTTGACTGTAATCCAAAAAGCTTGACCTGATTGTTTTTCCATTCTGTTTTTCTCCTGTGTTCAGAACTATTAAGTTTAATTTCCTGGACGGCTAAAATTATTTGTAGAAATAGGGACTGTTCTTTCCTGTTTAAATCGAAAAGTTGATGATCCAAAAACTCCTTGTTTTTCATAAACAGCAGAGACCATCCCAGGAATAATGAAGTCCCAAGAAAGAAAATCATAGTAATTGTAGTGTCAAAAAAACTTAAAACTATACCGAAGACCAGAATATTAAAAATATCAAAAGGCATAGTCAAAGCACGGCCTCCTAAAAATTCATCAATCCTCTGATGGTCATAAATTCTTTGCATAAAATCTCCCGTAGTCTTCGATTCAAAAAAAGTAATGGGAAGCCTTAATAATTTATCAAGAAAATCGCTGATCATCGCGATATTTACCCTGGTACTTATATACAGTAAAATCCAATCCCTTATTACCTGAGCCGCGGAACGGGTAAGGAATAAAAAAAGCTGAGCTATCACTATCAGATGAATGAATCCAATATTTTCATAATTGATCCCGTAGTCCACTAAACTTTGGGTCAAAAAAGGAAGCATTAATTGTACGATAGTCGCTATAAATAATCCCAGAAGGACCTGGTTCAAATATTTTTTATGTGGAATTAGGTAGTCATATAGAAACCCGATACCTCTTTTAACTTTCTGCTCGGGCGATTCATCCTGAAAGAATTTCTCGGTAGGTTCCACAAGAAGAAGAACACCTTGTGGCGTATCCGTTTCTCCCCATTTTTCAAGAAATTCAGGATGGGTGTATTTTACCCTGCCAATTGCAGGATCTGAAACAAATATATATTTAGGATTTGTCCTGTAAACCACTAAAAAATGATTCCCCTCCCAGTGTGCAATAGCGGGAAGCGGTACGTCCATAACAAGTTCCCGGAGATCAGCTTTAATCCCTATAGATTCTATACCAATTTTTTCCAATGCCAGGGAAAGCCCCGCCAAAGAAACTCCACCCTTCTGTAAAAAAGAAATTTCCCTGAGATAATCCAGATGAAAATCCTTACCAAAAAATTCTGCAATAATCTTAAGGCACGTGGGCCCGCAATCCATTTGATCCAGTTGACGGTAACCCGGAAATTCAGCAGTTCGAAACATTTAAATTGTTACTAATTCAACTAAAATTTAATTTTTAAATCAGGGGAATATGAGCTCAATAACCGGGGTATTATATAATTACATTCAGGGTACATTTACCAACGAAATAGTTTTAAATTCAAATTGCTTATTCAAACTAAACTATCACATTTGACACTACTGTCCCTTGAATGTTTTTTATTGAACGCTAAAAATTATGAATTGGTGGGGAAACTAAATTACTTTGGGTTGAGGGGAGATAAATAATTTTACTAAATGTATTAAAAAAAGCAAATGGTTCAATTTTTTTTCATCGAGTATATTGGCATTTGGTGAAAGTTATTTGTGGTTATTATCCTACTTCCTGAAAAATCCACAAAGAAAAACATCCAATTTTATCAAAAAATTGGATGTTTTTAGTTTTAAAATTTATGGATAGAATGATTTTTGTAATCAGTTCGAAAGAAAAAATTTATTAATTCATTAAATTACATTTCTTTGATTTTTTTCTGTAACTGCATTTTTTCTCGTAAAACAGCCATATCATCACTTACCTTTCTATCAAGAATTTTAGCATAGTGCTGGGTAGTATGAAGATTCTTATGCCCTAGCATTTTACTTACACTTTCAATAGGAACACCGTTGGACAAAGTTACTGTTGTTGCAAACGTGTGCCGGGCGAGGTGAAAAGTTAGATTTTTATGAATTCCACACAAATCAGCTATTTCCTTTAGATAAGCATTCATTTTTTGATTGCTAAGAACCGGCAACAGTCTTTTTGTATTCACATCAGGATGTTCAACATATTTTTCTATAATAGCTTCAGCAGTAGGAAGAATAGGGATGCTGCTCCTAACTTTGGTTTTCGTCCTGTTCGTTTTAATCCATCTGTTACCATCTATCCCTATGACCACGTCATTTTCTGAAAGCTTTTTAACATCAGCATAAGCCAAACCGGTATAACAACAGAAAATAAAAATGTCCTTGACCAGATCCAACCGTACATTATCCAGATCCTTTTCTATCATTAATTGAATCTCCTCCTTTGATAAAAATTCCCGATCAACAATTTTCAAAGTTCCTTTCCAGTTAAAAAAGGGATCTTTCTTGATCCATTCATTCGCGAAAGCTATGCGGATGATTTTTTTAAAATTGGTGATATATTTTATTGCTGAATTATGGCCGCATTTTCTTTCTGTTTTGAGATAGTACTCAAATCCTGAAATGAATTTGTGATCTACATCCTGAACAGGAATGTCGGAAGTTTTAAATTCCTTTCTGATATAATTCTCCACATGCATTTTTGCAGTCCTGTAACGTTCTGCGGTACCCGAAGCGAAATCCTTTCCTATTAAGTTATTTACCTTGTCATTATGTTCTTGGAAAATTTGCAATAACATCTTAGATTTTTCTGCTTTACCTAAATAAAGATCCAGCACCTGTTTGGATGTAAATGATGTGTTTTTATCAAGAAGTATCTGATAACATTTATAAACATCATTTTGAACTTTATTCAAATACCTATTTAAAACATGTGCTTCCCCGGTACTTCCGGTAGCTTTTCCTGCCGATGCATTCCATAAACTTAGCGGCACGCTTCGATTGATAGAAACTTGTGCTCTCTTACCGTCTAAAGTTATCCTCAAATAAAGAGGTAATTTGTCATTTTTAATCCGATCGTTTCTAACAAGGAACAAAATAAAAAAATTAGCGTTCATATTTTCAGGATTTTGGTTTATTTCTTTCCCGAAAGTACAATAAAATTAATTACTTAACCCCATAGCTTATAGTGGTTTATGATATTTTTAGTAAGAAAATTCCTACTCTGGTGCCCAAGAAATTGAAGATAAAAATGGCACCGAATATGACACCTTACAGGATGGTTTTAGATGATTTTAATTGATATCATCTAAAATGAAAAAGCCCGAAACATCAGTAGTTTCGGGCTTTTTGTGTTAAAATGGTATGTAACCAGCGGAGAAAGAGGGATTCGAACCCCCGGAGGTGTGACCCTCAACAGTTTTCAAGACTGCCGCATTAAACCGCTCTGCCATTTCTCCTTGCCCTATATCAAAGCAATGCTTTGCTTAGGCGGGTGC
>Ga0307486_1001071_pt1 | contig 22195 bp, 21 predicted proteins | sample CBIW02metaG_FD_203663 | JGI IMG/M metagenome (GOLD analysis project Ga0307486, IMG submission 203663) | Sea-ice brine microbial communities from Beaufort Sea near Barrow, Alaska, United States - CBIW 0.2 | ecosystem: Environmental > Aquatic > Marine > Coastal | place: USA: Alaska | collected...
AAAAAAGCGCTTACCCGATTTGCCGAGACCATTGTTGAGCGCTCTAGTTAGTACGAAGCATGCAGTGGGGCGCTTGTGAACAGTAAGGAATCTTCCGTGACCAAACTAAGACTGGCCATCGTTGGCGCAGGACCAGCCGGCATCTACGCCGCCGACATTCTGCTTAAAGCCGAACGCAATTTTGAGGTTTCGATCGACCTGTTCGACCATCTTCCCGCACCGTACGGACTGGTGCGTTATGGCGTCGCCCCCGATCACCCCCGCATCAAGGGCATCATCAATGCGCTGCGCGGTGTGCTCGACAGCGGTGACATTCGCGTGTTCGGCAATGTGCGTTTCGGCGTGGATATCACCCTAGACGACCTTAAACAGCACTATAACGCTGTAATTTTTGCAACCGGGGCCGTGCGCGACGCGGACCTGAGCATCCCGGGGGCATCTCTTGAAGGCTCTTACGGTGCGGCCGACTTCGTGAGTTGGTTCGACGGTCACCCCGACGTGCCGCGAACGTGGCCCCTTGAGGCACGCGAGGTGGCGGTAATCGGTAACGGTAACGTGGCCCTCGACGTTTCGCGCATGCTCATCAAACACGCCGATGACCTGTTATCGACGGAAATTCCCGCAAACGTTTATGACGGGCTTCGAGCGTCACCGGTAACCGACGTGCATATTTTTGGGCGCCGGGGGCCGACATCGGTCAAGTTCACCCCGCTAGAGCTGCGCGAACTTGGCGAACTGAACGACGTGGACATGATCGTCTACGACGAAGACTTCGAGTATGACGACGCCGCGAAGGCGGCCGTCGCCAGCAACAAACAGGTCTTTGTGATCGACAAGACGCTCAACCAGTGGCGTGCCCGAGACACCGGCACGGCAAGCCGTCGCCTGCACCTGCACTTCTTTGCCAAGCCGGTTGAGGTGATCGGCGACGATAATGGCCGGGTAGCCGCGTTCCGCTGGGAACGCACCCAAGCGGATGGCGCCGGCGGCGTTGTCGGAACCGGGGAGTTTCGTGAAATCGCCATTCAAGCCATTTATCGGGCCGTTGGTTACTTTGGCTCAGAGCTGAAGGACGTGCCCTTCGACAAAAAACGCGGTGTTATTCCCAACCGCGAGGGCCAGGTCTTGCGCCGCGACCCTTCGGCGGGTACCGGCGGATTGTTCAATCAGCAGATGTATGGCGTGTACGCCACCGGGTGGATTAAGCGCGGGCCGGTCGGCTTGATCGGACATACCAAGAGCGACGCCATGGAAACAATCAAGCACGTCATAAACGACCTCGGAAACTGGTGGCAGCCGGAATCTCCATCGGAAGCAAGCATCGTGGCACTGCTAGATGCTCGCGGAGTGCAGTACACCGGCCTCGACGGTTGGCACAATCTCGATCAGCACGAACTCGCGCTCGGTGAGGCTGCGGGACGAACCCGCATCAAGCTCGTGGATCGGCACGAAATGGTCTCGGTCTCCCGAGCCGACTAGCCCGCACCCGCACCCGCACGCGCACCCGCACCCGCACGCTCCCGCTGCCGCGCCCGGTCTTTCTTTCCGGGCCCGGGCCCGGAAACCGGGCCCATGATCTATCGTGGGCCCGGTTGCATAAGGTGGGCCCGGTGGCCGAGACGCTAGCGAAAGTTCGTGAACTGCAGTGCCACGTCGAGGTCTTTGCCCTTGAGCAGCGCCATAACAGCTTGTAGGTCATCTCGGCTTTTTGAGCTCACGCGGAGTTCGTCTCCCTGAATCTGGCTCTTTACACCCTTCGGGCCTTCGTCGCGGATAATCTTGCCGATCTTCTTCGCGTTCTCCTGATCGATACCGGCTTTCATGCTGGTCTCAATTCGATACTCCTTACCGGATGCGTACGGCTCACCCGCATCCAAGCTGCGCAGGGAGATGCCGCGCTTGATCAGCTTGGATTCGAACACCTCAAGGATCGCCTTGACGCGCTCCTCCGTGTTGGCTTTCATGAGGACTTTTTCGCCACTCATAGCGATCGAGGCGCCCACATTTTTGAAGTCGTAGCGCTGCGCGACTTCTTTGTGGGCCTGGTTGAGTGCGTTGTCGACCTCCATTGGGTCGACCTTGCTGACGATGTCGAACGTTGAATCTGCCATGGCCCCATGGTATCTGACCCACCTCGTTGGCCTGCATGGCGGCGGCGATGAAGACAAATCCAGCACTTGGCCGTGAACTCGGCTTGCGCTGATTTCTCGGTGGAGCGTTTCGTCTTGTATTGTTTAACTCGCGTCTCCGGTCAAGTGATTACACCTGGTCGGGAGCGTATGGCGAGTTACCCAAGCGGCCAAAGGGATCTGACTGTAAATCAGACGGCGTAGCCTTCGTGAGTTCGAACCTCGCACTCGCCACCAGAGTAAATAGTAACCAGAGGCAGGCCTTCGGGCCTGCCTCTGGCATTGGCTCCCTGGCTGTAGCGTGAAGGTATGACGCATCCTGCCCCCGCCGAACTGCTCGACCTCGCGCGCACCGTTGCCGTTACCGCCGGCGCGCTTGCCCACCGGCGCCGCGTCGAGGGAGTGCAGATTGCGGCGTCAAAGTCGTCGCCCGAAGACGTGGTCACGGCAGCAGATCGCGAGGTGGAAACGCTTATTCGGGGACTTCTCGCCGACGCGCGTCCGAATGATGGATTCTATGGCGAAGAGTCTGACGCCACTAGCGGCACGAGTGGGTTGACGTGGGTCGTTGATCCCATTGATGGAACCGTCAACTACCTCTACGACATTCCTTTTTATGCCGTCAGTATCGCCGTGGTGCAGGGGAACCCCGACCCCGCTACCTGGACCGCGCTGGCCGGCGCGGTCGTCAACCCCGCGCTCAATGAGGTGTTCACCGCGGCGGCGGGTTCAGGAGCGTGGCTGGGCGACCGGCGTCTGCACGTAAACCGAGATGTATCGCTGTCGCTCGCTCTGGCCGGTACCGGCTTTGGGTATGAGGCCACGCGACGAGTGTGGCAGGCAAACGTCCTCGGAGGCTTGATCGGTCAGGTGCGGGACATTCGTCGAATCGGGTCAGCTGCTCTCGACCTGTGCTCGGTAGCCTGCGGGCGGCTTGACCTTTATTTCGAGCGAGGACTCAACCCGTGGGACCATGCCGCCGGAGCCCTCATCGCTCGCGAGGCGGGCGCTCAGGTGGGCGGTCTGCGAGCGGATGCCGAGGGTCGTGACCTGCTCATTGCCGCCGCTCCCAGCCTGTATGGCCAGTTCGAGCCGGTACTTGATCGTCTGTTCAATCGGTTTCCGACTGATCCCTGCATCAATTGATGCATTGCCCATATACCCCCGTTCGGGTGTGATCGGTCACTTTTTCTGGTATTCTCAGGGTTCCGCGTTATATTTAATCAATTCGTTATATTGGTCTGTCGTCACTTTGGCGTTATCCACTGCGAGATCCACCTTGTCCGCCGCGCCGAAAGCTGCACTTTGTCCCGTCATGTCCCACGTTCAGGCTGTTCTGTGCCTGACGACCGTGACGACAGCGCTCTCTCAAATGCGACTTCAAATCCGGCAGATGCTGCACCGCTGACTCGTCGCGAGTTGCGAGAGCGTGAACGGGCGACTCTCGTGCCGGCGCCCGTGCTAGTCGCAGCCGCGACTCCGACCGACTACGAAAAACTCTTCGCTGTTGGGGTTACGCAGGCAATACCTACGGTGATTCCTGCTGCTGGCAGCAGGCCGCGTCGTCGACAGCGTATTGAACAGAAACCGGGAGACACCTTCGCTCCCGCCCGTCGTTTTGTTCCGGCGGGGTCGTCGCCGAGTCGTACCCGGCCACTCGGACGCACAGTGCGCCAGCGTGCAGCCAAGGGCGCCTCCATCCTGGCTATGTCTTTTGTGGCCCTTATGGCTGTGGCCACATCTATTCCTGCGGAGGCGCTGCTGTCGGCGCAGGACGTGCAGGCATCTGCTTTAGAATCTCAGCGCGTACTGCCTGTTGAAGAGGCGCAGGTCATGGACATGGCGGGCGGCGACACCGTTACCGTCGTGCGTGACGGCTATGAGTCAACGACTATCGCCGAAGTCGCCGCGGCCAGTGGTATCCGCTTGGAGGATACCTTCACGAACAATCCCAATGGAACCATTCAGTGGCCGTTCGCTGTTGGAGTGCACATTGGCGACCAGATCGGCTACCGGAACTGTGCCGGTTGCTCGACGAACCATGGTGGGCAAGACTTTAACCCCGGAATCGGCGCCCCAATCCAAGCCGTTGCCGACGGTGTGGTCAGCTACGCCGAAGATGGCGAAGCCAGCCTGGGTGTGCACATGATGATTGATCATATGATCAACGGTGAGCTCGTCACGAGTGTGTACGCGCATATGATTCACGGATCCATGCTTTTCAAAGAAGGCGATGTGATCAAGGTCGGCCAGGTTATCGGCAAGACGGGTAGCACCGGAATGTCGACCGGACCACATCTACACTTCGAAATTCGCGAGGGTGGAATTACCAGCACGAGGGTCGACCCGCTCGCGTGGCTCTACGCCAACACAAACTAGCGCCCACCGATCGAGGCACCGCCGTCGTTGCGACGCGTGATCATGCGGCTTTGATGTACTCGAGGCGGACACCCGAACCGGCCCTCCCGACTGCGGCCGGAAGGGCCAGCGCCGAGAGGGCCTCGCCCGGTTAGGCGCGCAGCCAGGCGGTGGCGTCGCCGTGCAGCATTCGACCCGTAAGCGATTCGCTGACCAGCAATACCTCGCCGGCCGGTAGCTCAATGGATGTTGCGCCCGTGTTGGCCACGATGATGACGTTGCCGTTACGGTATTCGACTACTTCAGAGTTAGAGTCATCGAGCCATTCCACGGTTCCGGAGGCCAGGCTGTGCTCCCGACGCAGGCGAAGAGCGAGCTTGTAGAGCTCCAGCGTAGAGCCCGGAACGCCCTCCTGCTGGTCTCTGGCCAGTGCGGACCAGTCGGCCGGCTGGGGCAACCAGCTCGTGCCGCCGCTGCTGAAACCAAAGGACTCGCTGGCGGCTTCCCAGGGGATGGGCACGCGGCATCCGTCTCGCCCGTAGCGTTCGCCGCTGGTGCGGAACCACGTGGGGTCCTCGCGCGCGTGGTCGGGAAGGTCGACGGCTTCGGGCAGGCCGAGCTCTTCTCCCTGGTAAAGATAACTGGAGCCTGGCAGTGACAGCATGAGCGCCGTTGCGGCCCGTGCGCGGCGCAGGCCAATGACAGTGTCGGGCAAGTCAGCCGTTTTGGGACCAATCCCGTGACCTTGAAGGTTATCGCCGGTAAGGGCAAGGCGGGAGGCATGGCGCACCACGTCGTGGTTAGAAAGCACCCAGGTGCTCGGCGCGCCCACGTTGCCGAAAGCCTCGAGTGAATCGTCGATAACACGTCTAAGCAGCGGGCCGTTCCAGGGGGTTTCGAGATAGGCGAAGTTGAAGGCCTGGTGCATCTCGTCGGCGCGCACCCATTTTGCCATCTCACTTAGCGGGTCAACCCAGGCTTCTGCGGCGAGAACACGGTCTCCGGCATATTCGGCGAGCACGTTGTGCCAGTCCCGATAGATCTCGTGCACGCCCTCCTGCGCCCAATAAGGCGGGGTTGCCGGGGCCTCGGCGCTAATGCCCGGTTCCAGAGCGGATGCCGGCGTTCCTCCCATGCTGCCGCCATCAGCGGGTGGTGTGTAATCGGGAAGGCCGGGAGCCTTAATCATGCCGTGGGCGACATCCACTCGAAAACCGTCGACCCCTCGGTCGAGCCAGAATCGCAACACCGCGCGAAATTGCTCTCGTACCCACTCGCTTTCCCAGTCGAAATCGGGCTGGCTGCTGTCAAAGAGGTGCAGGTACCACTGTCCGGGGGTGCCATCGGCATTTGTCGTGCGGGTCCAGGCGCGACCACCGAAGACGGACTCCCAGTTGTTGGGTGGTAGTTCGCCATTTTCGCCCCTGCCATCACGAAAGGTGTAGCGGGCGCGTTCTTCGCTGCCGGGGCCCGACGCGAGCGCCGCCTGAAACCAACCGTGGTCGCTGGAAGAGTGATTTGGAACGATGTCGACGATCACGCGAATGTCAAGATCGTGAGCGGTCTGCTGCAGGACCTCGAAGTCGTCGAGGGTGCCAAAGAGCGGGTCGACATTGCAATAATCCGCGACGTCATAACCGGCATCACGTTGCGGGGAGGTATAGAAAGGTGAAAGCCAGATGGCGTCAATGCCGAGCTCTTTGAGGTGGGGCAGTCGCGCGCTTATGCCGGAGAGGTCACCCATGCCGTCTCCGTTCGCGTCGGCGAACGAGCGGGGGTAGATTTGATAGATAACGGCCGTGCGCCACCATTCGGTGCCAGAGGTCAGTTCGGTGCCAGTCATTGTCAAAGGCTACGGCATCGGTGCATGAGCCGACGGCGTGATAAGTGGTCTGGGCCTCGCTCGTGGGATGATAAAGTTTCTAGGTTGCCAAAAACGCGGCAGTGCTCCTGTTTTTTGGTTGCTCTGCCCCCTTAGCTCATTGGTAGAGCACTTCCTTGGTAAGGAAGAGGTAGTGGGTCCGATTCCCACAGGGGGCTCAGGCTTGGAAGCGAACAGCCGACAAGTCGCGGCGGGGTAGCTCAGTTGGTTAGAGCACACGGCTCATAATCGTGGTGTCGCGGGTTCAATTCCCGCTCCCGCTACACGGTATTCACTAAAATCGCCCCGGATTTCTGCGGAAGTCCGGGGTGTTTTTTCGCCGAATGGTGGTTTTGTCACTATCAACCCCGCACATTGAGTTGCTGTCGCGGACTTTCGTAGAAGCCGTAGTTCCGGGCATTGGCGACGATGTCGTCGCTGCGGTGCGGGACGTGCTGCGCGATTCACCAAACGGAGTGATTCTCGGCGGTGCCAGAGCCGGAGCCTGCCTGTCGGCTGGCGCCGTCCTTCGGCTGGTGGACGGCGGTGCTGATGCTCTCGTCGGCGCGTTCTTCGCGTACGGCTTCGTCACGCGGCGCTGCCGAAACGGACGCGCCAGTTGCGTGGACGCTTGCGTGGCTGGCGGCGCTTCGGGCATGCGCCGATCCTGCTCAACGTCATGAACCGCACTACTCCGGCACGCGAGCCGCGTTGGCAGAACCGCACGCATTCCCCGGTGGTCACTCCCTGCAGGAGTTTCCGCCGACGCTCATGGTCGATGCCGATCGCGACTCCATGCGTTGCTCCGGCGGTCGGTTCGCCCAGGAACTGTCAGCGACCGGGGTCGCTGTGGACCACCACATGCTGCCCGAGACCTTTCACTCGTTCCTCAACCGCCCGCAGGAACCGATTTTCACCGACGGTATGCGTTTGATCACCGACTGGGCCAGGCGCCTGCCGTCCGGTCAGGGAAGCCGAATCGGCTGCGGGGGAGGACTAGTTTGGGAGGATACGCGTGCCGGCGCCTAACGGTTAGGGGGCCGCTGGCGGGCGCCGCTGAGGCGGAATGAGTGGTGTCCTCCGCCCATCACGATTAGTCCGCTCGCCTACTGGCTCGGGCTAATTTTCTTTCCTGAGGGCCTTCTGCAGTCTTTGCCGCTGCGTGGGCGGGCGACGCGCCGTCGTCCAACAGGCTGTTGGACAACTGCTCCGGGGCTACATTACGGTTCTGCTTGTCAAGCTTGATGACTTGATTACTCGGGACTGGTATTCCGCATCGGCCGCGGATTGCGGCTGGTTTCGCAAATGCGCTCTCGAATCGGATCACCTACCGCACCCTCGAACGTCCTGGAGATGCTCGTTTGCGCGTCCGCGTGAGAGGCCGTTGGACCCGATCGCGGACCAATAATCAGCAATCCGCAAATGTCCGACGGGGCGTGGGACATTTTGGCGGTGCCTTCAGTAGCCGACTGAGTCAGTGCAGAGGCCGAGGGCCAATCGCGAAGAATGCCATGGGTGTGTGGTTAGTCGCCCGAGCTGATGGGCAGGAAATCGTGCGAGTGCACGATCGAAACAGTGTCCAGGCGGACGTCGTCGATCAGGTGTTGGTAGATCTCCACATCCGCGGCGATGATGACCGAATCCGGATACAAGAATGTGCCCCATGCAAACCGTCCCGCGTCATCCTTGGCAAATTCTGGAACGCGATCGCACTGACTGCATTGAAGGAACGTGCTGACTGGGAGATCGTAGGGAACGTAATCCTCATTGAATCGTCGTGTCAGCAGGCCGGAATAGTCATGCGGCGTGTAGCCAGCCCAGCGCAGGCAGTGCAGCATGTCGTTCGGACCAAGCAGATGTAGCGCTTCATTGACCGCCTGGGCCGATTGCGGATCGACGTAGCCCCGGGACGGCTCCGGTGGGATAGCAGATGTTCCCAGCTCAGCCGAGTACTGATCCCAGACCTCAAACCAACTGATGGAGCCGGTCAACTCGGTTCCATTGACGAGAAATGACGACCAACGGTGGGCGTTCGCATTGGCGTCAAAGAGGGGAAGGAACAAGCGCAACATGGGCAGCGCACGATACTCCGGCGGCACGAGCTCACGCGCCAGCATCGTTTCGCTCATTGTGTTGCCTCCTGAAACAGCCGTGGCACTGACACTACCGTTCGGACCGACCGACCGACCGCCCCGCCGTCGAGAAGTACTCTGGGACGTATGTTCCCCGCCCTGCCGATCGTTATCTCTGCTGCCTAGCCCACCTCCGCCGAAGCCAAGGATGTGTCGACTCGGTACTACGAGGACTTGGTTGGCCGGTACCACCAACGTCCCGCCACACCTGAGGAAGTTCAGGATGCTGAAGCCGGATACCCCAACGGTGGCCTCGTCGCACCCACGCGGGTACTGCTGCTCGCCCGCCAAGGGCTCTCGGTGCTCGGCTGCGCAGGAATGCGAGTCCGCCCTGACGCCATCAGAGAGGTGACCCGAGTTTTCGTTGAATCTGCGGCACGTGGACGCGGCTTGGGGCGTCGGCTGATGGAGGAACTGGAACGCTATTCCCTGGACATGGAAATCCGTACGCTCCGGTTGGACACTCGCAGCGACCTAATTGAGGCGCGCGGCCTCTCTGCGTCCCTCGGTTTCGTTGAAGGGGAAGCGCACAACTCGGACCCGTACGCGAACCACTGGTTCCGTAAGGAACTGGTCTAAGAGATGGCAGGCGTGACCAGCTCACATGCCTGCAAGAACTCGGAACGGGAAGTCGGTGTCAGACGGTAAGGCATATCTCCACAGCGCTTGCTATCGTCGATTGATCATGACCGGTTCCGCCAACTCGTTGGTCCATGGCCGGTCTTCATTTCTTGGGCAGCACCGGGACCAGCGGTGATTCTGTTTTCAGGGCCTGCGCCCGCCGGTCAGCGAACTGGTGTGAGCGTGATTTTCTGACCGAGGGCCGCGGCCAGACGGCTGAGCGTGTCCGCCGTTGGGTTGCCGATGCCGCGTTCGATTCGGCTGATTTCTGCCTGCTGAATCCCGGTGACACTCGACAAGGCCGGTTGGGTGAGGTCGTGGGCCTTGCGCGCTGCGGCGAGTTGTGCACCCAGCTCAACGCGGCTAGCGAGCTCGGCGTCGAAGGAGGCGCTGGCCGCCTCGTATGCCGCCCGTGTGTCCTCAGACCACTCGGCTTTCGCGCGGGCGGCGAGGTCTTTGAAGGTTTTCGACATGATGCCTCCTCTCACCTCCAGTATGTGCTTTAGCACATACGCAGTCAAGGCTATTTGTGCTGCGTGCGTTGGGCGCGCTTCCACTGTTCGTGGATCTTGCGTGCCTTCGCGATTTCGCGCTGCTGACGTTTGTCGGAGGGATCCTTCTTCTTGTCGTAGCCGCTGGATAGCAGCACGATCTTGTCTCCATGAAAGGTGCAGATGACACGGATGAGCACCATTCGGTCAGCGATGACCAAGTCGGAGGGCAGGGGTCGTTCGCCTCCGTGAAGATCGCGTGCAGCGACTTACGAACGCGGAACTCGTAGAGACCGCCCGACAGGGGCTTGCCCCACTCTCCACTACAAATATCGATTCCGTGCACCGCCAAGACATGCTCGATCGCCGCAGTCAGGACCGCCTGCTCGTAGTTACCGAGGCCGGAGAAGAAGCGGGCGAACGCATCACCCTCGTACTCGATCGTCCATTTGGTCATTGTCGGGGCCTCACGTCGTGTTCGCCCTACATACTGGCACGCTGCTGGGGCCGGCGTGGCTTGGTCGGCCCGATGGCTCATAGTCGTTGGCGTCGTGAAAGGCGTCCCTCGCCGCGAATTGAAGTGGACTCAAGCGCCGATCGGCTTTCGCGTAACGGCAATGTGCACCGAACGGGATCACCGCCAGAGTGTTCATTTCTGAAACCCCGCAGAAACCCCGCATTTACCCCGCAGATTGAAATCCGCAGTACCTGGACAGTGTGATCACCGACCCAGTGTTTTGCTGGGATCAATGACTGTATTGGGCCCCCGTGACCCCGCTGAGCCTGGTTCACGATAATCGTGGTGTCGCGGGTTCAATTCCCGCTCCCGTTTCACATAAAGGCCTTCTGACCCAGGATTCTCTCGGTCGGGAGGTCTTTCCTGTCCAGTCTCTCCCGATCGAGTGCGCCTCGGTATGCAGAGCCCGCCGCGTTGATGTGGATCATCGGTGCCCTTACACGCGTTGGTGGATACGTCGACCATCACGCAACCGGCGGGTGGAGGTTCGCTCCTCATGTGTGGGTGTTCGATCCACGCATGAATAGTGCACTGTTGTGATCTCGGAAGGTCTCGATCGCCACCGCACGGGAGCGAGGTTCGATTACATGTTCCGCGGTACCGCGCTTACGCTAGCCATCCACGACGGCTCCGACGATCCGGGCCAGCGACAGCTCAGCAATATGCTCAAGAGGGCCAGCGCCTCACGACTGGGAGGTGCCGCTGCCGTGTTTCGATGGCGTCAGGTCGCCGCAGAAGTAGGTATCACGGCCAAGCGGCGCGAGCTTCTGCAGGTCGCCTTCGATACCGAACGGCTGGCAGCTGCACCGAAACGCCTGATTGACCCCTTCGTGTTGAGGGGCGAGCTGAACGCACACCCACTGCCAAGCACGTCGCTCTTTTCACCTCATGAGCACGCAGCGTTATTCGCTGAGAATGGTGAAAACGCGACTCTCTGAACGGACGCCTATGGCCTAGCGTGATGAGCGGATAAGCCCTCTGCGGAGAATCCAGACCGCGATGGCCACGTTGAGCACGCACAGGGCGACGAATAACCAGGTCGGCGGCAGAAGCGGGGTGATGCCCGCGAAGTCGCTCATTGTGGGAGCGTGGAAACCTTGGTCACCGGGGGAATTCGACACACTGGGCAGGGGTGGCGTGACTGCAACGTACTGCCACACGAGGGCCACGGAGATAAACAGGAGGGGTGTGACGGTAGCGATTATTTTCTCAAGCGGCCTCCAAGCATGGCTGAGCCACAACATAACGATGCCAGCCACCCAGCCGAGAACGGGAACCAGGATGCCGCCGACGGCGATCAGGCTCGCTGTGACAACTATGTAGGCGTGTAAATGTAGCCCCGGCGATAGCGACTCTTCTATAACTGCTGAATCGCGTCGCGCTTCGTTCGCGATCCGGGCGGGATCACCGAGCTGTTCCATGCGTTGCCGTGCAACGGCGGGGCTGAGCGAGTGCAGTTCTTCGGCGATACCCTCCCTCACTTGAGAGGCCACGGGTTCGGGAACGCGAACGAGCTGGGCGTCGAGATCGTGCAGGTAGGCCGACACGGGCGAGTTCTTGGGGGAGTCGTTCAAGGCTGCTCCTTAGCTAGGATCACACTAACCTGATGCGTAAATTGGGACCAGTCGTTGCGGAAATGCTCGAGCTCGGCTTCGCCTTTTGCAGTGGGCGCGTAGTACTTGCGCACGGGCCCCACGCCCTGTCGGGACTCGGTGACTCGTATAGCGCCGCGTTCTCTCAGGCGAGTAAGCGTTGGGTAAAGGGTGCCGATGCTTGAGATGAGGCCAACCCGTTGAAGTTGCTCGGCGAGTTGCCATCCATACATCGGTTGCGACGAGATCAACCCCAGGATGCAATACTCCACGACTCCACGCCGCAGTTGCGAACCGACACCAACTCCCATGCGCTACAACATAGCATGCACCGCATAATAGCTAGATTCCTTTGGTCGTTGGTAGCGAAGCTGCGTTCATTTCCCTGTACGTTCTAGAGTTGGTCCGTTTCAGAACGTGCGCATTTGGGCATAGCGGTCTGCGAACGTGATGAAGAGCCGTTCGCTCTTCTCCTTGTAGCGATAATCGCTCTGTCGTGGAATCGATCTAGAAATGTCAGTGTGGAGCCACCGATGAGGCGAAGCCGTTTCGGTGGAAATCCGAGTTGCGGCATGGACGTGAATCACGCCCGCTACCATTGAACATGGTCGATAGTTCTAACGTTATTCAGAGCTCGTTATAATCGATCAGGCGAACGCCGTGACGCGAAACGAAATGCTCGCTGAAGCACAGCCAGTGCCAACGTTGCCGCAAACGTATCTCTACCTTGCGTTATACGCTTTCGCGCTCGTTGGGCTTGAGCTTGTACTTCTTGCTGTAGAGCCCGTTCTCGGTCTGCCCAAAGAGAGTTTTTTGGCACAGGTTGTGCACTGGGCTCTCACGATCGTTGTCTGGGTCGGTGGCGCTGTCGGCTTGATCGTTGGGGCGCTTCGTCGAACCGACTTCACGCTGCGCGGTGTAGCGAAGCAGCGGATGAACGCCGTGCGGTCCTTCACGGTTGCCGCGCTGATCGTCGCCACGGTTGTTGTTCAATGGGGATTGGAGGGCGGCGTGCTGGCTCCCTTCGCTGAGCACGCGGCGCTTACGGCGCGCTTCGAAGAAGCGGGAACTGCGGCTTGGCTAGTGCAAGTTGTCTATTACGTAGCTGAACTCGTCGTTATTGTTTTGATCATTGGTTTTGGGCAGTTGGCCGGTGAGCGGTGGTTTCGACCGATATGGATGCCCTGGGGCGGTATCGCACTGGCGGCGACCTGGGGCCTGGTTCACTTTCTTACGCAGGATGCCGCCACTGGAATTTATGGCATCGTGCTCTCTCTGGTCATGGGGGCAATTCATATCCTGACTCGAAAAAACCTGTTGATCACCTACCCTGTTCTGCTGGTCGTTTTTATTCTGTAGCCACAGCGGTTCCAGGCCAATGAAGCGGGCCTTGGGGCGATCCGCGAACGGATCGCCCATTGGCACCGCATCCAGCCACCATCTCTTCACAGAGCAGACACTGCACGCATTCAGACCGAGCCATTTTCTAGGATTGGCACTGCACGCAACGTGCTGCGTAAGGAATTACCTCCAGACGCTCTTTTTTGATCTGGCCGTTGCAACTCGTGCAGGTTCCAAAGGTACCGGCACTGATTCGAGCCAGGGCTGCGTTTATTTGGACCACGATGCGAAGGGCAGCTTGTGTTGTCGACCACGCCACGACATCGAGGTGAGGTGCTGCTCGAGGTGTCAGCTCGGCAATGAGAGAATCCTGTTCGCGAAGCTCCTTTTGGAGTTGCTGCCGAAAACCGGAGAAATCGGCGGTGGCAGCCGCGACATCAACGGTGTCGGTGGGAGGCAAAGACGTTTGAGTGGTCATGATTATTCCTTACGCACGCTAAGCAAAAAACGCGCCGCAACTGCGACGCGCTCTAACCCGGACTGATCTGTTGCTGTAAATGATCAGTGCGGGGGAGCGCGCGTGAGGGAGCAGATGAAGAGAACACATCTGGCGCGGTCGGCGTCACGAGCGGCGGGAGTGCCACCACATAATGGCGCGATGAAACCCGGGATCACGCGGGTGCGGTGACCGCATCCGGAGGTCGTTCGACGGGTGTCCATGCCACCACCATAGCCTGTGGGTTTGTAAAGGCAAGTTAGCGCGTTACCGGGTGCTGTTCGGGCAGAAGTGAGCCCTAGACGACACCCAAGGCGAGCATTGAATCGGCCACCCTGGTGAAGCCGGCAATGTTGGCACCGGCGACGTAGTTTCCCGGAGATCCGTACTCGTCCGCAGTTTCCAAGCAGCGGTCGTGAATGCCTCGCATGATCTCGGCGAGGCGATTTTGGGTGTAGTCAAAGGTCCAGGTGTCGCGGGAAGCGTTCTGCTGCATTTCCAAGGCGCTGGTGGCGACGCCGCCCGCATTCACCGCCTTGGCCGGAGCAAATTTGACATTCGCGTCGGTGAGGACGCGGATAGAATCTGGTGTTGCGGGCATATTGGCGCCTTCGGCGACGATGCGGCATCCGTTCTGGACCAGCGTGGCTGCAGCATCGGAATCGAGCTCGTTCTGGGTGGCACAGGGCAGTGCGATGTCGCACGAAACATCCCAGATTGACCCGTCAGAAACGAATGAGACCTGATTTCCTCGCTGGTCGGCGTAATCGGATACGCGACCCCGCTGCACGTTCTTGATCTCTTTCAACAGTTCGAGATCAATTCCTGCCGGATCGTGAACGTAACCGGCGGAGTCGGAACAGGTGATGACGGTGCCGCCGAGCTGGTGCACCTTTTCGATCGCATAGATGGCAACGTTTCCCGACCCGGATACAACCACTTTTTTACCTTCTAAGCTGTCATTTTCGGTTCTCAACATCTCGTTGACAAAGAAGGCGGTCCCATAGCCGGTGGCTTCGGTGCGCACTTGCGCCCCACCCCAGCTCAGGCCCTTGCCCGTCAGCGTGCCGGATTCGTAGCGGTTTGTGATTCTTTTGTACTGGCCGAACATGTAGCCCAGCTCCCGCCCGCCCACGCCAATGTCACCGGCGGGGACGTCCGTATACTCCCCAATGTGACGATACAACTCGGTCATGAACGACTGGCAGAACCGCATCACTTCGGCGTCGGAACGTCCCTTCGGATCGAAGTCGGAGCCCCCCTTTCCGCCACCGATAGGAAGACCCGTCAGGGCGTTTTTGAATATCTGCTCAAAGCCTAAAAATTTTACAATTCCCAGGTACAGGCTGGGATGAAAGCGCAGCCCACCCTTGTACGGGCCGAGTGCCGAGCTGAATTCCACTCGAAACCCTCGATTGACCTCGATCTCTGCAGCGTCGGTCACCCACGGAACTCGAAAAATAATCTGTCGCTCTGGCTCGCACAGGCGTCGGATTACGGCAGAGTCTGCGTATTGCGGGTGCTTCGCCACGACCGGGCCCAGGCTCTCGAGGACCTCTCGCACAGCCTGGTGAAACTCGGTTTCGCCGGGATTACGGCTGAGGACTTCTTCGAAGGTGGGTACCAGCCGCGCATCAAGAACAGGCATAGGGGATCTCCTTCATGGTTCTGGGCCGAAGACAAAAACCTTCGTGGCGCGAGCGTTTTCGGCTTCTTTACCGTAACCGGTCCAAGCTGCTCACTTTCACTCACGCGATCTTTGTGCGTCTGGTTAGACCCCCACAAGCTCATAACACTGAGCCCAGGGCCGCACCAATTCGACGGCGGCCCCGACGCGAAAGACCGTGTCGTCGTCGAAGGGATGCCCCACAATCTGCACCCCGGTGGGGATACCGCACTGTGCCATCCCACTGGGGACCGCGAGCACCGGGCACCGGTTGGCGATGTTGAACGGCACGGTCATGTGCCCCTGCCAGTAGTGGTGCAGGCGTTCGCCACCGGCCTCGATGCCGTCGAGGTAGTCCCAGTCGGCGGTGAGCGCGGCGACCGCCGAAGTGGGGCAGATCAGGGCGTCGAACCCGGTCATCGCGCGGGCGAGTTCGCCCTGCATGCGAGTTTCGGCGGTCAGGCCGTCTAGATAGCGGTTACCCGCAGCAGCGGCACGGGCGTCTGCCATGAACTGAACGGTGTAGGAGGCGAGGTGCGCCTCGGTGCCCTCGGTTTCATCCTGCATTGCCGGGCCCAGAATATGACCGAAATGGGTGAAGGACACCCGATGAATTTCCTCCGTAGTCCAGGGCAGTTCAATTTCTTCAATGATCGCGCCGGCGCTCTCAAGGGCAGCAGCGACGGCACGCGTGTTCGCTTCGACGTCGGGATCGACCCGGTAATTGCCTAGGCGCAAGCACAGGGCAATGCGCAGGCCCTCCACCGGTGGAAAGTGAGCGGGGAGCGGGGAGCCCATAGCGAGGGAAGCATGATCGCCCGGGTGCTGACCGGCCATAACGTTGGCGAGGAGGGCGGCATCCGCTACCGTGCGGGCCATTGGTCCGTCGCCGCGATAGTGGTCGGCGCAAAGTGGGGCAACGCCGGGAACCCGGCCGTAGGGCGCTTTGAAGCCGACGGTTCCGGTAAAAGCTGCCGGCAAGCGCGTAGACCCTGCGATGTCGGAGGCAGTGGCCAGCGGGGCGAAACCGGCAGCGAGAGCGGCGCCAGAACCGCCAGAGGAACCACCGGGGGAAAATTCTCGGTTGAACGGATTGCGCGTGACCCCCCACAGTGGCGAATGCGTCACGGTAGCGCAGCAGTATTCCGGTGTTGTAGTTCGGGTATGCACAATGCCGCCGGCCAAGCGGATGCGAGTAATCACCGGGTGATCCACCCCCGCGAGCACGTCACGCTGCGCGAGAACACCGTTGCTCAGCGCATGTCCGGCCAGGGAATGCTTCTCTTTCGCTGCGATGGGAAGCCCGAGTAGCGGGAGCGTAACGCTATCGGTTCGATAGCGCAGCTCCGCGGTGTGGGCAGCCTGGCGCGCCTCATCGACCAGCTGCTCGGTGAGGGCATTCACCTGCGGATTCAGGGCATCAATGCGGGCAAAAACGGAGTCAAGCAGCTCAACGGGTGAGAGGGCGCCCGAGCGAAACAAGCCGAGCGCGTCGTTGGCGCTGAGGTAGTGCAAATCGGTGCTGGTCGTCGGCGCTGGCGGCATTCCGGTTCGGCTAATCATGTCAGCTTCGGCTACGCGCGCGTTGACGACTCGGAGGCCAACGCCGGTTCGACGAGGGCGCCGTTCACCAGATCGGTGGTGACCTCTGTGAGCAGCGCGAGCCCGGCGACCATATCGGCGTCTGTCGTGAACTCGCGTTCGCAATGAGAGACCCCATCAACGCTGGGAACGAAAAGCATGATGGACGGCACGATCGTGTTCATCGCGACCGAATCGTGACCCGCCATGGTTTGGATGCGGCGAGTGGACAACCCCGCCCTCACCGCAGCAGCTTCCGCCAAGTGCATGCCGTTCTCCGGAAAGTACCTGATGGGTCGAATATCGAAGTCGGTGACGTTGATCTGAATGTCGTGTTCCACCGCCAGGGCAGCGATCTTCTCCAGCAGAATAGCGCGGGCCGTGTGTACGATCTGCGGGTCGCCGCTGCGAAGGTCTGCCACCAATTTTACGCGCCGAGCAACCACGATCGGGGAGTTGGGCTGCAGGGTGAGCTGGCCCACCGATGACACAATGGCCTCCGCGGCGAATTCGTTGGTGACATCCTGCACCAAAAGAATAATCTTGGCGGCTGCAACGAGGGCGTCATGCCGGTCAGCCATGGCGGTCGCCCCGGTGTGGGACTGCTCACCGAGCACCTCTATATCGAGTTTTTGGGTGTACCAACTGCGATCAACCACCCCAATGGCTATGCCCTCGCGTTCCAAAATGCGGCCCTGCTCAATGTGAATCTCGGCATAGCTCACCGCGGTGGGGCGCGGGTCGGTGCCGAGATAACCAATGTCGTTCAGGGCGGCGCGCACGCTCACTCCGGCCAGATCGGTCGTATCGAGCATCGACTCCTGGTCGAAGATGTTGGCGAACACGCTGCTTCCCATAATGCTGGGGGCAAAGCGCCCGCCCTCTTCGTTGAACCAGTTCACCACCGCGAGGTTAAACGGTGGCACCGTCGGGCTGGCACGAACCTGCTCATCCACATTCTTTGCCGCATGCAGTGCGGCCAGCACGCCGTAGGCCCCGTCGAAGCGCCCGCCGAGTGGCTGGCTGTCGAGGTGAGAACCGACCAGTACGAATGGCGCTCCCGCGGTCCACTCGATGAGGGCAAACATGTTGCCGATGCCGTCAACCTTCAGGGTATAGCCGGCGTCGGTAACCCAGTTCGAAAACCAGGCCCGGCTGGTGGCATCATCGACGGTTGCGGCCTGACGGTCAACGCCGTTGTGCGGCGTCGCTCCGATGGTGGCAACGAGGTGAAAATCGGTGAGAAAGTCTGCGGCGAACACGGTGTGCTCCTTATAGCTATTGGGGTCAAAACAGGTGGATGTTGCGCGCGCGAACCACTCAGCCGAGTCGACCCCGGGTTTCTGGCACCTTGGTAAGGGTCACCAGCAGGAACACGATGGCGGCAGCAGCAGCCATGTAAAAGCCCGGGGCGAAAGCAACCCCGGAGCTGGCAACGAGGGCGGTGCCCACCAGCGGCGCGGTACCGCCGAAGATGGCGTAGCCCAGGTTATAGCTCACGGCAGCGCTCGTGAAGCGGGTTCTGGTGGTAAAGATTTCTACGAAGAAGGTATAACAACCTCCGCCGTAGATGCAGAGTGGAATAACGAACAATATCTGTCCAAGCAGGGCCAGTGGCAGGCTGCCGCTGGTTACCAGCATGAAACTTGGGATGGCCAGAACGGCGATTGCTGCAGATCCGAAAATGAGCATGGGCTTACGACCGACTTTATCGCCCAGACGCCCGCCCAGGGGTAAAAGTACGGCGTACAGGGCGAGGGCCGCCGCATTGGCCAACAGCGATTGCTCGCGGCTGAGGTTTCCCGTGGTCTGCACGTAGGCCACGAAGTAGGCGGACAGAAAATAGAAGCCCATGGCGGTAAGGCCCATCACGAAGATGACCTGCACCATGCGCAGCTTGTTTTCACGAAACGTTTCTTTTATGGGACTGAACTCGTTGGGGGTGGTGGCTTGAGAGTCGGTGAATGACTTGCTCTCGCTGGTCTTACTGCGAATCCAGACGCCGAAAAGTGCCAGCGGGAGGGCGAGGAGAAAGGGCAGGCGCCAGCCCCAGCTCATGAACGATTCGTCAGACATGCTCTGGCTGAGAATGAGAATCATCGTGCCGGCAAACACGGAAGGCAAAGCGGTGGCAGCGATGGTGATGTTCAGCCACAGTCCACGGCGGTTGATGGGAGCATGTTCGAAGACGAATGAGGGAGCGCCTACCGATTCGCCTCCGGCAGAGAATCCCTGAACCAGTCTCAGCACAAGTAGCAACAGGGGGGCCCAGAATCCGATCTGGTCAAAAGTGGGAAGCAGCCCCATGCAGGCGGTGGCAGTACCAATGGCCAGCAGGGTGATAGCGAGCACCTTGCGTCGCCCAATTTTATCGCCGAGAGCGCCAAAGAACAGGCCGCCCAGGGGGCGTATAACGAAGGCAACCCCGAAGGTTGCGAAGGTGGCCAGCAGGGCAAGGATCGGATCCGAACTCGGAAAGAATAGCTGGGAGAAAATCACCGCAGTCAGGCCATACAGGGTGAAATCATAAAATTCGATGAACTGGCCGATGCTGCCCCCGAGCAGCACACGCTTTTGCAGGCCGGTAATCTTCGGCGGAGGGGTCTCGGTGGGGGAATTGCGGGACGGCGTGCCGGCTGCGGTGATGGTCATGAATCCCACCGTACGATCGCTATGATTCCGGCGTTTGTCGCTTCGTTTCGAACCCGTGAACTCACAGCGGGCCGTATGTCGGTCATATTGCGCCGCATCCACTGGCCGGTAACCGGGGCGACACATAACTTGTCTGCTCGAACACTGATCCTCCTTGATCATGATCGGTCGCATCCCGGTCACGGACGAGCGATGCCGGAAGTGCACGACTGATTGGCTCAAGCTTGCGGGCTGCGAAAGCCTCGTGTCTAATTGATTTTCCCTGCCGAGCAGATCGATTTTGGTGATGGCCTACGACTGATTGGCACCGTACAGGCGTCGGCAGATCTCCTCGAAGGCCAGGGCGCGACGGGTGGGAACGGAGCTCTCGAGGCGTACCAGCATCACCTCGCTCGGTGGAAACTCATCGGTTAGGCGCAGCGGCACCACCCGACCGCCCGAATACGGCACGTCGTTGTAGACCCGCTGGTTGAGCAGGGCATAGCCGTGACCTTGCGCCACAAAGGACCGGACCGTTTCGTAGCCGGCGAACCGATGCCTCACGTTGGGCACCACCTGAGACAGGGTGAACAGGCTTTCGTAGTACTCCCTGCTGTGCAGCAGATTGAGAAGGATCAGCGGTTCGCCGGCCAAGTCGGCCAGGGCAATCTCCTGATCGGGCATATTTGCTGCCCAGTGGCCCTCAGAAACAATCACGTGCGGCGGTACGCGTTCGAGGACGTGGCTGACGAAACCAGAGCCGAGGCCATGACCGTAAGTGAGTGCGAGGTCACAGTGGCCCTCGCGCAGCGCCGTCTGCAAAGAGGCCAGGTCGGCCTCCAGAAAAGTCACATCGACCCCGGGGTGGGTGGCCTGAAAGGCTTTCAGAATTGCGGGCAGGCGAAACGAGGCCAGGGGAGCGAAGACCCCAACAGTGAGCTCGCCGCTCAGGGTCTCTGTGGCGCCATGAGCAGACTCAAAGAGCGAATCGGCGTGAACGAGAAAAGCCGTAAGATCGCCGGCAAACTTGCGGCCGGTCGGCGTGAGCCTCAGTCCCGTCGAGGGGCTACGCAAAAACAGCTGGGCACCGAGGATGCGCTCTAACTCCGCCATCGCTGTGGAGACGGCGGATTGACTCACGAGCAGACGAGACGCCGCGTGGGTCATGCTTTCCAACTCAGCAACGACGGCAAAGTATCGCAGCTGCGTGAGGGTGAAATGTCGCATCAGACTCCAAAGATCCCTCCATATTACCGAGCATGATCGATTCATGCCCTGGCGCATTACCCATTAATGGTCTGGGCAGTGGATACTGGCGGCACGAGGCCCAGCGCGGTCGCGTGGGCGAGTGAGGAGCCATCACGGTGATATCGATCAAAAAAGTGGAGCAGGGTTCAACGTTGCGCGATCGCGTCGCGCAATCGCTCGCGGTCGCGATCAACAGGGGCGAACTTGCACCGGGAACCCTCGTGACGGTTCCAACTCTGGCGGCCCGATTTGAGGTATCCGCTACCCCCGTTCGGGAGGCCATGCTCGATCTGGAACAGCGGGGGCTGGTGACCCCGGTGCGCAATAAGGGATTTCGAGTGACGCAAATGAGCGAGAAGGATTTGCGCGATGTCATTGAGCTTCGCCAACTCCTGGAGGCCCCCACTATGGGAGCACTCGCGGGCACGCTGGATGCTGCGACTATCGCGGCCTGGCGTAGCGTTGCTGATCAGATCTCCGAGTATGCACACCAGAAAGACCTAGACGGTTTTCTCAGCGCTGATCGGGAATTTCATCTTGGCCTGCTCGCTTTACATGGCAGCCCACGTTTGGTCGACATGGTGGGGGAACTGCGCGCGCAGACCCGCATGGTGAGCATTGTCACGATGATGCAAAGCGACGAACTGTGGGGCACAGCGGGCGAACACCACACAATGCTCGATTTGCTCGCCCGCGGCGACAGCGCCGCCGTTGAGAACCTCACCGCGCACCATCTCGGCACCGTCGCTGGATGGGGATTGGGCCGGAGAGACTCCTCGTAAATGGGTCTAAAAGCTGAGAAAGTGCTGCAATTGTGTAATATGTCATACAGCACTGGAGCGTCGGGGCTCTTACTCCAAGCCGTCTTGCAATCAAGACGTGTAGAGCATTGGCTCGGCGTTCTCACAGGAGAGGCACACATGAGAATCTCAAAGCGCAGCACAATGCTGCTGGGCGTTGCCACAGCAGTAGTACTGGCAACGGCAGGATGCAGTGGTGGATTGCTGGCCGGCGACGATGCTGGCTCTAACGACACCGGCCCGGTCAAATTGGCCATGGTCGTTCCCATCTCGGGTCCGAGCGCCCCATCCGGTGAGTACATGGCCAACGCGGCCCAACTCGCCGTAGATGAAATCAACACTGCTGGCGGCGTGCTCGATGGCCGTCAGCTGGAACTGCTCGTCGAAGACGAGGCGTGCGACGCCCAGCAGGGTGTGGCCAGCGCCAACAAGGCCGTCTCGGCCGGCGCCGTCGTCTCGGTTGGCGGCTATTGCTCCGGCGCGACGCTGCCGCAGCTGCCTATCTTCGAAGAGGCAAACGTGCCCATGATCATTCCGGCGGCGAACTCGCAGGACCTGGTCAAGGCCGGCAAGAAGAACGTCTTTCTCGTGAACGGTACGGGCAATCAGCAGTCCACCGCCGCTCTCGATTACATGTTGAAGACCGGCATCAAAACGGTGGCCCTCATCGACGACAACGACAGCTACGCCGTTGACATCACCGCCGAAACCGCTCGTCTGATCAAGGAAGA
>Ga0307486_1001072_pt1 | contig 22184 bp, 13 predicted proteins | sample CBIW02metaG_FD_203663 | JGI IMG/M metagenome (GOLD analysis project Ga0307486, IMG submission 203663) | Sea-ice brine microbial communities from Beaufort Sea near Barrow, Alaska, United States - CBIW 0.2 | ecosystem: Environmental > Aquatic > Marine > Coastal | place: USA: Alaska | collected...
TGTTGAAGACTTCTGGATCAAGTGCGGAGAAAACTCTGCCCAGCACATCATGAGAGGGCGTTCGGTGCGGATAGGGATACCATTTTGTTAACCAGTCCAGCTTGGAACGGCCAAAAAGGCTAATTGAGGTCCACCTATCTGCGCCACTGATGACTGCGGATATACTGAGAAACAAAATTTCTTCTAGTGGATAAAGATGGTTGCCTTTGACGGTGAGACGGGGATCTTTCAAGTCTTTAAAAAAATAGGGGAAAGCCGGGTGGGTTTTTGGGGTGCTGTAGCACCTGGGTATTTTTTTTACCCTCTCAAAAATATACCTAAATTAACTCACTAACGAAAGGGGTTTAAAAGCGATTTCCCTGGCCTCCTACCTGGGAAAAACATTAATTAAATTATAATAACAAGATAGTACAGGATGACTAAAATTCTAATCATTAGTTAATTAGTAAACAATCTTCTAAATAAACCCACTAATATGAAAATAAAGCTACAGTTCCTGGGATGTAAATTGAGGATAGTAGTGGCGGCGACTGGTATAATTTTTTCTTCCGCTAATCATGAAACTCATTCCAAGCAAATCCCCAATGTTATATCTCAGACTTATACATCTGAAATTTATTTTAATCTATTGACTTCCAGTGGGTTTGCAAAAGGTGAAGGAATAAAAGATCAGAAAAAAGAAGCAGACATTACTATAACAGGTATAGTCCGTGACCAAAACCAGCAAGCTATCCCCGGAGCAACTATCTACGTGCCTGGAACCGGGATAGGTACTGTAACAGATATTGATGGAAGGTATAGTATTGAGGTTCCGGAGGGCGCTACATTGGTATTTTCATTTATCGGCTTTCAATCGCATTCCATAACAGTAGGGGTCCAAAGTGTACTTGATGTGACCTTGATGGAAGATATTTCTTCCTTAGACGAGGTGGTTGTCGTGGGCTATGCCGAACAGAAAAAAGTTTCGGTAACAGGTGCTGTGGCATCAATTAACACCAAAGAACTCCGCCAGAGTTCTTCTGCCAGTTTAGCGAATGCTCTGGCAGGCAGGCTCTCCGGGCTTACCTCGATTCAATCCGGTGGTGGCCAGCCTGGTCGTGACGATGCTACAATGTATCTCCGTGGAGCAGCCACCACCAATGGTAGAAGTCCCTTAATATTAATTGATGGTGTGCCCCGTGACAATATCAGAACCATTGACGCCAATGAAGTGGAGTCTGTTTCCGTATTAAAGGATGCATCTGCCACTGCTGTTTTTGGAGTACGTGGAGCTAACGGGGTAATCCTTATCACTACCAAAAGAGGCAAGGAGGGGGAAATGAATTTGAATATCAGTTTGGACCAGAGTTATACCTCATTTACTAGAGAACCTGAAAGGCTCCGTTCGCTGGAATATATGGCTTTAAGAAATGAAGCTTCTAGGAATGACGGTATTACAACGCCCCCTTTCAGCCAGGAAGTTATGGGTCAATACGCTAACCCATTGGCCGGCTTGGATCCCAAAGACCCGGATTATCAACGTAAGTCAATGGTAAGGCAGTATATGTATCCGGAACATGATTATTACCGAGAATTTATTTCTCGTTCTTCTCCCCAGACACGTCTGAATATCAATGCCAGCGGCGGTACTGATCGGGTGTCGTATTTTGTCAATGCCGCCTATCTCCATCAGGGAGGGAATTTGAAAACAGAACCCAAATCCAGGCTTGGCTACGACCCTTCCTCTTGGTTGGATAGATATAATTTTAGGGCAAATCTGGATTATAAAATTACGTCTTCCCTAAAGTCTTTTCTAAATATAGGCAGCTATATTGAAGAAGTGAATATGCCTTCCGCAGGATTGTATGGTGGAGATACAAACTGGATGATGCGTGATTTATTGTATCAGGCGCAGTCTATACTCCCTATTACACCGGGTCCCACTACCATTGATGGTTTTGGGATTGAACCTGGGCAGATTGTTGATCCAGGATATTTGGACCGTTCCGCCTTTGAAATTATGAACAGGATGGGATATCGCAATGAAGTTCGCTCAAATCTCAATGCTTCATTGGGACTGGACTTGGATCTAGGGAAAATAATCACTCCTGGATTAAGCATAAGAGGGATGGTTTCTTATGATGCCCGATCTACGACAGCCATGCAGGGTTATAAGTCTGAAAGGCTATACCTGACACAGATCAACTACGATACGGATGAATTAAGCTATGCGGTAAAACGCCCGGATGAGTCATTACTTTCCTTATCTAAAGGTGCCGATTCAAGGTTCAATATTAATATGCAAGCAGCCCTTAATTATTCCCGGATATTTGGCGAAAAGCATGAAGTGGGAGGGATGATCCTTGCCCAGAGGGATAACTGGGAATCCACTGCAGGGGAAATCCCCTTTAACCTTTTAGGGGTAGCTGCCAGGGCAACCTATGGCTATGACTACAGGTACTTGGCTGAATTTAATATGGGATATAATGGTTCCGAGCAGTTTGCACCTGACCAGCGCTTCGGGTTTTTTCCGGCGGCATCCGTTGGCTGGGTAATCAGCAATGAAAATTTCCTGAAGGATAGCCAAGTATTGACCAACCTGAAATTGAGGGCATCCTACGGAAAAGTAGGGAATGATAAAATGGGCAACGCAAGATTTCTTTACCAAAGTGACATTACTATGGGCGGCGGACCTTTGAGAAGTTTAGGTCTGGGCCAAGGGGTTAATCAAGGGCTTCTCGGAAACCCAAATATCTCTTGGGAAGTGGCTAAAAAACAAAATCTCGGCATAGACCTCGAAATAATCCATGACCTGGGATTGACCTTCGATTACTTTGTAGAAAATAGAAGTAGCATTCTAATCAGCCGCGGCACCGTTCCTGAATTCCAAGGAATTCCTCTAGGGAATATCCCACGAGTGAATATGGGGGAAGTTGACAACAGCGGCTATGAAATTGAATTGACCTACAACAAGTATATTTCTCAGGATTTTAATATTGGCATCAGGGGAAATTATGGATACAACAATAATAAAATTAAGTTTCTCGATGAGCAGATACGTGACAAAACTTATGTCCACCGTTATAGAAGTACCGGATATTCGATAGGGCAGGCCTGGGGATACCATATTGACTATTCCAACGGTAACGGGATTTTCAATTCCCAGAAGGAACTGGATTCCTATAAGGAAAGTATCCGTTACGGTTTTGGTGAGCCTAGGGTAGGCGACTTTAAATATCTGGATCTGAATGAGGATGGAGTAGTGGATGATAGAGACCAGGCTCCTATTGGTTATTCTTCCATTCCCCAGATAACTTACGGACTGGCTGTCAACCTTCAGTATAAAAACTTTGACTTATCGATCTTTTTTCAAGGGGTAGGTAAATATTCTGGCAATTATGCTCAACAAGGTGTTTATGAATACATCAAACAGGGAACCTACTTTGATTATCATAAAAATGCCTGGACTCCTGAGAGATATGCTGAAGGAGTAGATATTACTTATCCTGCTTTAAGCACCCGCAGTACTACCAATCATGTGGCGAATAACTTTTTTGTTATGGACCGGAGTTTTATTAGGCTTAAAAACTTAGAAATAGCCTACACACTTCCCAGCAATGCATTAAGCCGGATAGGCCTTAGCTCCATGAGAATATATGTCGGTGGACAAAACCTTTTCACCTGGGATAAACTGAGAATGGGACATCTTGATCCGGAGAACAATGATGCACTGGGTTATCCGGTAACGAAAATGATAAACCTTGGTTTTAATGCATCTTTCTAATAGAAAATCGATAATGAAAATGATTAAAAAATATATAAATGGGATTTGCACTGTCTTTTTGTTATTTTCTTGTTCGGAAGTCTTGGATATGGCTCCGGATGGGAAGCTGACCATGGATGAAATATTCACTGACAATGATAAAGTCGGTGCATTCTTGAATAGCTGCTATACCAATATGCCAGCAAAAGGCACACGCTATTACTTTTGGAGCAGAGGACCTGTCGTTTGGAGCGATGAAGCTTGGGATACAGATGCCGAAGCAGAATCATCGCTGATTGCAGGACGGATGTATAATGGTGATGCTTCGGCATCCAATCACCCTATCCCCAATGTCAGTATAGATGGAGGGAATGGTGATTATTGGGCCAGATACTGGAATGCCATCCGTAATACAGCTCTTTTTATCAGTAAAATTGATGAGGCTACAGTAAATAATCCCGAAGATAGAAAACGCTGGAAAGCTGAAGCACATTTATTAAGAGCTTTTTACTATTCGGAGCTGTTAAAATGGTATGGGACAGGATTGCCCATCGTTCGGGATCCTTACGATTTTTCAGATGACTTTGGTATGGTGACAAAAGAAAGTTATTACAGTGTGGTTCAGTTTATTATTGAAGACTGTAATGTCGCGTTGGCCACTGAAGAGCTGCCTTGGAGAATCACCACCAACGGAGAAGCCGGACGTGTCAATAAAGCCCTGGCGGAGGCCATCAAATCCACCATGATACTTTTTGCTGCAAGTCCATTGTACAATGAGGGGCAGAACTATTGGGAAGAAGCCTATCAAATCAATAAATCCGTAGTAGAAAACCTGAAAGTCAACGGATACGAACTTTATAACCAAGTCAATCTTCCCCAAACTTACCTTTCCGATGTTGCTTTTATCGGAACTGAAAAGGATCCCTATGCCGCACTTTACAATGAATATTTTACCCAGAACATGGCCTATACTTCCAATCCTGTAGATAGGGAGACCATTTACCAAAGTCGGGATGGACAGGGAAATATCTGGAATATCGACGGGATAGGTTCACAGGATGGCTATAAGACAGGGACTTGCCCCACACAAGAATTGGTGGATTCCTATGAAACCATTGATGGACAGCCAGTTTTGGATTTGGAAAATCCTTATTTGGATGAAAAGCACCTTCAACCTAATTACAATCCAAAAAACTCTTTGTATGACCCCCAAGATCCTTATGCCAATAGAGATCCTCGATTCTATGCCTCCATTTATTATAATGGATCCAGAAGAAAGGCTTTATGGAATTTTTCGGAATCTCCGGAATCCTATGAAAATTATCCGGCGGGTATAGGAAACCGCACCCGTGTCATAGCCACCTATGTAGGTGAACCGCGAACAGGTATTCATCCAGCGGTCAGGACAGCCACGAGGACGGGTTATTACCAAAGAAAGTTTCTCCATCCGAATTCCGGAAATGATACACCGGTTGGAGGAGCCAATTGGAAATTCTACCGATTAGGGGCCATTCTTTTAAATTATGCGGAAGCAGCTGCTGAAGCAGGCCATCTCACAGAAGCCACCCAAGCGGTCAACGAAGTCCGGGCTAGGGTGAATATGCCCGAATTGCCTCCCTCTCTGCCTCAGGATGAACTGATCAAGAGGGTGCGCCATGAAAGAAGGGTAGAATTGGCGTTGGAGGAAAACAGGTATTTCGATGTGCGGAGATGGACCGAACCCACGGGTGATCTTTCGGAAACTGACCGATGGATAACAGCAGCAGAGATCGTGAGAAATGAAGATGGAACCTATTCTTATGGCAGGAGGAATGTCCGTGAGGTAGAGCGCAAAAATTACGTGAACAAGTTCCTGTGGGTACCTATACCTCTTAACGAGGCAAATCGATTACAGTCTGTAACTGGTATTAACTGGCAGACGCCCGGATGGTAAGGAAATAAGGTGCCTCAATAATTAATGATGGACTTACAATGAAAGAAAAAATGAACCCATATAGATTCTTAATCAAAATAGCTCTGCTCTGTGTATTTGGTTTTGTGCAGCTTTTCACCGGTGTGGTAGAAGCACAGCAACAATCGGTTTCAATCAGCGGAAGAGTGTTGGATGTTTTCGGAAACCGCATAGTAGGAGTTGCTATTGATTCCCGAAATGGAAAGAATGGTACGTCAACCGATAATGACGGGAATTATACGCTTATGGTTACCGATGAAAGTTCTTCAATTATTTTTAGGGCCAAAGGTTATATCACACAAAAACATACTATACAACCTGAAAATGGGAATATAGAGATTTTCCTCCAGTATGATGTGCATGGAAAGGACGACATTATCCAATTAGGGTATACTTCCCAGACCAGAGAAGAAATTTCAGGAGCCGTATCCACGGTCAGCGGGGAAGAACTGGAAAAGTCTCCGGTGGCTAATTTAAGTCAAAGTTTTCCAGGCCGTCTTTCAGGCCTTACCACCCAGGAAACTTTTTCGGAATTGTCCAGGGCTACCACCGATTTGTTTATCAGGGGATTGTCAACGGCCCGGAAATTAGGGCCTCTGATTATCATTGATGGAATTCCGGTTTCCTATAACAGCAATCAAACCTTGGAATACATATCAGCCAATGAAATTGAATCCATTACTTTGTTAAAGGATGCCTCCACCCAGGCGCTCTACGGCATTCAAGGCGCTAACGGTGTGATGGTTATTACAACAAAAAGAGGGATTAAGGGTCCCGTTCAGATAAAAACCCGTTTTGACCAATCCATGCAAGAAGTCACCACACGTCCAACTTTTTATTCATCGGAGAAATATGCCGCTATGCGTAACCAAGCCGCATTTAATGATGGGTTGGGAGAGAATTACTTGTTCAGTCCTGAGCATATAAAGCAATACAGTTTGGGAACGAATCCCAATTTTCCCAACAATAGCTGGTACGACAGATATATTAAGGACTTTGCTTCCATGCAAAGGGTTGGGGTCAACGTGACTGGAGGAAATGATAAAGTCCAGTTTTATTCCAACATCAATTTCATGCACCAGGGTGGCCAATTTAAAACTGACCAGACACGATATAACCCCAACGCCAATAACATTTGGGTCAATTACCGATCGAACGTTGACATGAACATCAATAAGATACTCAGGGCGTTTGTCAGGTTGAGCGGAAACATCAAAAGGGAACACACACCGGGCGTGGGAAACAGTCAGGTATACCAAAGCATATTCCAGCTTCCCCCCACTACGTATGGCCCCTTAACACCGGGATTTACGGAGAGAGATGAAGTAATAGCAGACGGAGGACAAGTTATTACTACCGAAAGGGTTGATTCTCCCACCTTTGGTATGCTCAACAGGACAGGGTATGTCAATCATACCGTCACCAATATTACTTCTCAATTTGGTTTGGACCTGGACATGGATTTTCTGACCAAAGGCCTAAACCTTACCGGAATCTTTGCCTACCAGACCAACTCTGTGGGCAGTTTACAGACCACACAAGATTACGAACGCTGGGTAAGGACGGACAATTTGGATGAATTGAGTTTTACAAAAAAAGGCTCCCAGATCAATAGTCCGCTTGCTTATGCCAAACGCCATTCCTACTACTACCATTTGACTTACCACGGTGCATTGAATTACGACCGGGAATTTGGGAAGCATAAAGTAGGGGGAATGGCTTATATGTATTACCAACGATTAACCAAAGCAGATACTGGATCACCTGCGCTACTTCCTTATAACCGGGTCAATACTGGCTTGACTGCCACCTATGGCTATGATTCACGGTACCTTTTCAAGTTTGACCTGGGTTATTCTGCTTCAGAACAATATGCAAAAAATAGCCGTTACTTAGCCACTCCAGCGGTTTCTGCTGCATGGGTGATTTCAAATGAAACTTTTGCCACACAGGCGGATTGGCTAAGCAACCTCAAGATAAGGGCTTCTTATGGAAAGACCGCCAACGACCAAAGCGGTATAGCACGCTATGCCTATCTGGATCACGTTACTGTGGACCGAGGTGGGCCATTGGGTTACCTACAATATATCATTAATGAAAATCAGGTGGGGAATCCTGATATTCAGGCAGAGGTATCTACCAAGACCAATGTGGGTATCGATTTGGGCTTATTCAATTCCATTTCGTTATCTGTCGACGTTTTTGATGAAAAGGTGGAAAACATGGTGGTAAATGCTTTCTCTACTATTCCAATGTACCAAGGCATTCCTTTGGGAAATTATCCTCAGGTCAATGATGGGCAGTTTCAGAACAAGGGTTATGAAATATCGGCTAATTATACCAAGCACTTCACATCGGATTTTTCAATCCATTTTGATGGAATGTACAGTTATGCCAAAAACAAACTGATAAGCTGGAATGAAGCTTTAAAGACTGAAGACTATGCCTATAGAAAATGGCAGGAAGGATACCCTTTCGGTCAGGAATTTGGCTATCTGGTAGATTATAGCAATGGAAATGGGTTTTTTAATACCCTGCAGGAACTGAAAAATAGTTCGCTTGAATATGGATTTGGTGAACCTAGACTAGGAGATCTAAAATATCAGGATTTAAACGGGGACAATCAAATCGACGAACGGGACAAAGCCCCTATTGGAAACGGAACAATTCCTACAGTAACCTACGCTTTTTCCGGGGGACTTACTTATAAATCCTTTGCTCTCAACTTCCTCTTTCAGGGGATTGGAAACTATTCCTCCATAATTGGTGGGATGGGCGTTTGGGAAACGGATTTTGATGGAGTCTATGGGGCTTTGCATAGCAATGCCTGGACCCAGGAAAGATACGAAAGCGGAGAATCTATCACCGCGCCTGCATTATCGCTGGGTAGGACAGTAAATCATGAAGCAGGTGATTATATCAATTATGACCGCTCTTATATTCGGCTTAAAAACGTAGAACTCGGATATACGCTGCCTTTAAATGCTTCCAGAAAAATTAGAGCCGAAAATGTCCGATTTATATTAGGCGGTCAAAATTTACTGACTTGGGATAAGATGAAATCAAGCGATTTTGGCCCTGAAGGGGGCGGTTATTCTGGATTCCCCGTGTATAGAATCTACAATTTAGGGGTAAGTGTACAATTTTAACGGGATGAAATAACATTAGCTATGAATCGATACAGTAAAATACTATTAACGGTTTTTTCTTCCATGATCCTATTTTCCTGCCATGAGCAGCTTGATCTACCAAGTGATGGCAGGATTACCATGGATGAGGTATTCAATGATTACAATAGAACCCGGGGCTATCTCAACTCCTGTTATGGTCATGCACCAAAGCCCTATATGGATCGGGCTTCCTTCACAGATGAAGCACAGGATGCCGATGACATTACACCCGGCTCAAGGTATATTGTCTGGTACGGTGGCAATGTCACCTCCACCACTTATCCTCAATATTCAGCTGATGGCGGTCCATGGGGCAGTTTATATGAGGGGATTCGTAAGTGCAACGTTTTTATTGAAAAAATAAAAACTGCGACTGTCTATGCTTCGGAGCAAGAGAAGGCTGCCTGGAAGGCTCAGGCTCATACCCTTAGGGCATTATATTACCTGCAGCTGATCAAACGTTATGGCGGGGTGCCGATTTTTGACCAGCCTTTACCCGTTGGCCATGATTTTTCACAAGATCGACGTGCAACTTTTGCTGAGGTTGTTGCCTTTATCCTCGAGGATTGTGACATAGCCCTGGCGGTTCCCGATGGTAGGGACGGCTTTTCTTGGAATATTTATGATAACCAATACGGAATCATGACCCGTGCTGTGGCCTACGCCATCAAATCGCAAGCCGTCACCTATGCCGCCAGCTCATTGTGGTCAGATGGCACTTACACTTGGGAAGATGCTACAGCAATTACTGCCGCAGCTTTATCCGCATGCCTGGTCAATGGCTATGAGTTGTTTAAAGAGCAACCTTCTCCCGACATTGCACAGAATGCCTATGCCTTCTATTTCATTTCGGGATCCAACGATCAGCGATCGGTGGATAAAGAGACCATTTATCATTTGGGTGACGCCATGCAGGTTTGGAAATGGGCTGGAATGCCTACCAATGATGGCATGGAAAGAACAGGGCCTTGTCCTAGCCAGGACATCGTGGACAGCTACGAAATGGCTAATGGCGAAGCGCCGATTTTAGGATATAGTGATGCTGACAAACTGGAACCGATTATCAATCCTGCTTCTGGTTACACTCCCAATGATCCCTATCAGGGGCGGGATCCCCGTTTTTATGCCTCAATATATTATAATGGGTCCCCTCGATACCTGGATCAACCTAATGGTAAAAAAGTAAGCACTTTTGTCGGTGGAGAAGAGGAAATCTCTTCCACCAATAGAAAACATACCCGGACGGGCTACTACTTACGGAAATTCAACAACTATAAATCCGGGCTAAACAATGAGGGAGATGGAGCCATCCGCTTGTTCCGCCTGTCCGAGCTCTACCTCAATTTTGCTGAAGCGTCCTATCAATCCCTAGGACCAGACGCAAGGGTGACTGTAGACGGCTTCTCTATGAGTGCCCGTGAGGCGGTGGGCGCGGTTCGGGAAAGGGCAGGGATGCCGGGATTTCCCGCTGGATTATCCAAAGAGGAATTTGGACAAAAATACCGAAATGAAAGACGAATAGAATTGGCGTTTGAAGAACACCGCTTCTTTGATGTGAGACGTTGGAAAATACTGAGCCAGACCGAACAGTTTGTTACCGGCATGCGGATCACCAAAGATGGGGAGACACTAAACTATACAAGATTTAAATTTCCTGACAGGAATGCCTATTCGGACAAATACCTAAGGTATCCGATTGATCAGGCAGAAGTAAATAAAATAATCGGGCTCAGTGGAGAGAACTGGCAAAACCCTGGATGGCTTGATTAATTGGTTGAAAGGGAATCACTCACCTATAAAGTAGAATTGAATGTTTGTAAAGAATGTAAAAAGTATTGCTGTTTTTATACTGAGGCCAGTGTGGTTTTTGACGACGCTCGCATTTTTAGTCGGGTGTAAAGGGAACAAGGTACGTGAACAAGCCAGACTCGCCCGGGAACATCAGAACACCGTGCTGGCCGCTACCGACGGGCTTGGTCGGACGCTTCCTCAGAATCGGAGCGTGGGTGACCCCAAGGAGAATAAACATGTTGCAATGTTTTATTTTTTGTGGCAAGGACACCCCTCTTCTACTACTTCTGAAAACGTATGGGACTTAACACGACTTTGGGAAGAACATCCTAAAACGTTTGAGAAATTTAATGATCCTAATTGGGGAGGGGGTGCTGGAGTGGCCGGAAAATACTATTTCTGGGGGCAACCTGTTTATGGTTACTACAAAGGAGATGATTATTGGGTGCATCTCAGGAATGTCCAATTGCTAACTGATGCCGGGGTGGATATTCTGGTAATGGACGCCACCAACCGGATAACTTATCCCAAAGAATCCGAAGCGCTGCTGCAGGCAATGGAGGCGATAAGAGCTCAGGGCAAGACGCCTCCGAAGATTGTTTATTATACCAATACGGCTTCAGGAGAAGCGATGCAGGAGATCTATGAAAGTTTTTATAAACAGGGTGCTCCTTACCGCCACCCGGATAGTTGGTTTTATCTGGAGAATAAGCCATTGATCATCGGCTTGTCAGATCAGGCCAAGGGAAAAGATTACGATGGGTTCTTCACTATCAGGGAGTCACAATGGCCCAATGAGCCGCAAAAGGTAGATGGCTGGCCCTGGATTGAGTTTCAACGCCCTCAAAAGGTGTATATCAATAATAAAGGAAAGAGGGAAATCGTAAATGTCTCCGCCGCCCAACATCCCAACCTCGATGCATCCATGGGTGGCTCAGCTTTTTATGGACAGTCAGGCAATTGGGGGAGAAGCTATAGAAAGGGCTCCCCTGGAAATCCAAAGGAAGATCTTCCTTACGGTTATAATGTGCAAGAACAATGGGATTTTGCTTTGGAGCAAGATATTCCTTTTGTCTTTGTTACCGGATGGAACGAATGGATAGCAGGTAAATGGCGCCGAGCGAGTGGGAATAAAGAACACGCCCACTTTGTCGATCAGGCAAACTCGGAATATAGCAGAGACATCGAACCCTCACTTACTGCCGGTCTGGAAGATCATTATTATATGCAGTTGGTCAGCAATATCAGAAGATACAAAGGGGTAGAGAAAAACAGCTTCTTAAGTAAGGCGAAAACCATCACCAAATTTTCAGATTGGGTAGGGGTGTATCCGGTATATACCGATTATATCAAGGACACCCAGGACAGAAATCACCCTGGCGCGCAGTCTCTGCCGAAGACGATGTACACTAATACCACCGGACGGAATGACTTTCATCAAATGAAGGTCGCCAGGGACGAGAAACATCTTTATTTCTATGTCAAAACTGTGGAGAACATCAGCGCCAATTCCGGGAGCAACTGGATGAACCTGTATTTGGATGTAGATAGAAGTCATGACACCGGCTGGAATGGGTATGATTACCGGGTGATTGATGGGAATGTCCTTCAGAAATATTCTAACGATCAATGGAGAAATGTGCAGGAAGTGGAATATAAGGTAGAGGGGAACCAAATGATAACCACCGTACCCCGATCAGCAGCAGATGAGCTTTTGAGTCCGATGGACTTCGAGTTCAAATGGTCCGACAATATGCAGGAAGAAAAACCTTTGGACTGGTATGTGAATGGCGACGTTGCTCCAGGAGGAAGATTTAATTTTGTGGTAAATGAGTAATTAGGGATGAAAGATGATGGATGTTCATTGTTGTGATATTGGGTAGATAGTATCATTATTATAGATAAACCAGCAGTTTGTTGTTGCTTCTTGACCGCCGTACCAATCAACTAATCAATCAAGAGTTTGCTCCACAGAGAAAATTTGCGTGCGGCATGGACAGCGTTTCCTAAACAAAATCGTCTTGGATTGTAACTTCCTCGACAACGGGAGGCTACCAAGCAAATCTTCCACTTGCTGGAATTCACGCAAGAAAAGTCCAGCAAAACGGTTCATATCATTATGGTTTGGCGTTTGTGAAAACGCGAACTAGCCTTTGATTAAGTTCTGAATAAATATTTCATGAGCAAACATTAAAATAGTTAATTGCAAAGTAGAATGAAAAAATTACAGTTACTTGGACTTGCTCTTGGATGGATTCTTTTGTTTTGTGTAGGAAGTCTTTCTGCACAATCCATTCTGGATAATTACAGCGCGGGACTCCCAGCAACAGATGCCCTTGGGAGAAAGCTACCTAACTATGAGGAAGTAGGTCCTTTGGAAAAGGATAAATTTGTGGGGATTTTCTACTGGACTTGGCTTACCCAGCAATCCAACAACAGTAAAGAACCCTACAATGTATCGGAGATAATCCAAAGCAAACCAGAAGCGCTAAACGATTATGATGATCCCATATGGCCTTCAAGAGCGGATGCCGGCTCTTTCTTCTGGTCCGAGCCGCTTTATGGTTACTACTTAAATACAGATCGATGGGTTCTGTACAAGCATGCAGAAATGCTGGCGGACGCAGGGGTGGATATGGTGATGTTTGATTGTACCAATGGATCATTAACCTGGAAGGAATCTTATATGGCTCTTGCCGAAGTTTTCACAGAGGCCAGAGAAAATGGAATAAAAACCCCACAAATTGCTTTTATGCTTGCTTTTGGCCCTTCGGAAGGAAGTTTAGAGGCAATGAAGGAAATTTATAAAGACCTTTATCAGCCGGGCTTGTACGAAGATCTCTGGTTTTATTGGAAAGGAAAGCCCTTGATCATGGCTTATCCCGAAAGTCTAAAAGAGGTGGTTGGAGATGAGCAAACGACTGCTTTGCACCGTGAAATCCGAGGTTTTTTTACCTTTAGACCCGGCCAGCCGGTGTATAATATGGGGCCTCAGCGTCCGGATCATTGGGGATGGTTGGAGATTTCGCCGCAGCATGGCTTTGTCAAAGACAATCAGGGCAGATTTGAACAAGTTACGGTAGGTGTGTCCCAGAATTGGTCCGAAGAAAGAGGCCTAACCGCCATGAACGCCCCAGGTGCTTTCGGAAGAAGTTACACGCATAAAAATGGACACCTTAAAGCTACGCGGGTGGTAAATTATGGGTTAAACTTCCAAGAACAGTGGGATCGGGCACTCGAACTTGATCCAGAATTTGTTTTTGTCACCGGATGGAATGAATGGATCGCCGGCAGGTATGAAGAGTGGCAGATGCAGCACAATGCCTTTCCGGACCAGTACAGCCAAGAGAATAGCAGGGATATAGAACCAATGAAAGGCGGTCATGGGGACAATTATTACTATCAGATGGTGGCGAATATCCGTCGGTTCAAGGGGATGCCGTCAGCACCGGAATATTCCCCGGTAAAAAGTATAAAGATTGACGGGGATTTTGCGGAATGGGAGGAAATTCTGCCCGACTATAAGTCACATCTCGGCAATACTTTAGAAAGAGACAGTCCGGGTTGGGGCGAGCTCCACTACGAAAATTCAACTGGCAGAAACGATATCGTGAAGTCCAAAGTAAGTAATGATGGGAAGAATCTTTATTTTTATGTGGAAACAGCAGGTCCTTTGACCTCCCATAAAGAAGCTGCCTGGATGCGTTTATTTATAGACGCCGACCTAGACAAGGCCACAGGCTGGGAAGGATACGACTTCGCCGTCAACCGGAGAAAGCCTGGAAAGAAAGCCTTTTTAGAAAGGAGCCGTGATGGCTGGGAATGGGAAAAAATAGGAAAAGTCAGCTATGCACTATCCGGAAATAAATTGGAGATAAGGATTCCCTACAAATGGCTAGACATCAATAAAAATCCAGCTATTGAATTCAAATGGTCGGATAATATGCAGGAAGAAGGAAACATCATGGATTTTCTCCTGAATGGTGACGTTGCCCCTGCGGGAAGGTTTAATTTTTTGTATGAGCCTGAGTAATTTGCCTAGCCATTTTCAAATTTATTAGGTTAAATGTGGATTTAACGAAGCACCTATCCTTAGATCAGCAATCGTTACCTGATCGACTGGGAAGCCGTCGAACAATTGTTACGGCGTATCCATCCGACAAACGTATCCATCCGAGCATCCCATATAGTTTGGGCTAGGAATTGTAAGGAATTCAGTTAATTCTGTGCTGGTTCCAATTAGAGGGTAGAAGTTGACAAAGGTCTTTTTGCGTATGGCTCTGGATTCGTTCAAAGACATCCTTCAGCCATGTAAATCCATTGATCTTGTTTTTTTTGCAGCTGGCCATGAAGGAGTACATCCCGGCAGCCATCTGGGCTGCCTGATGTACTCCCGCAAAAAGAAAGTTCTTTCGGCCGATTGCCAGTGGCCTCACTGCATTTTCTATCAGGTTGTTGTCAATTTCCATCTGGCCATGAAGTGTGTACGCACTCAGTCCTGCCCATCTGGGCGAAGTATAGTCGATGGCTTTTCCCATCGGGCTCTGGGGCCTGTAGCGCTCTTGGTGCTCCTTCATCCATTTCTCCAGTCTGTCCAGAACGGGGCGGGCATGTTTCGTTCTTTCCTCCGTGCGTTGCTCCCAGCCCAGTTCCCGGGGTCAGGTCCTGAAATAGGTTGACACAATTTTATCATGAATAGTCCTATAGACGGACGAAATGAAAGATTTAGAAAAATTTCCCGAAGCTTCATGGAGAAAAATTGTAATTGATGTGCTATCTGGCACCATGTCAAAGGAACGAGCAAGGCAGATTTATGGGATTAAGAGCAAATCAGCTCAACCTATTTTGAAAATAGCATTGTCATTCCAAAAAGATATTCCTCACTATGCATGCGAATCAAGCGTCAAAAAGTGTTGTTAAATATTAGATTTAAATCGTTGATTATGAGTAAATTATAGATATAAATATTTAGAGGTCAGAGCTTAAGGACATAGAATTTGTACATGGTAAATTTTGTCTGCTTTGACCATTCTTTTTATCAAGTTATTGAACACCGTAGCTTTGCTTTGAGACCTGTTGAGGCGATAACTGAATTCATTTAGGTACCGCTCTATATGCTTTTCCCTTACCCATGAATAGGTGGTCCTGATCCCGATTTGACTTGGTGAATCATCGTGTGCAATGCCTTGAAGTTCAGCCCATTGTTGCTGGGTATTTGCTTTAGTTGATACTCCTTGGAGATAGGGCCGTATCCACGCCATTCATCCGTGGTTATCTTTGCCGCGGCACTGATGTGCTGATCAAAAATACCAACCAAGGATTTCGATGAAAAGTCTTTGATTTTCAAGGAGTAAAACCGTCTTACCTTGCCTTCATCTGTCAATTGGACGGCGCATACCACTTTTTTCTTCTTGCTATCATAGCTCCTGCCGGGCTTGCCGGCTTCCTTGCCTCCCACGACAAATTCGTCCACCTGTACGTTGCCATCCATGGGAGAGGCTCCACTGGATTTCATTCCTTCCCGGACTTTATGCATAAAAAGCCTTGCTGTATTCTCTGAAACTCCGTAGCGGACAGCCATATAGCTCCTTGACAGGCTCTTGGTCGTTGTTGACATCTCCAAACATATGAAAAAAGCCTTGCGGATACCAAACTTGACTTTATGAAAAAGTGTATTTGCCATGGCTGATTCCGTCTTACTGCAAATGTTACAGGTCCGTGAATAGTCTTTGCGTACCTGACATCTGGTATGGCCACACTTTTTGCACTCATAACCGGATTCCCATTTGACCTCGGAGAGCTATTTCTTGCAATCTTCGTTAGTTTTGAACCGATCAGAGAACTCCAGAAGGTTTTGTCCTTTAAATATATCCATTTTAAGCTTCTATTTGACTATAAATATATGCATTTAAATTGTGACCTCTAAAAACATTTTTATATATCCGCAAACGCACCAGTAAAAAGCAAAAGCGATTTAATATATGGTAAACACTAGAATAGCCGCCACTTCGCTCACCCCTCACTAGTCTTCTCGCCAGGTAACCAACGAAAATAAGGTTACTGTCATGATTGCAGATAATCCGAAAAACATTTTTTGCCTAGCACTCTGTGCATTCACTTTTGCCCATCATAGTGATCTTCTATTATTCAGAGTTCGATGTTGGGTTAGTATTTATGGTGTAGTAGACGCTATATCAAAATTCAGCTACGTTTTGCAACTAGATTTGGTCATCAATGAATTCTACTTCTATCCTTTTATAGAGAATAAATGTGTCTTTAAATTTGTTTTAAGTGTAAATCTCTACTCTTTCATTGGTTGACCTTATCCGAAAAAATCGGGTACAGATCTCTCCATACCCGATTTTTGATCACGTTAACTTTGCCTATTTTTCAGCTTTTTTCAATTCTTCTCTTGGAAGCATCTCATCTCTTTGAGCAGTATTATACACGAAGGAAGCGATTACAACAGCCATCTGCTTCAAGTCATCAAGCTCCAATCTTTCAAAAGTATCCATATTGGTATGGTGAGTACGGGTACGGTATTCTATAGGATCTTGAATAAACTGAAAGCCGGGAATGCCGATCGCATCAAAACTCTGATGATCTGTTCCGCCTGTATCGCTTATAGTGATGGTGCGATCCTCTACAATATCGTCCAATGGTTCAAAAAAGTCATTGAATATAGGTGCAACCGCAGCATTCCCCTGAAGGTAGATTCCTCTTACTTTTCCAGTTCCATTATCAATATTATAATAAGCAGAGATTTTCTCATGTTCAGGCTTCATTTCCATAGTTTCACGCTCACCCAGATGATTTTTCACATAACCTCTGGATCCAAATAAACCCTCTTCCTCACCGCCCCAAAGAGCAATTCGAACAGTCCTTTTTGGTTTTAAACCAGTAGCTTCCAAAATTCTCACGGCTTCCATCATCACAATACAACCTGCTGCATTATCTGTAGCGCCCGTCGCACCATGCCAAGAATCCAGGTGGCCTCCAAGCATTACTATCTCAGATTTCAGTGTTGGGTCAGAGCCGGGGATTTCGGCAATCACATTGTAACCCTGAAGATCATCAGTTCTATAATGGGTCTTAATTTCTGCTTCTACTTCTACTTCAACACCATTTTCGAGAAGTCTAACCATTAAATTCACATGCTCAGGAGCTGTTTCCAGGGTAGGAATACCTTCAGGGGTATCTTTCATAAACCCTCTAGGGCTACTTGTAAAAAGTGTTCCATGACCACCATTCACTCCCTTGATAATTAGTGCTGCGCCTTCTGAGGAGAGAAACTCACTTACTTTGTGTTGGAAAGCTCTGTCTGCATAATATTTCTTAAGCATCTCGGGAGTATAAGTGCTTTCACCTTTTTTTGGATGCTCCATGCCGTGAAGTTCCTCCGCGGTATATCTCAATGCATCTGGCTCGAAGGTGGGACTTTGATCTCCAGTAGGCTTTACCGCGATGATCGCTCCTTTGAGTTTCCCTTTATATTTGGCAAGATCATCTTCTGTTTCCGCATCAATAACTATCACTTTTCCACTTACCGCTCCCTTAGTGCTTTCTGTCCAAGCTTGAGGAATTGCAATAAATGGCATGTAATATGGCTTGGTCATGGCCACATAACTTTTATCCAGTTGCCATCCTCGTCCAAATTCTCCAAATGCTTCTTTTTTGGCATCTAGCAAACCCCATTCCGAAAGTTGCTGCACGGCATAATTGGTCGCACGCTCATATCCTTCAGAGTTCATCAGCCTGGCTCCAGACTTATCGATCAGGTTAAAGGCAAGCTCTTCAACTTTAGAATTTTCCAATCCTTCTTTCTTTATTTTTACGATTGCATCCAAGTCTATATTTTCTTGGGCAAAAGTCATCCCTGCAAGCAGAATAGCGGGAATTATCAGTAATCTTTTAATCATAATTAGATGGGTTAGAGCTTGGCAACAAAATTCTTCCATAAGATAACCCGAAAAATAAACCCTTGAATGCTGTTCATGTAATAGTGGCTTATTGCGAAGTAAAGATTGAGCACCTCACAGAAAGCGATGTGGATGAATAGGAGCAAAAAACAGTATCTATATTCATGGAATGATGGCACTATTCCTATCCGTTTATTAGCTTGAAGAGAACGGTTTTTTCTTGATAAAGTCGGCTTACTTCTTTTTGGTTTTGGAACTTATAAATAGGAAAAAAGTAAACAGAAAATATAAATTTGACTCGTCCTTTAATACTATAACGTATGTTCTAATCTTCGGTCGGTTGCATATTTCTGATCGCAGAAATTTTCCAGTTTTCTCCCTCATCAACCACAAGAAAAGTACTCCACAATTTCCTGACAATGGTATCGGTTTTGATTAGGTATCGAGTATCCACTAATGCTACCGCATCGGCAAGAAATCTTATTTTTTCCACTTTCAATGTTCGCTCTCCAGGATTAGAAGAGGAACTTTGCATCATCCCTTCTATTGCTTTTTCTATGCCAGTCCTCCATTCCCCAGAAGACACCAACTGATCTACATCCTTAGTAAGGATATTTTTCAAAAGCGTGGTGTCTTTTGTTTCTCTCCCTTTCCAATAGCTATTAATCAAATTGACTATGGCCTGACTCTCCTCTTTTGCCACCTTGGAAGTCTGCCCAAATGCAGCTGAACTCATTAAAAGAAGTAGGTACAGAAGGAGATTTTTCATTTGACGAAGTGATTATATTTCTTTTAAGATTCTTCATAGCTAACCTCTTGATATTAAGCTTAGGCTCCTAGCTATGATATGAATATATTGAAAATGAGTGGTTTGAAAAAAAACAATCCTGAAATTAATCACATAATCTGACTGAATAATTTTGTGATTTCTACCAAAAAGAGCCGAGAATAGTCTTTAATTTTTTACGCTAGATTTTAAAGTTTCTGAGTATTCCAGATTTATTTTCACCTAGCAAATAGTCTAGTATTCAAAATCAATACAGATAGAGTTGAGTTTGTACTTACGATTATACTAAAACCTGAGTGACAAATAAAAAGAAAATTAATAAAAATATCCTTTTTGAAATAGGATGATCTTACTTCACAATTAAAGACCAAACAAAAAGCCACCCATTTCTGAATGGCTTATTAAATATCGAACCTAAAATAGCTTACTGATCTTCTCCGCGCAATTTGACTACTGATCCTTCTAATATATCACCTATGCGTATCTGACAGGCTAATCGGGAAGTTGGAAAGAATTCAGGAAGATTCTCCAATTGGTCGAGTTCAATATCCGTGGCTTCTCCCAGCTCATCCTTTCCTTCGAGAATTTCGACATGACAGGTAGCGCAAAGAGCCATTCCACCACAAGTAGCTAAAACTGGATATTCATACGCTTTCAGGATTTCCATCAGGCTCAAGGCCATGTCGTCCGGTGCTTCTACTTTTTGACGGTTGCCGTCGTGATCTTCAACAGTAAAATTAACCATGCTGCAAAAATAGTATTAAAATGAATTTACACCATTCACTGTAGTGTATTTAAAACTTAACTTTTGATCTGGATAAACATATTTGAAGGCAGAATGCATCATGATCGCTGCCTCATGAAACCCACAAAGTATCAACTTCAACTTTCCCGGATAGGTATTGATATCGCCGATCGCATAGATTCGCTCCACCCCCGTTGAGTAATCGCGGGTATCAACTTCAATCGCATTCTTATCAATACTCAACCCCCAATCCGCAATAGGACCAAGTTTAGGACTCAGACCAAAAAGAGGGATCAAGTAATCAGTATCGATCTTTACCTCACTTTTGTTCTTATCAATAAAAGTCACAGAATTAAGCACTCCGTTGCCGTTTAGTTCTTTCAAATTGGCAGAAAGAATCAAGTCAATCTTACCATTGTTTGCCAAGTCAAAAACCTTAGCCGCAGAATCCGGTGCTCCACGGAAGGTCTCATTTCTATGAACCAATGTCACTCTTTTGGCAACTTTTGACAGGAAGATGGTCCAATCTAATGCAGAGTCTCCTCCACCTGCTAGGACCACATTTTTGTTACGGAAAGTCTCTGGATTTTTGACCATATAAGTCACTCCTTTTCCTTCATAAATCTCCAAATTTTGGATTACGGGTTTTCTGGGTTCAAAACAACCCAGTCCTCCTGCAATCACAATAACCTGAGCATGAATTTTTGTCTTATCACTGGTAGTTACAATGAAGGATCCATCCTCTTGCTTGCTTAAATGATCGACTCGCTCACCCAACGTAAAAGTTGGGCTGAATGGCTTGGCCTGCTCCATTAGATTCTTTACCAAATCCTGGGCATTTATTTCTGGATATCCTGGAATATCATAAATGGGTTTCTGCGGATAGATCTCCGTAAGCTGCCCTCCTACCTGAGGCAAAGCATCAATTAGGTGACATCGCATTTTCAGCAAACCGGCTTCGAAAACTGCAAATAGGCCAACTGGGCCGGCTCCGACAATACAAAGGTCTGTGTGGATCATGATATATATACATTTGGGGAAATCCCCGGTTTAACACTTATTTCGTTATTTCTTTGAGCTTTTCAGCTTGATTAAAATGCTTCTCCATCTAAATTCTGATAAATAGTGTTCAGAATACGCTTAAATTCCTGAAAATCAGTTGGACTTAAATTCTCCCAGGCTTTCTCACGAATTTGCAAAATCTCAGGCCGCAAAGAAGTGACTTTTGTTACACCAGACGCTGTCAGATGCAACCGAAAACTCCTTCTGTCCTGAGGATGTGGAAGACGCTCAACATATCCTTTCTTACTAAGTAAATCAATAATTCGCGTTAACGTGGGGTGGTCCTTAAACACTAACTGTGCAAGTTCTGTTTGGCTCAAATCTTCCTTTTCAGACAAATTCTTCAACACCAGCCACTGGTCAACTGTCACGTCAAACTCACCTGCCTTGAACTGCTTTTGAGCATACTGCTTCACCTTCCGCGCGGTGCGGTCGAGTAAAAATGAATAGCGTGCAAACTGCTCTTGTGTCATACAAATAGTTAGTGTGACAAATATATAAAAAATCTATTGCAGCAATACAATTCTCTACTATTTTTATAGGGTTTATAGGCTAAGATCCCCTCATTTTTCTCTGTCGAAGCTTTGGTTTTATTTTTTGGTCTGCAAACCTGTGCCCAAATAATACGGTAAGTATTCAAAATAAATATTTACACCTAATGGAAAAAACCTTTAAAACTTGATTCAGAAACCTTTGACAAACTGAAAAGTCAGTAAGAAAAAAAGTCTCGAAATATCGATAGAGACACCAAGGGTTGGAGTGAAGGAAGTACTTCCAAAAGCGAAAAGAACCCGCAACAGAATTTTCTTTTGTTTTAACCCAAATACTAAATATCTATCTTAAAATAGGTACTGAATTTAATGCTTAGGCCAAGGTTAATGAAGCAGTATGTGTCAAGTTTCACAAGGTTGTTAATGGAAGTTGATTAAAACTAGATTGTAAACTTAGAATTTTAATTTTAAATTCCTCAGGTGTTATTTTAAATAATTCTGGTTCTATTTCGTACCATCTTTCAAC
>Ga0307486_1001074_pt1 | contig 22141 bp, 19 predicted proteins | sample CBIW02metaG_FD_203663 | JGI IMG/M metagenome (GOLD analysis project Ga0307486, IMG submission 203663) | Sea-ice brine microbial communities from Beaufort Sea near Barrow, Alaska, United States - CBIW 0.2 | ecosystem: Environmental > Aquatic > Marine > Coastal | place: USA: Alaska | collected...
ACAACTTTTTGAATTTCGGCGCTTTAACACCCACTCAATTGCTCTAAACGCACTTTGTTTCCAAAAAATAAATTGAAATAATCGATTTTACCTGATTTATGGGGACAGAATTTTCAAGTTGGGTTAAGTAATCAGCAATTCCCGGTAGGCTAAAAAACCGAGGTATACTATTTCCTTTACATTTCAACTAAAACTCATCTATTAAACTAAATAACAGAGTCTTTTGAAGCAAATAATATAGACTTAGATTTAAATTTTCATCTAAAATCTCCGACATATGTCGGAGATTTTGTCCTGATTCCCCATTTCCGACATTTGTCGGAGGCACGAATGGTTTCCATAAATTAATTTTATACGCGGTTAGATTGTAACACTTCCGCAGACTGAAATCAATAAAATGGAAGCTCCTGCTAAAAAATTAAACTCCAAATCGAGTGAACAATCGACACTAGCTATTCAGCTATCTAGTCTTGTACTGATTCTCCTCTTCAGCTATACAGCATTGGACAAACTCATCCGTTGGCAAGAGAGCAGAAATGCATTTCACAACCAAACTTTCCCGTCCGAACTTGCGGAAGTCTTGACATTTGCAGTACCGATTACAGAATTGTTGATCGTTGGGCTCCTGCTTTTTACGCTCACCAGATGGTGGGGATATCTCGCAAGCATCCTCCTGCTCACAATTTTCATCACGTATGTAGGGTTGATTTGGGTGGGAGCTTTCCCAAGAGTACCGTGCAACTGTGCGGGAATTATAGACAGTCTCGGTTGGGGAGCACATTTTGCGCTGAACCTGATTTTGATTGGCTTAGCAACAGTTGGACTCAAACAAGAGCAACGTAAAAAGCCCAAGGCAGATGCCTCAGGCTTTTAACAGGTTGTTAAGCTTTAATTATCCCAGAAATTAAATCATTTCCGGAACACAAAATTAAGCGATAATTCCAATTAGCACATTAAACTAAAGATATAAAATAATAAAAGAGTGACGGAGGTGAATCCGCCACCCTACAGCCCACAAAGGAAAGGCCAGGGCTGCAAAAAATATCAAGGCCAATTCATTCAATATCAGAATCAAAGTATATCAAATCAATAGTATTGCGTCGCTCCTTTCTAAGGGTTGGGAGTAGAAAGGCCAACCAACACTCGGCGATGCAGGGATCAGAACCGACTCCCAAACCGGGGCAACCCAGACGGTTCAACCTCTGAATTGGAGTTCTTGGGTGGATTCCTCAAGAAGGAAGAAATCCTAGGAAGGAACTCCTTATCGGAGGATCACTAAAATCTATTTGTAAACGGGAGGCAACTCCCACAAACGACAAGATTATGAAATCAATAAAAACAATGCTCCCTGCACTAGGATTAGTGTTCGGAGCCACCTTGGCCATGGCCATGAATGTTCCGAGTATTATTACTGAAAAGACGGCTACAGAGGTCTGGACGCCAGATTCGACGGAGCCTAACTCTTACAGAAATGTGACCGAAGAATACAATAACCTTGGTTACAACTGTGATAGTCAGGAGATGGAATGCCTTGTTCAATTTTCCAATGATGACCCGGCGTCGGGAATCAAAAGTGTTTTGGATGAAGGCCAATTTTCTCTAATTCAATAGATAGGTACACCCAAGGTCAATTTGACTTTGGGTGTTTTTTCATCTTGGGTTTTGACTGATTCCGCTTCTTTCAATTTCATCATCTGGAATTGGGAAAACATAAAATTTTGAATTTGGATTAAGTGTAAATATTTCTCCGTTAATCTCTCTGCTTAGCACCTTCTGAAATTCAGGATATTGGTTTAATCTTCTAAGGTCAGTCCACCGCATTCCTCGGCCGAATAACTCTTTTTTCCTTTCCTCCAGAACCCTATTAAGCATCTCATTTTCATTTATTATATCCACCCCCTCCCAAGTACCTGTCTGGTACCTAAGTGATAATAGCTCATTCAATAAAACACCTGCTTCCTTGACATTCCCATTTCTGACATATCCCTCAGCAGCAATGAGCTGCATCTCTCCAACTGAAATACCTGAAAAAAGGAAAGGAAGACCGGTAAGGTATTTAGTGAAATTATAATTGCCGTTTGAAGATTGAGTAAAATAGGCAGGAAGTCTCAAATCTCCCTCTTCAAAAAGTTGAACAATTGTGCTGTCAACATATACTTGCGGAGATCTGTAAAATCCAACACTACCCAATACGGAATAAAAGATAATTTCATCATTAAACCTGCCAAACGGTCTTGATACATCCAAATTAAGGGTATTGAAATCTAGACGAGCTTGGTAGAAATCAAGTGAAGCTTCCGCTGCTTCGATGGCTTCATCATATTGGAATGTATTCAAATAGAATCTTGCCAAAACCCCCAAAGCAGCTGACTTGCACGGCCTATTTTTGGGACTTGCCTCTAGAGGTAGAAGTTCCACAGACTTTATCAAATCAGTTTGGACAATTTCATAGGACTCTAACAAACCAGATCTTACTGAGGGAGTACTAATATCGGCGTTCTCTCGAATGACAATACCTTGCTTGTCTGAGTTTTCTCCATTTTTTGAATAAGGAGAAGTAAACTGCTGGAGCAAATTAAAATAGGCGTAAGCGCGATGAAACAAAGCACTCCCCATTAGCTCTTGCGACTTTTCACTTTTACCTGATTCCTCTTCTATTTTTCCCAGAACCTCAAGAGCGACATTAGCATAAAATATTTGAGCATAAGGGTCTGACCAATCAGAAGTGAATCCTCGCTGATATGGATCTTCTGCCCATCGGTAAGTCCCCTGCTCTACCAGCGTCGAAAGCCCATTGTAGGCATCATCTGTCGCCCAAAATTCATCGGTGGAAAGAAGTGGCAATATTCCCTGAGTGTTAAATACAGTTGTGTTGTCTAATAAATTTTGAACATCCGTCAGTGTACTTGGTACAACTAGGCTCTGGTTAGGTTTTGGATCCAAAAAGCCTTCGCAAGAAACCATAATACCTGCTAATAGGATAAATTTTGCTTTACTGAGTATGTTTTTCATAACTGTTATATTTTTTAAAAAAAAGGGGGCTTGCGAATCTTTTTTAGATTAAATAATCCGCAAGCAGGTTTGTTGAATTGGAGATAAAAAGCCTCTTGATATGAAGAAAGCTTATACCCTGTTCCCCTTTTAAAGTATAGTATTATAAATCGAGTTGAATTCCCACGGCCAAACTGCGCAATGGAGAGTTTGTGCCAAAATCAGGATCCCAATTAGAATCAGTGGACTTCCAGATCAATCCAATATTATTCGCGTAAAGAAATATTTCGACATTTCGGAAGGCTTTTAAACCACTGGATTGACCTTGAAAGCTGTAACCCAACCTTATATCCTGCAGTCGGATATGATCTCCTTTTTCTACCAAAGCAGAGCTATTTCTGATGAAAGTATCCCTAAAACCATCCCTACTTTCAGGCATAGCAGGCACTTGGGTTACCAATTCATCTCCTGGCTGCTTCCATCTGAGGGCATAGTCAGCATGGCCGCCCCTGCCCTGCATGATATTTTCATAGTTTACCGTGGATCTTTTAAAATAATAGCCTGCCCGGAAAGTGATGTTGGCAGATATACTGAATCCTTTGTACTTAAAATCGTTTCGGATAGCACCAAAAACCGTGGGTCGGGCCGCACCGTGATAAATTATATTATCCAGAGATACACCGTTAACAATAGAACTGTAATCCTCACTTGGCTCTCCGTCAAGAAGCCCAATTGGGGCACCAGTCGCAGGGTTCAAGCCCACCCATGGAAGTGAATAAACTCCAAACAGCGGTCTTCCCTCTACCGGATAATAGGTTCCTCCCAATCCCGAATTGGCGAAGTTTAAAATATTGATTGGATTAATTTCAGTCTCAAAACGGCTCACCTCTTCCAGCAGTCCGCTTAGCAGAAATACGGTATTCCAAGAAAAATCACCTGTTAAATTCTTACTTTCCAATGTGAGATCTACTCCGTTGGTCAAGGTGCTCGCATTATTTCCCGTAAAACTCCTGATACCTGTGGAAGGGGCATATGGCGAGGTGCCAATGAGATCCAACCCCTGCTTTCGGTAGATCTCAAACGTTCCTGACAGTCTTCCTGATATGCTTTCGAAATCCAATCCTGCATTTAGGATCTTTATACGTTCCCAACGCAAATTGGAGTTTGGCGGATTGACGATTTGTGCATATGGAAGCTGGGTTAGAGGATTATTGGAAATTGTTCTGGCTGTAGTAAAAGCCGAAAGGCTTCTGTCTACATTTCCATTATATCCATAGGACATTCTAAGCTTAATAAAAGGAAGTTTATCCCAGTTATAAAATCCCTCTTCGCTCAACACCCACCCCAAACCGGCAGACCAAAGCGGTACAGCCTTCTGATTGGCGGCTACCCCAAAGAGATTTGAAGCATCTTTTCTAGCACTCGCGGTCAGCAGGTATCGACTTTTGTAGGAAAAGGAGGCATTTCCAAAAAGAGAGGTAAATCTATCATTAGCCAACCCCAGTGCTTCCATGTTCGGGATGCGCTGCCCGGATTGAGGAAAGTAGTATTGCGAATACAAGGTTGTATAATCCACCACTTGATTGGTGTAAAGATCTTCATCAAATCCATAGTATCGTCCTGAAAAAGAATGACTTTCCAATGATTTAAATTCTGCGCCTCCTAAGGCATGAAGATTCCAATCCTTGCCAAATTCTTTCTGATAATTTATTTGGAATCTTCCACTATGACTCATGGATCTAGAAGTACCCCAGTCATAGATTCCCTGTCTTGAAACAGGAAATGATAAAACACCTGAGTTTGGATCCACTTGAGTAAAGGAGTTGATCAAGTTTCGATTAAAATAGCTATCAGGCTTGTAATGAGTGTCGTTCTGTCCTTTATTCTCCCAATATTGGTAAACCACATTCACATTCAATTCCGGAGAGATAATATATGAAGCGCCTAAATTAAGTCTCCAGTCATCACGGACAGACTTGGTAGGATTTCTTCCGATTTCCTCCAGGGGAACAAAGCCCCAGTCGAGGAGTCCTTGGGCCTCAGCATTCCGTTTAAAACTCTCCCTATAATCTCTAAACAATTGCTGTGATTCACCGCTGGCATCTACCAATTGAGCATAAGGATAGATTGAGGCGGATGAACTTAGCCTTAGATCCTCAGGCCCCATATTCTGGTCTATTTCTATGGTCTTTGTGCCATAAAAGCCAGCCGAAATCTTCAACCTGTTTTCCAATAGGTTAAATTCATTTCTGAAGTTTAATGTCATCCTATCAGAATTATTTCCTGTTAGGTTTCCTTTGATTTTATCCCAACCGCCACTCACACGAAAAGAATGATATTCACCTCCTCCCGAGATTCCCAGTGAATATTGCTGGTTGACTTGATTCCTGTATAGGTAGCGGTTAATGTCATCACTTAGATTTAATTGCCTCAGGCGATTTATTTGTGACTCGGCCTCAGAGGAAGATATGCCTCCCTCCCTCTGACGAATCAATAACTCAACCACTGGACTTAGGACAGGATTAGAAAAACTTGATTCTAATGGGGAATAGAACCCTGTTTCGAAGAGTTTCATTTCCAAATCAATGTAATCTCCCGAGGAAAGCACAGGATTTAAATTGGCATCTGGATGTTCAATAATATTAGTATTCGCGGTAAAACTAACCCGGATAGGTTGGTTAGTTGCACCCGATTTGGTGGTAATCACAATTACACCGTTTCCTGCTCGTGCTCCCCAGATGGAAGCAGCCGCAGCATCCTTCAGCACTGTAATGGAACCTATGTCATTTGGGTTAATATCCTCCAGCGAACCATCATAGGGAAAATTATCGATTACAATAAGAGGCTGGTTAAATTGTCCCAGCGTACTTCTCCCTCTTATGGAAATCGGATCCCGCTCTGCATTACCAGCCCTATTGAATAACAAGCCCGAAGTCACATCCTCAAGCCTGTCAATCAGGTTTGTACTCACCTTTCGGTCAATGAGTTCTTCACTGATACTTACAAAAGAGCCGGAGGCCCTGCTTTTGGGAATCTGCTGATATCCTGTTGCCAGAATCTCAACCTCATCCAGCCCCATTTGAAGGGGGGTAAGTGAGAATTCCAAAAACTGTTTAGTGGGCACACTAATCCTCTTTTTGAATGTTTCATAGCCCAGAAACTGTACAGTAAGTTCAAATTCCCCAGAACCAAGTTCCAGTGAAAAATTTCCTTTTTCATCAGTAACAAAAGAGTCTGACCCCGGTGTTGCGGTCACCAGAGCTCCTATCAAGAGCTCGCCAGATTCGATATCTACCACCCTTCCTTCCACACGCAGTGACTGACCCCAAGTGTAGTGGCTAGCATAGCAAAGGAATAAAATCAAGATCAAATAACTTTTTTTCATGGCTGTATGGATTTATTTCCATCTAATTTGCGAAGGACTAGTACCGGTATTTCCATTTCCTTTTTGATCAAATCCAACCCCAAAGACTGGAATTCTCCTCTTAGACTTTCGATGCTAGCCAGCTGGGCTTCGAATCGCAGATCTATAGGATAGTCAATCCCAGTGAGGTTAATCAGTGGATAAGGACTCAATTGAAGGAAAAAAGAATTGAGATGATACACCAATCCCTGTAGTGGATAATTGGTCATCTTCACGCCATAGGGTTTGATTTGGTAGGAACGCTCATTGGTATGAGACTTGGGAAGGCATTTACCTTCCTGACAAACCAGCGCATATACAGTCCTTTTTCGCATCTGCACTTCTGCTTCAATATGTGGAAAGAATTTTTTGAGCTCTTGCCTCATATATTCAAAAGGTTCTATACCTGGGGGGAGTATGAGCTCGTAGCTATACACATGACCTCCCTCCATTTTCCACTCCCTGTAGTCCAACCCAGTTTTGGAACTGGTTATTTCATCTTCTTCAAAACCCTCCAGCACGATTCGGTTAACCCCAAAATAATCCACGATATCATGTCCGGAATAGGCAAACTGATAATGTTTGAACAAAGACATATTTACTATCCTAAAGTAGGATCCAAAGTCAAACTTTTGAATCAGTGAAGATTTGACTTCGGGAATATATCCAGTCAGAGCAGAGAGATACCTGATGTTCTTTTCAGGTATTTTCTCATTTCCCGGAATTAGAAACTCATCCGGCCTCAGACTCATAGTTGCATCTGACTTTAACCGAAAAGATGGTTTGCCAGTATCCAATAGCTGTTGAAGCTTTTCGGTTGTCAGATCCTCTTTGCCAGTTATGGCAATGATTTCCCCCTCAGGATCCAAAATCACAAAATGAGGGATAGTTAGATGAGGAATTAGACGTTGAAGTCTAGCATCTGAGGTTACTATAGGTAGGTCTGTTTTCTCCAGAATACCAAATTGATCGAGTGTTTGCTTTACTTTTTCCTGGGGTTCGAAGGTGATAGGCACAAAATCAATCTGACCCTCAAAATCCTTCTGAAGTCGATCAGTTTCAAGCAGTGACTTGATACTTGCCGAGCAGGAAGTTGCCCAGAAATGAAGCACTTTATATTTTCCTTTTAGCTGATCTAAATTGATGGAATTACCTGCTAGCTTCAGGACACTGGTGAACTCGATATCAGCAGGAATATGATCACCAATGGTCAACGTATCCGAGTGAGCAGAAGAGCTTGCGCCCTCCTGCTCTTGGAAAGTAGAATCATCAACTAAACTAAATCCCGAATGGAAAGTATCGGAGCGAGTTTCCTCGCCCCGATGGGTGTCTCCCAAACCAAAGGAGACGTGGAGCGTCGACCTATGAAGAAAATCTGCCCCGGGTGAATCAGCAACCTGTGCTGTGAGTGTGCTTATGGAAAGACCTAGGTATCCCAGTAAGCAAATGAGTATTAATTTTTTCATGCTTTTAGATGTTTTAAATGCTGGGTGTCCGATGTCGGGTGACCGATGTGAGTACCGTCATTGCGAGGAGGTACGACGAAGCAATCTCAGTCTCATTGGCCAGAGGGGAAGTCTGAAAGCTCAAAGCTGAAAGTAGAATCGCGAAATCTTGGTTCTAGCTTCTTGGCTCCTGGCTCTCGGTTCTTGACTCTAACAAGACAAACTCCTCCCACCCTACCGAAAATCAGTAGTCCAGCAAATGAATGAATAAGAAATAAATGAAGTAATGGAGCTGATGACCTGCTGCAGCGAGTGATCTCCATCATCGTGTGCGTCGCCCTCTGATCATAAGTGGTAGTCCCTCCGGCGTGTACAAATACCTTCGGAAGCAATCAGAGAGAAAAAGTGCCCAGCTCCTTAAATCGGATTCTTGGGCTTCAGAGGATACAGGCGATCTACCGCAGCGATGCCCTGATCCTCCGGTAATAGGCTAATAGGTAATGAACATGAGAAACCAAAAACATCTTCCAAAAATGTACACACGGCACTACTAGTCACGAGCGAAGTAACTTTAAAGGAAATATGTGTGGCAAATTCCTGAATCATTTCATTATGATCTTTAGGTCACTCATTGTCAATCATTGTCAATCATTAAGAACAGGCTGAAAACTACAACTATAAATTCTCTAACAAATAGTGTAAATTACAACTGTAAAGCAGGTCAAATCTACTTTACTCAAATATGCAGGTAAAATACCCGGTAAAAAACCACTGCTTGTGGTATCTTACCACGAGACAAATTTTTATATTTCAATCATGAGCGAAGCAAAAAAAGACCGAGGTTTTGTCCATCATGGACGTAACGTAAAGAGACTAAGAGAAATAATGGGCATTAAGCAATTTGCTTTGGCCGAATCCTGCAACTGGAGTCAGCAGCAAATGTCCAAATTGGAGAATTCCGAGACAATCGAAGATGAGACACTAAAGGTTATAGCAAAAGAGCTTGGAGTAACTTCTGAATTCATCAAAAATTTCAATCCAGATAGTGCGATTTACAATATTCAGTCAAATAATATTTTTAATGATCATGCTGTGAATTCAAGTCAGCATAGCTATCCTCACATCGAATACCATCCCGTTGATCAATTAGTCCACCTTTTGGAGAAGTACCTCCAAGATGACCAGAAGAAGAGAGCTCAAATAGAGTCGCTGACAAAGACTGTGATGGATTTGGCTGAAGAGGTTAAGAGAATGAAGGGAAATCAATAACCACAAATAAATGAATTCAGAATATTTAACCTTTAAAAATCAAACATTTTGTATCCTAAAGTTTGAAAAAAAATATTTGCCAAATGCTGAAGATCCAGAACTAGAAAAATCGATTAAAAATTCAGGAACTGGATTTTTTATATCTAGCCAAGGACACTTTCTAACAGCCGGCCATGTACTTTTAGATGAAAGCAACTTTAATTATTTTGTCGTTATTGAGAAAACTTTTTATCCTATAACTATAATAAAAAAACAATATAGAGATCTGAAAGATCAAAAAGAACCCATTTTCTATGATTTTGCTTTTGGGAAAATAAACTTCAATTCTAAGCAATTTATAAAATTTCAAAAAAATGAAACTATTAGAAGTCTAATGGTTATAGGTTTTTGTAAAACAAGCATCGAGAACCCTGATGATGAGCCAATTATAGATATAGATGATTTAATATATGAAGAAGTACAATTTGAAGAAATAGCGGTACTAGATCAAAGAAAATTTGGAGGTTTTCCCGGAGTTTATGTCAGTGACAAATTTATTCAAGTTGCTAAATTGGAAAACGGCGAAAATATAGGAGGTGAATTCAGTAATGGGTTTAAATTTAAATATGCTTACCATATATTTATTCCTCCAAATGGCATGAGTGGCGGACCTGTAATAAATTCTCATGACAATACGTTAGCTGGTATTTTTACTAATGGAACAATAGATAAAGGCATATGTTTAACATTGACAAATGAGCAAATCATGTGGATTGAGGAAGAAATTTGTACTTAGAAACCTGTCTCTTGAAACCTATTAATTACTCAATTGAAGGTTGTCCTTGTCTCGAAAAATAGCTCGCGAATCTTGAAATAATATCCTTTCTAAAAGGGCTTGTAATTACACATTCTACTTCAATTTTATCTTTATTAACAAAATCGCCAATAGGAATACTTAGTATATTCTGAAAATTCACGAATCCTCCAGAGAACAAAATAGTTTTAGGTAAAAAGTGGTACTTTAAATCAAGTGAATTTGAACATAATTTCCTTACATCTCCAGAATTCTTTCCATTTGTAACCGATTCATATGATTCAATTATGGCAACAGTGACAAATTCAGCCTTAGGGTTTATTCTTTTTTTGTCTGTAGCTAAATCACAAGCAGGAGTTAATATTATCCCTACTGCATTAATATCATTAAGTTTCAGAACATCACCAGTAAAAATTTTCTCTTTTACTGGGGGCTTAATATAAAACTCAATATTGTGAACCGGCTCTAAATTGTTGTCAATGCTTATTTCCAAATATTCTAGAATGTGAGAAGATATGTATCTCAACAAAACCTTTTCACCATCCCAATTAGGAGTACTCTCTTTGTAATTTATAAACTCCGGTAATATCTCGGATATATGCTTCCAAAAAACTTTCGTAATATTTGATTGAATTTGGCCTTGATTATTAAGTATTGATGTAATACCAGTAGAATAAATTTTCTTAAATTCATTTAATACGAAATCATATTCTTCTTCACCTCTTCCCCTACATTTAAATAAGATATTTTCTATTTGCAATTCAGGTTCTAAATCACCTTTATGGGTGGTAATTACTCTAATAGGAAATCTCAAATTCGAAATTATCTCTTTTAAAAGACGATTGCCTAAACCTTCTTGATCATTTGGCACTAACCTAAGATCGATGATTGCGCCGTCATAATTATTATTAAATTTAATTTTAGAAAGTCCATCTTCGTATGTAATGGCAATATCCAAAATTACTTTAACGTCACTTGAACTATTAAAAATCTCAACAGCATCTTCCAAAATTTTGTTTTGACTTACATCGTCATCAACTAAAAGTATTTTCATTTTTGATTAAGTTTTACTTAGCTTAATTATAAAATTTGCTCCTTCAGATGAGCTTAAAGCTTCAATCTTACCTTTATTCCTTTCTAAAGCTTCTCCAGCTATCGACAATCCTAATCCACTACCTTGTTCTTTTGTGGTAAAACCTGGATCGAAAATGTCTTGATTCTGGATATTCTCACTATCTATTCCTATACCTGAATCTTGGTAATCAATAACTATTTTATCTTCTTTGTCCTCTATAGAAACAATTATATATTTTTCAAGAGAATTTGTTAACCAATAAATACTATTTTCAATTAAGTTGGCAAAAACTATCTGAAAGTCAATTTCCCATCCAGTAAACTTCACTTCATCATCAGAATCTATTCTGAATGAAATATTCTTTTCCATAAGTTCATTCTCAAATAGTTTAAATGAATCATTTATAGGTTTAATAATTAGAAATTCTTTCGCACTGGCACGTTTCGAATTAGCTAAAGGCTCAAGTCTTTTAAAAATATTTATAAATAACTCAGCCTGTGCCTTATTATCCTGAAGTCGATCTAGAATTTTATCATAAAGAACTTGCAAATCATCACTCTGTACTACTTTGTTTTTTTCAATAGCTTTTATAAATTCCTTACTCCATGCGGAAATAAAGCTGGGGTGTTGCTTCAAAGCATTGAGAGGCTTTCTACCTTCATGAAAAACAACCGTCAATATTTTACCTAATGTAACTTGACCTTGATAACGGGCAATTGTTTTCTTTATCTCTTCAAATTGTTCTGCTTTTTCTTTCGCTTCCTCTTCAATGACTTTTTTCACCTTTGTGAATACTTCCTCTGACAAATTTGATTCTTGAAAAAGGGAATAAATTTTGTTATTTAATGATTCAAAATTTGAAACAATATCAATTTGCTCATTGATCGACTTAGGCTTCCTGCCACCTCTATTATGTTGCTTTCTAAACTTGTACCTTATAGGCTCTAATTCAGTCAAACAAGAAAGAATTATGAAAACCAAGCCTTCATAATATTCATTTTCTTTAAAACCTTCTCTTGATGCCTTCTCTTCTAGATGAGACTCCTCTTCCTGAAGGACAGTAATATATCCAGCAACTTGATTATTACTTAATCTTAATGTTGGGTTGTTATACCTTCTTTCGTTTAGTCCAAGCCAGTCAACCTTTTTATCACCATAAGGACGAACTCTAAATCCATCTTTAATTACAGCAACTCCCGGTAATTCTTTCAATTGCTTTCTGGACTCTTCTTCACTAATTCCGCTAATTTTTAAATCCTCATCTAGGTCAAATGCTCGAACATCTATACTTACTCGGCTTGAATAACTTGAGTTTTTAAGAATTATATCTTTTTCAATATGTATTGGAAGAATATTTTTTAATTTCTTGTTTTCAATTATAAGTTTAGCTTTCAAACAATCACTTCCGTTTTCGTCCTTCTTATCAAATTCAATTGAGCCATATATCCTGTAATGGTAATATTCTAATACAGGTAAAGGTTTAACTCGATCAAAATAGTCTACATATTTCTGACTATCAGTTTTCTCAATCTTGAGAAAGATTTTAAAATCATTATCAATATCATCAAAAGGAGATAATAGTCTTCTTAATGAACTAATCAGCTCATCTATTTCGTGATCTGTCCAGTTCTTTTTTCCAGTTACACTCAAATAAGTGCCGTTTTTATCAGACGACTTATAGCTTTCAATAAGAATATCAACATCTTCCAAGAATTTAGAGTCTGAGGCAAAATCGTTCCAATCCAAGTATAATTCAGTTGTGACAGAACTTTCAATATCAGTAGTCATCATTAATAAATCATCACCTAAAATAGAAGCAGCATATCTACCTATACCTTTCCGGCCTTGTAATGGTCTTTTTTTTATTAGGCTTTTTCTTTGTCTTAATTTATCTTGGGTTGAAGGAACCATCCATTTGTTTGTCACAACATCATAGCTCATACCGTGACCGTCATCCTCTATTGTAATCTTTGTAAGATCTTTCTTAAAAACTAAGCTTATATATAAATTTTCAGCATCAGCATCATAAGAATTTTTCACTAACTCTAATATGGCTGTATACGGGTCCTTTATAATTCCTTTACCGACTGTTAGTATATGATTAGCAGCTGGTTTAATGTAAAAATAGCCGGATTCTAATATTTCTTTCCCTTCTACTGACATAATATTTTTTTAATAATTTTAGCAATCTCATACCCCATCAATGGAGGAACTGCATTACCAATCTGCGTAAAAGCTGCAGTTCTCTGTCCTTTGGTAGAAGCCCCTTCAAAATAAAAATCATCCGGGAATGATTGTAATCTAGCGGCCTCTCGCACTGTAAGAGATCTATTTTGCATGATATCAGGATGGATGTAATAATGCCCATCTTTGGCTATGTGAGCTACCACAGTTTGAGAATACTCTAAGTCATCTGCCACGACTTTGAAGCGGTCAAAGAATGATTTCTTGTTTTTATGAGTTTGAAGTCGATCAGGTAGATCTAGATAGCTTAATCGCTCCTTCTTGTTTTTCCACTTATCTACAGCAATCCTATAAATCTCCAGATCCTGAACTGTGTGTGGCCTCGCCACGTGCTGTGTTACGATATCTATCCCATTTCTGATATGGGAGTTATATAGGTATTCATCAGCTTTCTTTTCATAACGCCGAAACTTTTCCACTCCTTCTCCAGCTTGCAGTTGTGGTAAATCATCAAACAACTTCCCCACCTGAGTTTTAGTCTCAGTTTTCAGATTTCCCAAATCAGGGAGATTTGGTATAAAGTCCATCTTCCATCCTATAATTATAATCCGCCGCCTATTTTGTAGAACACCAAAGTCTCTGGCATTTACGGTAAACAGTTCAATGGAATACCCTTTCTTATTGAAGAGCTTCTCCATGTGTTTTAAGTAGATTCCTTCGCCAGCGGACTTAAGCCCAATCACGTTCTCAAATACAAACATTTTGGGTTGATACCGCTGTAAATACTCAGCATATTGTACATAGAGGAAATTTCTGGAATCACTCCTCATATTATTCTCAGACCTTGCTCTCCCTACTAAAGAATAGGCTTGGCATGGTGGACCACCGATAATTAAGTCGACTTCTTTTGTGCCATTCAGGTTTTGATCGATCTGCTGAAAGATAGCATCATTTGTCTCCTTCCCTATCGGTGCATGAATCACGGTATCCAAGATCTCCTGTGGGATGTCACGGTATAATTCACCTCTGGTAATATGGTCCCGTAGGTATGCATGATATTTGGACTCAAAGCTATTTTCCTTTAGATGATAGTAGGCGCTTCTAGTCTTCATGGTAAAGCATGCTGCCTCCATCATCTCCACATGGGCAATGGGTTCAAAACCAGCCCGCTTAAACCCTTCGGAAAGACCGCCTGCTCCGGCAAATAAATCAATGTAATTTAGGTTACTCTTCAATGGAATAGTTTGGAAAATAAAATTTCACTAATGCAAGAATTTTCTCAAAAATGAGGCAAAAGCAACTTATTATTTGAAAATGTGACAGTTACCGTCGTCATATAGAAATTTTACCTCGATTTGACAAATTTCTCTTAAAGAAACACAAAAATGAATTGCAAAAAAATACCCTGCACTGGGTATATTTTAGATATGCTGAGGTAAATTCAGAGCACCGGAAGAAAGATTTCTTTAAAAAAATGTGCCATATCTAAGGAATGTTTAGTGAATAAGATTTCTTATTACTTCAAATTTTCCTTTACTTCTCAGAAAATTATTTTCATTTTTGGATGTCGAAAAAAAATCCCCCCGGTGCAACGGGAGGATTTAACAGTTCCAAACACTAGAATTTTGGGTCGACGTTCGTTAGGATTCTAGTAATCCTGAGACTCCTTTTAAGAATTACATGCAGTTAGGCCTTACCATAAGGTCAGGCTGCATGATTTCTCTCCAGGTTCGCGCAAGTTCAGCCACTAGCTGAAGCAAGGCGATGGTAAGTGTTACACTTTCCATATTTTTAGGTGATTAATCAACTTTTACTATTCACAAATTTACTTTAGTTGAGGCAAAAGTTTTAAGCAAGTTTTGCCAGAGTTATCAACACTTAGGCCGCCTCAAATATATTACTTTGCTAACCTACAGCGGTTTTAATAAAGAGTGTGCTAACATTGTTTGTTTTGTTTCCTAAAGATAAAAACGATATTTCTATTGAAGGGCTCAAAAAGGGTTTCTCTGGAAAAATGTTGTTCGTACAATGACATAATAAATCAAAGAATCACGGCTAAAACCAGCTTCACTGGCTTCACAAAAGGCTTTTTTATTCAAATTAATGTGACGAAAATTGTCGGTATTAAATATTAAAAATGGTGGATAGGCAAGAACATAGTTAAATGCCGCCAGCCACTTTTCAAGCAAATACACTATGATTTACCATTACACCAGCATTCATAATCTAAAACTGATTTTAGAATCCAAGAAAATCCGCTTTAATAATCTCAACTCCGTAGATGATGAACTGGAGGGAGAGTTATTTGTTAAAAAGAGCCTTGCCCAGCTGATTTTTGTAAGCTGCTGGACTACTGACCCGACTGAAAACATTCCGTTATGGAAAATGTATGCCAGTACACGAGGTGTAAGAATAGGACTTCCAGACTATCCGTGGCGGAAAGTGGACTGTAAGAAATGGGATGCTGGTGTAATTGAAGTAAGGTATGACCCAAGCGAAGAATATTTCTCTCCTTTTGATATAGATGAGATTTTCGGCGAAAACCACTATATCATTCCTCCGTTTAGCCTACCTATTTCAGACAGTAATGCCAAGAAAGCATTCAGTAAAGAGGTAATCTACCTTTCTGAGCATGAGCTTAAAACCAAGTATTCAGATCATTATAATGAAAAGTTGACAAAACCTGGCCATGCAGGACTGACTATCAAACCTCTAGAGTTTGGGTTGTACAAACACGAGCAGTGGGCTTTCCAGAAAGAATTCCGCTTTGTTTTATTCATCAGCCCTATGGATAAAGAAATTAACCTCGCAGTCAAAAACTTTCACGAATCCATGATCTCTTCTCTAATGAAATATATCCAAGCCGAATGGGTATCACCTATTAAGGATTTTTTTGTAAAGTTTGATCCTACCTCAATAGAAAATATGGAAATCACGCTTGGTCCTCACTGTACCGAGGAAGACGTTAGCCTCGTTCAATCGCTGAGAGAAAAGCATGGGATTTTTGGGGATTTGAATAAAAGTGGCGTGAGAATGAGGAAGTAGGTAAAAACAGATTGCAAACAAATATTCTATTAGTCGTATTACTTTTTACAATCACTTATTGCTAATAATGCCACATTGGCAGTTAATTTAAATATAAAAGCTTCAGTTTCCTGCAAATGTGACGCAAAACCTACGTGGTGTAATAGTTAACAATTCAATTTTGGTTTTTCGTAGTTGAATACCAGTATTATGAACTTCATGACTTGATCACCCATATTTTCCTAATACAAAATTTCGAATAGCAGGACACGAAATCTCACTTGGTCTGTTGAGATGGAAAATAGAAAAGTAATGGCAAATTGCTATATTATTAATTATGATTTGAATAAATCTAAGGATTATGAAAGCCTATTTGAAGCTATTAAGTCTTACGGAACTTGGGCTAAAATCCTAAAATCCTGTTGGGCTGTGGTTTCAGACAGAAGCGCTGAGGAAATTAGAAATCACCTGCAATCTGTAATGGACAATGATGACGGAATTTTCGTGGTAAGATCTGCAAGATACGCAGCATGGGAAAATGTTGAATGTCTAGATTCTTGGTTAGAAAATAACCTTTAAGATTTATGGCCACCTTTGCAGGTGGCCATTTTCATATTTATCGAGTGTCAATCTTCCCACCACTGAACAAAGTCCTTCTTACCGACTAATTTTCTGATCGTCTCAATTAACCAATGAAAATCAAACAGGACAGAGTAATGTATTCTATTTGGACCAACTTCATTTATATTGATATATTCTGTGTGCAAGAATATCTTTCCAATAATTGAAGAAATTAATTTCCCTAAATCAAGAAGAAATGCAACATCCTCCCAGAAGCTTGGAATATTCGGCACTTCATCCAAGTGCTCATTATGGACGATGTATTTATCTCGAACAATTTTCAGATGATCCACTTTGGTTTTCACTATCTGGGCCTTTAAAATAGTTCTAAAATAGTCGAGTAATTCTTCCTTGGTCGATATTTCCTTACTCCCAAAGGGTACTTGCACAAGTTTTTCAAGCTTCTCAAAAGCTTCAAAGTATTCTAAGCTATGTGGGAAGTTCGAATCAATTTGATCCCCCATATCAACAAGAGAATCGAGCGATCTTACTAGATAATTCTTATTTCTACTTTTGCTATCATAGATTTTTGAGAGACTGACTATAGTCATATTCATTGCAGGTTCCTGCATGTAATTCACCGTGCTCCTTTCAGTACTTTTTGGAGCTGAGTTAATTAAATGCGCATGTTCGCCTATCGTGCGGTAAACAAAATAGTGCCTTTCGGCCATGATCAGGTCATGTGCCAGTCCTTCTTGAAAGAATTTCTGTAAATCCATATGTGAGAATTGAAGTTGAAGAGATTTGAAAAGACAAGCTAACTACCTAGTATTCAATAAATTCACATCACACAATTATGCCAGACAACTACTGTCAAGAAAAAATATTAAACCTAAAGCAACCAATCACTTAAACCTGATCTGCAGGTTTATTTTAATCTTCAAAAGATCATCTTCCCTGTAAACCCAACCGTAGTTATAGTTTTTACCAGATGCTCTAGATCTTCCTGGTAATTCGGCATCCTCACCAGTCGAAGGCTGCTCAAACTTGGTGTTATTTAATAAATAGTTTCTGAACAAGTTGAAATCATAGATATGGAAGCAGACGATATCCCCGTCTTTCTTAGCGATGATAACACCTCCAAAGGAATCATATTCTCCAAGCCAAGGCTTTTCCGAAGTCATGCCCATAGCAGCTTCCGTTAAAAATCTCTTCAGTTTATATTCATATAGCTTTTGCTCACTAGGATCACCACCATAAAAATTCATTGGGTCCTTTTCTTCTAATATTGCTGATATTTTGGTCAGAGAAGATTCTCTAAATACCCATCTATAATACAATGACCATCCTATAATTTCAGGTAAATCCCCATCGATCATTTTCAGGTTTTTCCATAGCTGGTTGGATTGGATCTTTTCAAATTTCATCTCACATCCCAGCCTCTCCAATTCCTGGAGACGAAGAGTGAGTTTTGACATTCTGCCTTCCGGCTTGTAGGTCCTTGCATTAAAATCCTCTATAGTCTCTTCTAAATCATATTCTGTTGAGAAAATAAAATTGTTACCTACACCAGTGTTGAATAAGGTCGAATCTCCGCCTAACAGTGATTTAATGCTGAAGCCAAGATCAGTTTCTTTAGCTAATCTATGATCGTAAATTTTTAACTGAATATCTGACTTTACACTACTATCAGCTTTCAGTTTATTGATTTGAGAACTTTTTAAAAAATCCTGAGCTTCCAAAATCGCAAAAGAACTACCCTTGCCTTTTAGAATTCCATCATACAGCAATTTGGATATCTCGCTAAAATCAGAGAGTGAGAACTCCGCTATCTGCTCATTGGACTGCTCATTTTTTTGGTATACTCTTACTTTGTCCTTTCTATCAAACTCCAGCTTAAATTGACTCTCGCTTTTATAAGCTTTAATAATTTCATAGACATTGCTGTGATCTTTTTCTAGTTTAACATCAGACTGAAAAAGTTTGCCATCTGCCAGAAGGGTTACTAAAACGTACAATTCACTCCACTCTCCTTTGTTTCCTTTGAGCATTATAATATCTCATTTATTACCTTCTCAGCAGTAGCCTTAATCGCAGGTACAGCCACGGAATTGCCAAATTGTTTGTAGGCAGAAGCATCAGCTACAGGGATAACATAGTTGTCAGGAAACCCCTGCAGTCTTGCCCATTCCCTTGGGGTCATTTTCCTAATTCCCAAACGGTTTACTTCGCCTTTGATATGTGTGATAGGGGTGAAATCTTCCAATCTATCATCGTACACGAGATTACGTTCTCTACCCATACCTCCACAAACCACGGCATTTGCGATGCCGTCATCAGGAATTATCTCATAACCAAACCCATTACCTTTCTCTTCATGTCTGGCTTTATGTTCCTTCAGCGTTTTTAAGTATTGCGTAGAAAGGTAATACTTCACTGATACGACTGTTTCTTCCTTTACATTCTCGAAAGCAACCGCCTCTTCCAAAGGCTGAGGATACTGAAATTCGGAAATCCCCAAGTCTTTTCTAAATCCAACAATGAAGATCCGCTCTCTATTCTGAGGAACACCAAAATTCTTGGCATTCATGATTTGTGGATCAGGAACATAATATCCTAAATCTTCTCTAAGCACATTGAGAATGGTAGCTAAGGTTCTTCCCTTATCGTGGTTGCGGAGACCTTTTACATTCTCTAAAAAGAAAGCTTTTGGTTTTTTTCTTTTAATAATCTCAGCAACGTCGAAAAAAAGTGTTCCCCTAGTATCCTCGAATCCACCTCTTTTTCCTGCTATGGAAAAAGCCTGACATGGAAATCCGGCACAAAGCACATCAAAGCCATCAGGTATAAATTTCTTTGTTTCCTCCTTGGTGATATCTCCAAAAGGAACTTCGCCAAAATTGGCCGCATATGTTTTCTTGGCCTGTTCATCCCATTCACTGCTAAATACACATTTACCACCTAAACTCTGCATCGCAATCCTAAATCCACCAATACCAGCAAACAAATCTATAAATTTGAATTTTGGTTTTTTGGGTTCAGGGAAAGGAACTTGATTTTTAAAATCAAATAGCATGTATTGAAGTGCTTCCTCAGCCACCATAGAGGTGATTTCCTCGTCTGGGTACTTATATTCCAAAGCAGTTTTCACATGTTGTATTGCCTCTTTTTTATAGAATTGAGAAACGCCGTTTTTACTATTGTGCAGGTAATGCGTCAAGGCAGCCTTCCCATAATCCGAGGGCTCTACAACCCGCACTTTGAACTTCTGACCAAAAACCTCTTCAATTGATATTTTCTCCTTTAACTTCATTCCTTGGTTTATTGAGCTTACTAAAGAGATTCTACCTCTTCCTCTGAATCTTGAAATAAGATACTCCAAATATATCTAATCTCTATAAAGAGTTTCCCATACCATTACAGAATAATATAGCATTGTCACGAATTGTCAATTCTCTATCATTTACCAGCTGATCTCATCCAGCACCTTCTTGATACAGGCACCCAACTCCCCCTTCACCTCAAAATCCCAAAACCTCAGTACTGTCCAGCCTTTTCGTTTGTAGAATTCACTGACTTCCTTATCCCGCTGTATATTCCGCTCTATCTTGGCTATCCAGAATTCCCGGTTGGATTTGATCGTTTCCTTTCGTTTCTCCCAGTCGTACCCATGCCAGAAGGTACCGTCTACGAAGATGACAAGTTTGTATTTCTTCAGGCTGATATCTGGATTACCAAAAAGTTTATGATTTGGAGTTTTGTACCTCACTCCTGCCTGCCATAGAGCTTTCTTCAGGAGTTTCTCAGGTTTTGTGCCTTTACCCTTGATTTTGGACATGTTGTAAGACCTGGCCTTAGTGGTATAAAAACCATTTGCTTCGCAAAACTTTGCTACTGCGATTTTAGGAATTATGTAGGGTTTATTCTTCTTCAAAGAGTTGTTTGATAGTTACTTCTAAGGACTTGGCGAGCTTGTCTATTACCTCCAAAGATGCATTCCGTTTGCCGTGCTCAATTCCTGACACATAGGAGCGGTCCAATCCTGAAAATGACGCAAGCGCTGCCTGAGAAATTCTCTTCTCTTTCCTGAGCTCCTGTATTCTTAAACCGAATCTTTCCTTTACGTCCATTGAAGATTTATACGCCAACTATTTGTTGACTATAGTCAACAAAATGAAAATTATTTATTATATTAAGACAGCTTCATTTGATACTAAAAACAACAAAATCTTATGTACCTATCCTATCTACCCCCTGTTCTACCTCATTGGGAAATCATCGAAAATGATGAAGTATATAACTATTTGGAACTGTCTGGATATTCTGGTGAATTTAGAGTATATCTGACTGAAGATCATTATGAGAATCCGGACAATCCCTACAAACTAGGATTTGATCAGACCAAAGGTATTTTGGAAAGGTATGATTATGAAACTCTGGAGGTAGAAACCTTATACTCTACTCCACAGGAGGCTGCTCAAGCTTTGATGATATTGATTAATTCAATTGCAGATTTATACAGTGAATTTCTATCTGTTACCAATGAGGTATTCCTTGCATTGGGTGATGCCAGGCATTTTGAAAACTTTCAAAAAATCCTCGGTGGCGAGATTAAAATAGCTGAGAGTAATAGTCAATCACTTGTATTTAGAAAAGTAAGCTTGACTTGGGGAAGTATAAGCTACGAAGATGTCGCAATCAAATCAATCAGGTTTCTTATAGAACAAAGTTCATTTCAGGCAAATGACTTTAGCGATTGTTTTTTATCTAATGAGAAGTTTGAATGGATTGGTGGAATAGAATTAAAAGCATTACAGCCTTTCCTGAATTTATGGAATGTTGACGAGCCTATCCCATCCGTTTCTTTGCTCACCAATTCTGGATTAACTCACCGAGGTCTTTCTCCGTCTTAGTTTCTTTTCTTGTTTCCCCTCTTGGTGTAGTCACCTGTTTTGGGTTACAAAAACTGTCTGCGCCTGCAGCTGTGCAGTATGGAGTATAAATGCTGTAAACAGGAAGGCGTGAAGGAGTTTGTTAACGTCACCCCACCCCTCTTCCCGCGTTACTTCGCTTTTCGGGACAGGCACTGAAGAGAGAGGGCGCTTGTTTGGTACTATCATTAAGATATTGGAATCGAAAGGTGTTTGATTGTTTCTGGATTTAAGCCCATATGGGTAATAAAAGTTGGCTGTGTTCCCGAATCCTGTCAGTCTCGCGACTTGAGAGCTTCAGGTGATAAAGAACAGTGGCAAGAAAGTGACTTTGAAATAATCGAGTAGGAAGATAGGGGTTAATCCCCTATCTGTCCTCTCACACCACCGTACGTACCGTTCGGTATACGGCGGTTTGTTAAAATAATGATGGCTGTGTTTCATTAGTCAGCCGTTGATAAGTGT
>Ga0307486_1001075_pt1 | contig 22135 bp, 12 predicted proteins | sample CBIW02metaG_FD_203663 | JGI IMG/M metagenome (GOLD analysis project Ga0307486, IMG submission 203663) | Sea-ice brine microbial communities from Beaufort Sea near Barrow, Alaska, United States - CBIW 0.2 | ecosystem: Environmental > Aquatic > Marine > Coastal | place: USA: Alaska | collected...
TGCAGCGAATACCGACCTTCTCCCGATGAGCTTTTAGATAAATTTCACAGCTCTGCTCATCTGGAAAATGATTGACAAAATTGATGATGTTCATCGTTTTGGTTATTTTTAACCAAGAAACGCTGCCTAAAACTATCCGCCAATTTAATGACACAAATTGTCTTTATTTGGCTACGTGCAGCTATCCGAATACACATAATAAAAATTAACTCAGAGGACATGAAAAAATTAATAATATTATTTGTGCTTACCCTATCCTGCTCTCTACTTTCTGCACAGCAGAAACCCATCACCAGAGAGATGAATAGAATCAATTGGATGGATTTTGCTTCGCTAGTTCCTGATCAAATTAATACCGTTTTGCTTCCCACCGGGACACTAGAACCACACGGAGTGGCCAACAATGGCGCTGACAATACCGCTCCTACAGCTATGGCATTGGACATAGCTGCTAATTTGAATGCAATGATTGCACCTTCGCTTAACTATGGTATTACCGGAAGTATGTCGGCCTATCCTGGAGCTTTTCAAATCTCTGAAGAAGCATATCGCCCATTTATCACTGATATACTAAAGGGCCTGGCGAAAAATGGATTTAAAAATATCATCATCCTAAATGGACATGGAGGGGAGCAAACCAAAGTATTAGAGATGGCAGCTGCAGAGGTAGCCCAAGAGTTGGGAGTGAGGACGCTGGTGATTAATTGGTGGTCTTATGCTTCTGATGTCACACTGGAAGTTTTCAAAGAAGATGGAGGCCATGCAGGTCTGAATGAAACAGCCTATTTGCAGGCAATCGATCCTAGCCTAATCCACAAAGAAAAGTACACTGCTGATATGGCAACTGCCTATCCTAAATCAGGGACTTACTCAGTATATCCGTTTCCTTCCGCCATAGGCTTGTACCAGGAAGGTCAAGGATATCCTAATTTTGATCAAGCTCAGGCTGACGAGTATTTCAAAAAAGTAAATAATAAGGTGGCAAACCTGGTTAAAGAAACTATCAGAAAATGGGATCTGGCAGGTTTGTAACGTATAAAACAAAAAAAAGGCAAGCTAGTAGCATGCCTTTTTTTTTGTAGACAAATCACTACTGATTTATCTTATAACCCAATCTATTTTACTATTTACTATTATTTTAATGAGTTGATCCATCGTGCAATCTTCAAAGCCTCTTCGCGCATCACCTGAGGCATCGGAGCCATGGGGGTCGCATATTCCGGCCAATTCTCCGGCTTTGGATTGTATATCAAATCAACAATCTTCTCAGGAGTATAATTCCTTGCAGCTACATCTTTAAATGCCGGACCCACTACTTTCTTATCCGCAGCGTGACAAGCAGTACAGGTGTTTTTGAGCAGTAATGCTTTTATTTCTACCTCAGACGGAATTGCAGATGTACTCGCTACTCCTGTTTTTGATTGTGATTTATCTTCAGGCTTTACTTCGGCAGCTTTGGCCGGCTTGAGCTTGATTGCCATCTTATCTCCTTCAGGAATATTGTTTAGGGTATAATAAGCATCCGCATGAATAAGATGATGCGAGTTATTCGCCTCACGGACTCCTTCTAAGCTAATTTTATGCACATGGTATTGCTGAAGGTCTTTCACTGCAATTCTAACTTTCATACCATCTTCAGAAACCTGAACACCCAAGATGTCATGAGATTTCTGATTGACAGGTGGTGATCCGTAAACCGGAAAATACTTATAGATATAGCTATCTACGGTATATGAAGTTAAATTTTCAGCAGATTTCTTATCGATTGGCTTCGTAAATTCTATTTCGAAACCATCAGGCTTTGCCTTCACAGTTCTCATTTCAAATGGCATTTCACGATTCCATACCAGTCTCTGAAGTCCTTCATTTGCGTCACCCGCTGATCCCCAACCTCTGTTGGTCTCCCCTACAAAAAGCGATTGATCAGGAGCAAAGACTAATCGCAATACTCCAGACTGAAATCCGTTTCGGAAGTCGATGGAAGCACCTTGATATTCACCTTTAACTTTCTCCAATACCACTCGCATAATTTTACTCTGACCTTGATCACCTACCAAAATCTGACCTGCAAACGGTCCCCAGTAATTATCAGGAATTACAATTGGTTCGGAGGTAGAAATACCATGAACAGCATATGGAAACCACACAGCAGGTAATTTTATCTCAGGAAGAGATTTTTTAGCTTCATAAAGTGTGGTAAAATTATCATCCACCTTATTTTCAGGTTTAATGTATCTTCCATTTTCATTCTTGTTGAGCTGAGGATCTATTACTTTGTTAAATTCCTCAGTCGTTGTTTTTATAGGGGAATTAGATAATCCGGACCAAGTAAGCCCAGCTGGATGACCAGAAAAATCACCTTTTTCAAGATGCCAAAGACCACCTGAACCCATGTAATCACCTTGATTTTCGGTATAAAAAATGTCACCATAGAATGAACCTAATCCAGCAGGAGATCTCATGCCAGTAGCATATGGCTCTATTGTGCCATCTCTGTGAATTTTCAAGGTCCAACCCCTATACGGCACTCGGCTTTCACCTCTCCACCACTGCTCATCACCAAATGCAACATTGGTGGTGACCACAAAATTACCTTCTGAATCTACTTTAGGACCAAAACTATATTCATGATAATGGGAAGATAAAGGCCATGCAGCTACCGTCTCATAGACATCAGCTACTCCGTCTCCATCTGTATCAACCATTTTGGTCAATTCGCCTCTTTGAACCGCATAAAAGGCCCCATCTTCATAATATAGTCCTAAGGCTTCATGAAGTCCTGAAGCAAATTTCTTGAAGTATGGTCTTGAAGAAGTCGGATTCTCCACTACAAATACATCACCCCGTCTGGTCGACACGCCTAGACTTCCATTAGGAAGCATGGTCAATCCTCCCACCTCTAGCAAAGTGCCTTCTGGAGAGGTGACCCTCAGAATCTTAAAATAATCCTCCTCTTTTGGAGATTCCTGTGCCATTGCGGTGGACATGATCCCCACACTCAACACACTTAAAAGGAAGGTTTTTATATCTAATTTGAATTGCATCATTTTTTTCATGGCTTGATTAGAATAAGACAGCATAGCTCAGTTTAGATTTAAGTGGAAGATAAATTCCATCTGTGGAATTCACATTGCCTTGCTGTGGCTTCACGCCATCTGTTAAAACTTGGATATATGCTCCGGTATCTTCTACCAGATAAAGATTCTTGGAGATTTCCTTTAGGCTTTTGCCTGGAATGACCATAATCATAAAAGTTTGAGATTGATCTGAAATCTCTATTTCTCTGCTGATGCCATCACCATTTTCCATGATTTTGATATGATCAGTGAGTTTTGCTCCGGTTGAAGTCGCCGCGTCAAATTGCATGTTGCCGTTAGAGATGATTGTATATCCTTTACTTTTCAATTCTTGCTTTGCGTCAGCAAAAGCTGAAGTCAAAAGAAGTGGATCTCCTGTATTAAGGTAAGTAACTGCACCTCTAGGAACAGAAATTCCATTGCCTCTACTATCCCACATTGGCGTGGCATCTAAAAATTCCCCTCTCCAAACTCTGATTAATTGGTTACTTCCCAAGTCGTAAGTGAAATGAGTTTTGCCAGTTCCAGCTATAGAAACGGCATGTGAGATTTTTTTCCCGCCTGGAAGTTGGATAAAACTTCTCAATACTGGTGTTTGCTCTGCGTCCACATAGATCGGGTCAGCAGAATTATCATAAGAGATTAAGGGCTTAGAAAGACTTACAGGCCACATTCCTTCTGCTGAAGCCGTCATATTAAATCCTTGCATTGCCCATTCTCTAGGTTTGGAAACCCAAAGTTCATAGGGGATTTTCCCTGCGGAAAGAGATTTCTCCACACGGGAAGTTGCTTGACTAAGCCCGACAGGCTCCGAAGAAGTACCAATCTTCAATGCACCAAATCCACGAGGCACATTGACATCAAATGTGTAATTGCCAGCTTGCTTAATATCGAGCATGCCAGTAAACTTTGTTATGGAAGCTCCGGAAATTTCTGAATGAAAATCGTCGAACGAATCTATGCTTCCATTGCTTTCTATTTTGAGTTTATCAACAGAAGGCATTTCCATAAATGATCCTTCATACACTTCGTAATTGATAGTTGAAACCTCAGGAGAAGAAATATCGATTTTTTTTACTTCCAGCAATTTAATTGCGACCGAACCGTGATCACCTTGAATTCTAATTGGACCCTTTGCCACTTCTTCAGCTTTCAAGGCGCCTCTTGTTGGGCCAAAAAGTTCTAAATTCTCGTGTATTAATACACCATTGAGTTTGATAGATCTGAATTTAGCATTTTCAGTTTTCTGGCCATTTGTTCCAAATCTTGGTGCCTGAAAAGAAACCTCCAGGGTCTGCCAAATACCTGGTGCTTTACTTACATTTTGTCTTGGGGCATAGCCTTGGTAGCCTTTTTCACCATCTGGTTTGGAATCATCCCAGCGCTCATACACGCCACCGTTACTTCCCGCAGCAGGTTTTTTTTCCTCCCAGCTGTCTAACAACTGTATTTCATATTGGCCTTGAAGATAAATCCCAGAATTGGATCCTTTGGCCATCATGTAGAGAAGCGTAAGTTGTACATCACCAAACTCTTCGGTGGAAACAATATCTGATCCATGAGTTTTCTTGCTTGGCTTGTTCAGCAAAATAACACCTTGACCATCTCCCATGAGATTTTGTGACAGTGTAGGATCAGCCCACGCCTCTCCTACTTGAGACCAGCTTCCTTTATTGTTATTAAAGGAATCGAGCGTAAGCGTTGAGGTGGATTGAGCCTTCGCAGTAAAAGTCTGGGAGGAAATAGCAATGGCTATTCCTATCCCAAGGAATCTGGGGTTCAAAAACATCTTAAATTATAGGTTTGTTAAATTGATTTCTACTAAAAAAAGCAGATTGCCAAAGATAAGTTCCTCTTCGACAATCTGCGATTGATAGTCTAATTAATAACCTGGGTTTTGTACCAGATTAGGATTTGAGTTGATCTGAATACTTGGAATAGGGAACAGAGTTTTGTTTGGATCGCCATCTGGCTCATGATCCCACCACGTTCCTGTAGTGAATTCTCCAAATCTGATCAAGTCAGTTCTTCTTTTTCCTTCGAAAACGAATTCTCGCCCTCTTTCTGCCAGCAATTCATCCAAAGTCAACGTGCCCGGAGTGTATGCTTCATCAGCCCAATCTGCCTCTGAGAAAGCACGCTTTTTTGATTGATTGATCAAGGACACTACTTCAGCCGTAGCCTGACCACCATTCTTTCTCATCAAAGCTTCCGCTTTATTGAAGTAAAGCTCCGTCAATCTATAGATGATGTAGTCATTTTCCTGGTAGTTAGGATCTTCTTTGGTACCAGATCTATATTTGTTAAACCTAGCTCCTGAGTTTTCTTCGCCTTCAACCATAGAACCTTCACCAGTAGCACCTTCGCTATTTCTTCTAATAGAATTGACGTATACTAAAGGTTGACCAACGTATTCTTCGGTAGCGATGATTGGCTTATCAGTTTGATATTCAAACTGAGGTCCGAATAGGAACCATTCTTTTTTTCTTAGATCATTTTCCTTGTACGCATCGAAGGCTGAAGGAATCACCACGAATGCATTATTTCCACTATAAGTCACATCCCATATTTTGGAAGTATTACCATAGCCTACATAGAATCCACCCCATCCAAAGGAGAAACCACCTTTTCTGCTGAATGCAAATTGGAAGATATTTTCGGGAGAATTTTCATTATTATTTTTGAATGGACCAAGAATATCTTGATCCAGCGCCATCGCACCAGTCAATGACCCACCTTCACCATTGATTACTTTATCAGCATACTCTATAGACTTGTCCCACATAGGAGTACCTGTCCATACTTCCGCATTTAGATATAATTCTGAAAGCATTGCATAACCAGATGCTTTAGAAACTCTACCTACCAACTCTTGAGAAAGTGGCTCAAGCATACTTACATTTTCTTCTAATTCTGCTCTGACAAATTCAAACACTTCAGATCTTGGTGCAGTCGGAGGGTTCAACGGCTTACCTACAGTAGTAATAATCGGCACATTCCCCCACATATCCATGATACGAAGGTAATGATAGGCTCTCATGACTTTGATCTCAGCGATAATCTGCTGTCTTTCTTCCTCGGTCATTCCGGCCTTCTCTATGTCAAGACCTTCTACGTCCTCCAAGATAGCATTGACATAGCCTAAGCCTTCCCACATCAGAGACCAAGCGCCCCTCATTCTGTTCTCATCTATTGTCCATTCATGATTGTGAAGTCTGATGTGATCACCTCCATCATATCCGTGACGCCCCTTTTGTGGCCAAGCTACTTGATCTGCAGCCATTTCACCATGATAGTAGTATCCATTTTGACCAGTAGGTGCCAACCACGCTTGCATGTGAGTAAAAGGTCTCAAGACTCCTTGCATTACCTCCAACTTATTGTTGTAGAAATTATCTTTTGATAACTCGCTGTAAATCGTCTCGGAAAGATCCATGCATCCGGCAAATCCCAAAATCAGAAATACGAGTGTTGTGCTATATATTTTTTTTATATTTTTCATTTTTTGGCGTCTTTTAGAATGTAACATTTAGTCCTACAGTGTAGGTGTTAGTACGTGGGTAGAAGCCACGATCATCTATACCAGTGGTGAATCCGGTATCCTGAAGCTCAGGATCAAGCCCTGAATAACCTGTCATGGTGAGGAGATTTCTTCCTGTCGCATAAAGTCTAAGATTCTTGATTGTCTTACCCATGAAATTGAAAGAGTATCCAACCGTCACATTATCTAGCTTCAAAAAGCTTCCATTCTCTAAATAATAGTCGGAATACTGAGGATTGTCTTTCAAATCAGCATTTTTAGTGATTGCCGATTCCAAGAGGTTATTTGGCAACCAAGCTTGATTGCCAAAATAAAGATCTTGGGTATTCAAAATTTTGAATCCAAACTTACCTCTAAAGAAAACCGTCAAATCCCAGTTTTTATATTGGATAGAATTGGACAAACTTGCCATATACTTTGGAACACCATTTCCTAAAATCTTAAGATCTTCTGGCTTCATATCTCCTGCATATCCTTCTGTACCGTCAGCTTTTTTAAACAACCACTTGCCAGACTCATCGAATCTCGAAAACTCTTTGCCGTAGAAATTACCAACTTTACCCCCTTCGGTCACTCTAATTGCCGCACCTAGATTACCTGGAGAAGGCAAGAAACCATATTCCAAGAAGTCTGTGGCATAGAAATCATTAGACAGATCAGAGATCGTGTTATTTTGCACATTACCGGTAAACGTAATTGAGTAATTGAAATCATCCCTCTGTACTGCGATTCCAGATAACATCAACTCTACACCTCTATTGCGGATACCTCCCACATTAGTATAAATTGAACTTCTTACGAAAGGAGGCTGCTGCGCTGTATAGCCGTTTAGCAAGTCAACAGTCTCTCTATTATAGATATCCAAGGACCCAGAAAGTCTACTTTTGTAGAAGGAAAAGTCAAAACCTAAGTTCCACTCTTGTTTCTTCTCCCACTTAAGATCAGGATTTGGATTTCTTGAAGGTCCATATGTCTGATAAAACACTTTGTTTTGAGGATATACCCCACCTGTACTAAGTGTCACCAAAGACTGATAGTTTGGAATACCTTGATTTCCAGTTACTCCAAATCCTAGTCTCACTTTCAGGTTGTCCACTTTAGTGTTGTTTAGAAATCCTTCTTTTGAAAGATCCCAACCTACAGATGCGGCAGGAAAATTACCCCACTTGTTGTTGTCTCCGAACTTGGAAGAACCTTCACGACGGAAAATTGCCTGTGCAAATATTTTCTCTTTATAGGTGTAGCTCACTCTTCCAAATAGCGCTATCAAGGTATTGTCTTCTTTGAAAGATGACATACCTGGTCTTGGCAACTGGGTATTGTTGATCGCAGAACCCGATCCCAAATTCCAGTCTAGGAATGAGTCAGTAGTAAACCCACTATTATCAACTGCGAAATTCTCAAAAGTAGAATATTGATAACTATAGCCACCCAGCACATCAAAAGAATGATCTCCGACTATTCTTTTGAAATTCACCGTAGATTCTAAAATGTCCGTCCAGCTTAATTCATTATATTTCCTAGCGTATCCAGTTCCTTGATAACTAGAGTTAGGACGCTGCTCAAAATCTTTCAAGGATCTATATTGACGATCGTTGAAACCGTTTTGCTGACGTGCCCCGAAAGCACCGATATTTAAACCCTCTAAAATTTCGAAAGTCAATCGAATATCTCCGGAGATGGTTTGCTGGTTTCTTTCATTTATCCGATTTTGAAGTCTGGAAAGCGGATTATAATTATTGAATGCTTCCGTCTCTACGAACGTACCATCAGGATTTCTGATAGGTGCTGTAGGGTTTCTCTGAACAGCTTGCTCAAAATCTCCACCACCGCCACCGAGTAGGTTAGCTTTATTGAGGTTTACAGCTAAGTTGGAGCTCATTTGGAGTCTTCCATTAATCCCCTTTTGATTGAAGTTAATTCTGGCTCCATATTGTCTTCTAGAGTTCTCTTTAGCAATTCCTTCCGCATCATTCAAGTAGAAAGAAGCTCGGTAATTAGAATTTATCGTTCCACCTGACGCTGCTAACGTATGGTATTGGCTAAGATTCTCCTTATTCAACAACTCTTCATAAAGATCAGTGTCTGCCCCGAGGTCATTGTTGCTGGATATCAAACCCTGATCGATTAGTCCTCTGAATTGTGTTGCTGATAAATTATTTGGACGCATGGCTACTACATCTGTGGAGAAGTAATTGGAATAGTCAAAACGGGCCTCACCCGCTGTACCTTTTTTGGTAGTGATTAAGATCACTCCGTTATTCCCTCTGGTACCATAGATAGCTGCAGCTGAACCGTCTTTCAATACCTCAAATGAGGCGATATCGTTTTGCTGAAGCAGATCAAGACTACCTCCTGGTATTCCATCTATTACAATCAACGGGCTAAGATTACCTGTCAAAGGGGTCACTCCTCGCATCTGTATAGCTGTACCCGAGTTAGGATTATTGCCATTCGGTCTGGTAATGCTTAATCCTGCTACTTTACCTTGGATCAAGTCAATTGGGCTACGAACGCCACCTTGGTTAAAACTCTTTTCATCCACTTTAGATACAGAGGAAGTGATTTCTCTTCTTTTCTGAGTACCATAACCAATTACCACTACTTCATCAAGTGATTTAGTATCGTCTTTTAAGGTGATTTCTAACATTCTTCTCACCCCTACTGTCAATTCTTGGGTTTCCATTCCTATAAAACTTAGAATCAACACAGATTCTTCAGACTCTACATTAAGGGTAAACTTACCATCCAGATCAGTAATAGTGCCATTAGTAGTTCCCTTTTCGAGTACTGATACTCCGGGCAAGGGTAAATTGGTTTGATCGACCACCACTCCAGAGACAGTTTCCTGAGGATTTTCGACAATACTAACTGGTGTCTGAGGCCTCAAATCATCCACTTTACGAACATGGATATTTTTATTGATTTGCTTAAACTGAAGACCGGTTTGTTTGGAAAAATCTACCAGAATATCATACAGAGAACTATTGGAATTAATATTTACCATCGGCAAATTTTTCAATTCCTTATTTGTGTATACAAAACTGTAACCTGTTTGGGTTTCAATTTTTGAAAATGCATCTTCTACAAAGCTGTTGCTGAGCTTTAAGTCGATTTGGACCTTATCAATCGGCTTGATCTGTGCACTCCCATTGGAGGCAAATAGCAAGCTCATGGACAGGCATTGAATAAGGAAAATATAGAGTATTCTTTTGGACATGGCCAATACATGTAAGAGTATGACTTTTTTCATAACTTTACGAGTTGTTTATACTGTTAAGAATGGGTAAACATGATCTAAAAGTCTGCTTGAAAGACTTTTAGACAAAGAATCAGCTGGAGATGTTAGCGCATCTTCAGCCTTTTCGTTTTAAAAAGAGGGGTTTTTCATAGGCTAATTGTTTTAGGGTTTGAATTGTAAATTGACTTTATTGCCTTCGATGGAATACTCAAGCCTTGAACTAAAGCTCAATCCGTCTAATATATTTTGTAAGGATTCATCTTGAAATTTGCCTGATACAAATAATTCTTGAGGTATTTCCCCTTGAATAATAAAATCCACTCCGTACCAGTTTTCCATCGTTTCAATTGCTTTCCCCAATGGTGTAGACTTGAATATCAGCGTCTTATTCATCCACGCTAACTGCTCTTCTATATCGAAAAGTGATTTTACCAATTCATTTTCCTCATTGCTCAACTCCACACTTTCGCCTGGACTTAAGGTTTTACTGTCATTTTTATTTTCAGTAGTAACTTCCACAATTCCTGACACCAGGGCTACACTAGTCACTTCATCTGGGTAAGCTCTAATATTAAAAGAGGTGCCTACCGCCTTAGTAATCAAATTTTTTGAAGTGACATAAAACGGATGCTCTAAATCCTTTACCACGTCAAAAAACGCCTCACCGCTCAACTCGATTTCACGGGTTTGCTGGACGAAATTTTTCAGAAATCTGATAGAACTCCCTGAATTTAGGGTCACTTTCGATCCGTCAGGAAGAGACACAGTTGACTTGACTCCAGAGATTGTAGCGATTTCTTCAAATTTCGGCTCTTGTGGCACCAATTCTTCCAAAGGCTTTTGTGCAGTAACCCAAAGCATAATCCCCAATCCTGCCAGCACAGCTACACTTAGTGCAAGTGTCCTTAGATAAACTCTTTTTCTTCTCTTTACCGATTCCTCCTTATAATGCTTAATAGCAGTCCAGCTATCAATTGATACCACTTTTGTGGGAATTTTACATTCTTCTGGTCCAAGCCGAGATTCAATAGACTTCCATTGTAATTCTATCTCATCCTTATTCAGCTTAAAATTCTTTCTGGAAATATTGATTATTAGCTGTCTTGCCTGATCTATTTCCTTTGCTTTTTGTGGATTTTGCTTTAAATAATCACTCCAGAATTCTTCCGAATCTCGGTCATTGTGGAGAATCCAATTTCTGAATTCTAGATCCAACACAAAATCCTCACAGGTATAATAGGTTTTACTCATTTAAATTAGGTTCTAAAGAGAGAAGAGGGAAAAGGAGAAAAGTTATCCTTCAATTTTGGATTATTTTTAACAAAAATTAAAAAAAAACGCAATCCGTGTTTATTTGAGAAAAAACGAAATATTATATGGTCAATTAAAGCCTTTCTTTAATGAAGAAATAGCCTTCCAAGCCAATGTGTAAACGGATTTCAAGTTGATATTCATCAAATGAGATGTTTGCTCATAATTGAAATCCTCAAAAAATAGATAATTAATAACCTCTTTTTGTCTCATCGGAAGTCTAGCCAATTCTTTTGCTAATTTTTTTTGAATATGCTCTTCCCTTGAATGATTGATCAAATAACTTTCTGCACTCTCAAAAGCCATATCCAATTCCATAGCATGATCCTCGTTGATCATTTTTCGCTTCCTGTTGTCTTTGGAAGCATTATAGATTTTATTTGACAAACACCTGAACAAATATATTTTTACATTATCTGTAGGTCGCAGTGAGGAATGATATTTCCAAATATCTATGAACACTTCTTGAATGTGATCTTTAACCTCATCCTTGTCGTCAAGCATTGCGCAGCCATATCTAAAAAGCTGAGAAATATAGGTTTTGTAAATGAATTCCAAGGCGGATCTATCCCCTGCAATCAACTCAGACCAAGCAGAATCTTCACCAGAATCACTACATCCTAAACTCAGGGTTTTCATTCAATAATAATATTTTGAGAGGTTAGTAAAATACAATTTTTTTAAATTAAAAGCTAGAGCATAAAAACTGATTTGTAATTCATTTCATATGTTTTTGACTATCAAATTAATGCAGTTTGCAATAAGGAGATCAATTGCGATTTCTCTCTAATTAAATCTCCTAGGTCTCAAAGATTTAAAAAAACCTTCATAAACGCTAATTATCAGTAATTTATGAATAATAAAAAAGATCTCAAGGTTTTCATCTCCAAAGTCACAAATTTTCAAACTCAACTCACTGATTTTTTTATGCCTGAGAAAAAGAGGATTCAGCACTGAAATTCATGACAAATAAAACATGAGTACTATCGCCAGCTAAACAATTTTTTGTGAGAATATTCCTATTAAAATTATTGCTGAACAAGAATTAAATGGCTTCACATCAGTTTTTTAGGAAGACTATGTTGATTGATAAGCTGTGATTTTGGTAGAGTTTGATAAATTAATTCATTAAAAAAAAAATCTTTGTAGCAGAAAATTTATCTACTCGAGCTTTAAGTATCTATCCTACAAAAATTATTTTGCAATAGCGGTGTAATCACCTTGGTTGTGCTATTGCAGACTAGTACCGATTTGGAATAAAATGGAAATTCACATTTTTTCCCATCAAAAAAACTTCCATGTTTTGCTCTTTACATTTCCTAATGAAAATGGGCTTCAACCATTGATAATCATTTTCATCTACACAGCCCATTACTTCGATAGCGGCTTTAAAATCCCCCAAATATCGAAACAGCTCTGCCATCATCAGGACCTGACTGCTGTCAATAGGATCTAGCATGTCCAAAAATCTGAGATTATTTTCCCTCCACACCTCAATCTCTTGAAAATAAAAAAACATCGCCTGATTAGCTCTCAAGCGATCATTAAAAAGCCAGCAAATTTGCTGACGTACATAGAGCTCATCAGTTACTGACCTGATAAACCCTGATTTTAGCACCTGTAAATTTTCTTTTAAACTTAAAAATGTCGCTTCAGGAATATTCCCGCCTGATTTGGTCCGAATTGAACTTCCATTAGTTACTTCAAATTTCCCAAGAGTAAATGTTTTTTTCAACCAAAAGAATTTATTGCAGGAATAGCATTTTACCAGATTGGGTGTCCCCGCATAATCTCCAACCATTTTTCCATCGGAATAATATCGGGCATCATAAGAGTTGTCAGCGACAGGTTCCAGCTCTCCTATCAATGATTGGCAATTGGGACACTGTCTAATAGTAATTGATCCTGAATCCATATTTTAAAAATTTACATCCAGGCTTGAGTTCAATATCCTGGAAAATAAGGACGATAAAAATACTGATTTTATACTTCTAAATTCTCGAAGAGTCAAAACATTTCAAAACACGTCCAAGTGCATTTCATAAAAACTGGTTGACCATCTCGGTGAAATAACATAGATTAAGATTCAATTTACAAACTACCCATTACTTCTACCATGAGTAAACCGTCCATTTCAAAATGTCTAGTTATTCTCCTGCTTGGAATTTTTCAACTCGGCAACACATCCGCCCAGTCCTTTGATAGGGAATATTTTTTAGAAGCCACCATGCTGGGATATTTTGCTCAGGATGGTACTCGTAATCCTACTTTGAAAGCTAAGAAAGGTGAAAATATAAAAATCACACTTACTAACGGTGAGGTGATGACTCATGACATAGCTTTAGAAAAACTTAACATAAAAAGCAATACTTTACTTGAAAAAGGTTCCACAACCAGTATCTCTTTTATTGCGCTAGAGGATGATACCTATTTTTGCACTATTCCCGGACATAGAGCCGCAGGAATGGTAGGAAAATTTGAGATCATAAATGAAGAAGAAAGCGAAAAACCGATTAAAGGAAGTCTTCCTACAACAAATGGCAAACCCCTCAATTTGAATTTTGAAACCGGTTCTCTTTTAGATTGGACAGCTGAGGGGGATGCTTTTCAAGCACCCATTTACGACAGTGATCCTTCTTCTGTACATCATCCTGAAGATCCTATTTTAATGGAAGGTAAGTATTTTGTCAGCAGCGGTGGAAACAAAAACTACCAACTCACCGGCACACTGATCTCATCTACCTTTCAAATCACACAACCGTTTGCATCTTTTAGAGTTTCAGGAGGAGCACTCGCTGACACTAGAGTAGAGCTTGTATTGGAGGATAAAGATGCAATCATATATCGGACCACAGGTCAGGGAAGAGCTACATTACAACCTGTTGTAATAGATTTAAATCCATTTTTGGGACAACGTGTTTTCATTCGAATAATTGACAATGAAACTGGAATCTCACAAATCCCATATATAAAAGATGATCAGTGGGCACATATAAATTTTGATGATTTTAAGATTTATCCGACGCGACCGTATTTTTCCAACGAATTAAATAAAGAGGACATTATTGTACTTCCGCCGCTGGACCTGGTAGTTAACTCTGGATTGTCTGGTGAGGAGGCTGCCAAGGCTATGATCCATCCTCCAGGTTTCAAGATCACTTTAGCAGCTGCCGAACCTGATGTAATTCGTCCTATCAGTTTCACATTGGATGCAAGAGGCAGACTTTGGGTGGCTGAAGGACACACTTATCCAACACCAGCCCCTGAAGGCGAAGGAAAAGATCGGATCTTGATTTTTGAAGATACAAATGGAGATGGCACTCTAGATTCAAGAAAAGTATTTACCGAAGGTCTTAATCTTGTAAGCGGAATAGAAATAGGCATGGGTGGTCTTTGGGTTGGGGCCGCTCCTTATTTACTGTATATCCCGATTGACGAAAAAACTGATCTTCCTGCTGGCCCTCCACAAATCAAATTGGATGGATGGGGTACTGATGATACACATGAGGTATTAAACAATCTCCGATGGGGCCCCGACGGTTGGCTCTACGGAACTCATGGAGTTTTCACCAACTCAAATGTAGGTAAACCAGGAAGTGACAAATCGGATCGTGTCAAAATAAATGGAGGAGTATGGAGATATCATCCTACCAAGGAAGAATTTGAAATTTTCTCAGAAGGAACTAGTAATCCTTGGGGAATAGACTTTAATGAATATGGACATGCATTTATTACTGTCTGCGTGATTCCACATCTCTATCATGCCATACAGGGAGCGCGGCTGCAGCGACAGGCTGGCAATCATTTCAATTCCTACACCTATGATGATATCAAAACAATTGCAGATCATGTGCATTGGGTAGGTGACCGTGGCCCACATGCAGGCAATTTCCGTTCGGCATCGGTAGGCGGAGGTCATGCTCACTCTGGTGCGATGATCTATTTAGGTGGAGATACTTGGCCTGAGGAATACCTAGGGAAAATATTTATGAACAATATCAATGGTTCTAGATGGAACATAGATGAATTGCAAAAGTCCGGGTCAGGATACATCGGAAAGCACCAAAAGGATTTCATGTCTATGAATGATTCTTGGTCCCAATGGCTCAATTTCAAATATAACCCAAGTGGGTCCGTGTTTGCCATAGACTGGTACGACCAAAACCAATGTCACAGTCCAAATCCGGATGTGCATGATAAATCTCTTGGAAGAATTTTTAAAATCTCTCATGAGAATGACAAGTGGGTGAGTGTGAATTTATATGATGCGACAGACTTGGAGCTTGCCCAATATCAAACACACAAAAACCAGTGGTTTGTAAGACAATCAAGAACTATTTTACAAGAAAGAGGGGCAAACGAAGCATCCCAATCGGTTTTGAAGAAAATTCTCGCCAGCGATCCTGAGACAATTCATAAACTCAACGCGCTTTGGACACTTCATGTCATCGGAGCTGTGGATGATGCTTTGCTTTTGTCACTATTAGATCACCCAGATGAATATATTAGAAGCTGGGCGATCCAACTGGCGAGTGAGGATAAGAAAGTTTCTAACCTAATTCTTGATAAATTCTCTCAACTGGCACTTAAAGACGATTCGGACTTAGTCAGACTTTATTTGATTTCTGCTATGCTCCGACTGCCTGTGGATCAGCGATGGGACGTCATGGGATCAATGACAAAAAGAGCGGACTTTTCCGATGATCACAATCTTCCACTAATGTTGTGGTACAGTTTTGAGCCACTCATTGATCTTGATGCAGATCGCTCTCTTGAATTGGCGAAAAAATCTAAAACACCTATTATTCTAACCTACACTTTACAGAAGATTAAAGACCTTACCCTCATTAGTGAATCTCAATTAACTCAAGAAAATAATCCAGGTTTCTGAGTTCAATCCTTATTTTAGACTAAAAAATGTACTTACTATTCTCGTTTCCAGGTGCTTCCAAAATTGCTTTAGCAGTCACCTTCTTCTGCACCTTAGTTTGTCTAGCAGCTAAGAGCCAGACCAATCCCCAATTCGAAAAAACAATATTAACCAGAGATTTTCTCTCTGAAGGTGTGGCTGTGGGTGATTTAAACAGAGATGGAGTGAAGGATATTATCGCTGGATACTTTTGGTTTGAAGCGCCCAATTGGGATCGTCACGAGCTTTCGCCTTCAAAAATATATGATCCGCGAAAAGAATATAGTCAGAGCTTCCTTAATCTTGGAATGGATGTAAATTTAGATGGTTGGGACGATGTGGTGATTATTGACTACCCAGGTACCCCCGCCTATTGGTTTGAAAACCCAAAGAATCAAGAAGTGCCATGGGAAAAACATATCATTGCCGATTCTCTTGGAATAGCAAACGAGTCACCTGGATTTATAGACATTAACGGCGACGGAAGATTAGACATATTATGTGGTGATGCGGACAAAAAGCAAATAGTTTGGCTACAAGCACCTACCAAACCCGGTGAGGAGGATTGGGCAGTTCATGCGATCAGCAAGGAAGGCGTGGACGGCACAGACAGGTATTCACATGGCATAGGCTATGGAGACATCAATGGAGATGGTATAAATGATGTGGTAATTATTCAGGGTTGGTTTGAAGGCAAGCCTGAGGAAAGCACTGACTACTGGGATTTTCACCCGGCTAATCTTGGCGAACCAGCCTCTCACATGCAAGTGATTGACATCAATAATGACGGTAGAAATGATGTAATGACCGCCTCTGCACATGGATTGGGAATCTGGTGGCATGAGCAGATGGAAGATGGTACGTTTGAAACCCACCTTATGGATACCACTACCTCACAAACTCACTCTACTTATATGGCTGATTTGAATGGAGATGGACAAAAGGAGTTTATCACAGGCAAGAGGTATTTAGCGCATAATGGAAATGATGCCGGTGATGCTGAAACTCCCTATTTATTCTATTTTACTTTTACACCACACAAAGCACCATACTTCAAGCAAACTATGATAGATGAAGATTCTGGAGCTGGACTTAACATTTCGGTAGAAGATATAAATGGTGATTCAATACCTGATATTATCATTGCCAATAAAAATGGCGTATTTCTTTTTGAAAACAATATAAGTAGAGATTCAAAAATCATGGATTAAAGCATCCAGTCGAATATTTCTTACCATTTATCCAATATTTTATCCTTTGGATTAACGAATAAGGGTATAAGCTATTTTGACCAAACGAAACAGATATCTTTATGGCAAAGACATTAGAAACAACAATAAAAATCAATTTATATAATGATTAAATTATCTAATTCTCTGACTGCTTTATCAGTCATTGCGTTGATGATGAGCTGTACCAGCTCGCAAGACCACCGCAAAGTTGACCTCAAAGAACTTAAGGAATACTATACGCCAACCGCTTCTGACTCAACTGAAAATTTACCGGATAGCAGCAAATTAGTCATAACCAATTTCGCAGGTCCTGACCTGGTGCCTAGCCCATCGGCGCTCTCGGTAGCGGCTACAGGAGAGATCTTTGTTGGGGTTGATAGGATAGGATCCTTGGGGAAAACGCCTGGAAAAGGTGCCATCATCAAGTTGGTGGATTCTGACAATGATGGAGAAATGGATTCCCATACTGAATTTGTCAAGGTGGACAACCCAAGAGGAGTCATTGCCATGGGAGACAAAGTATATGTGCTTCATACCCAATTCTCCGAAGAAACAGGAATGGCAGAGGGAATGGATCTGGTAGTATTTGAAGACAAAGACAAGGATGGCGTGGCTGACGGCGCTCCAAAAATGCTTATCCATAATATCAGCTCACCAGAGTCTCTTCGTGCAAGAGGAACTGACCATTCGACCAATGGCATAAGAATGGGAATTGACGGATGGATTTACATCGCTGTGGGGGACTTCGGATTTTACAATGCTGAAGATGCTTCCGGCAAAAAGATGACCATGCATGGTGGTGGAATTGTACGTGTGAGACCTGACGGCACAGAAATGGAAACTTACATCCATGGTACACGGAATATTTATGATGTGGCTATCGATCCGTTTATGAATATTTTCACTCGAGGAAATACGAATGATGGCGGGGGTTGGAACATACGATTTATCCACTACACGCAGTCAGGAGAATATGGCTATCCAAACTTTTTCAAAAACTTCACAGAAGAAACCATTCCAGCTTTGGTTGACCTAGGTGGTGGTTCAGGGACAGGCAGTTATTTCATGGATGATGCCCGCTGGCCAAAAGAATATAACCATGTACCAATGATGGCCGACTGGGGAAGAAGTCAACTTTTCATCCATAGAGTGACTATGGATGGCCCTAGCTTTACCCAGGCTGATGAGGAATTTATCAAACTTTCACAAATCACTGACATTGACCTGGATGGTTCTGGAAGAATGTACCTTTCTGCATGGGATGGCGCAGGGTATAGCGGAAGTGATGAAAAAGGATATGTGGTACGTGTGGTGCCAAATGACTGGAAATACGAAGCATTCCCAGAACTTACCAGCTTATCGATAGAGGAATTGGCAGAGTTGCTTAAAGCAACTAACTCTGTATCAAGATTAGCAGCGCAACAAGAAATGCTCAACAGAGATCTTACGGAGGTGTCAGCAGCAGCTTTAAAAATAGCTTCAGACAAATCTCTTGCGTTGGAGACAAGAGTGGCGGGGATTTATACCTATGCACAAGCTGCCTGCGCAGGTAGTCACAACGAATTGGTAAAATTAAGTCTTGAAGATCCTATTCGGGAATTCGCCCTTCGTGCATTGGCAGATCGTAAAACTTGCCTTGAAGGACTTCCTATTGATCCTTTTGTAGAGGCGGTGAATGATCCATCTGACCGCGTAAAATCTGCTGCTATCGTTGCCTTAGGTAGAATCGGCAACCCTGAAGCAGCTGAAGTTCTTTTGACAGTAGCTGTTCCTGACTCCTTTAAGCAACCAGAGAAAGGAACAGAAGGTCCGCATGCCACTCCAAATTCAAGTATCGTTCTTCCACACATTGCAGTGAAATCTCTAGTGGAATTGAATGCTATTGATCAGTTAGTGGGTGCGATTAATACCAAAAATTCAACAATTGCTCTCTGGGCATTAAGATATATCCATGATCCAAAGGCTGTAGACGGCTTGATCAATGCCTATCACGAGGCAAAAGAGCCTGCGTTGAAATCGGAAATTATTGCTACACTTTCGAGATTGTATAAAGAGGAAGCTCCCTATGATGGAAGTTGGTGGTGGGGAACGAGGCCTGACACCCATGGCCCATATTACAAGCCTATCGACTGGGAATCTTCTGCGAAGATTAAGGAATTTTTGATTCAAGAGAAGACTAACATGGATGATCCTGCGAAAAATCAATTCTTTGCTGATCTCAATGAGAGAAATAGAATGGATATCGCAGAATTTGGAGAAGAAAATTCCAATCTAGTGATCAATGAAACTGAAATTGATTTGGAAGAAATCAAAAGCAAAAAAGGCCAGATAGGAAAATCTTCGATTGAAGATGTAGTATTGGCGATGGCTGAAATAAAGGGCGATCCAATCAAAGGTAAAGCACTATTCACAAGTCAGGGTTGTGTAGCCTGTCATAGCATAGAAAAAGGACAGCCGTTGAAAGGGCCATATATGGGGCAAATTGGCTCTATTATGAATCGCACTCAGATCACGGAATCTATCCTGAAGCCGAATGCCTCAATTTCCCAAGGATTTGCTACGGTACTGGTAAGCACCAAAGATGGCAAAGATCTAGCGGGATTTGTGACTGGGGAAAATGCGAATCAGATTGTCTTGCAAGATATCACCGGAAATGCCACACGAATTGAGAAAACCAACATCAAATCGCGTAAGGAATTAGAAAATTCCATGATGCCGGAAGGATTGGCAAATGCACTTTCCTATGAAGAACTAGCTTCTCTCGTATCCTACCTCCAGCAGCAGAAGTAAGGTGACTGCGACAAAATGAAAAGAGCTCCAGGAAATTAATTTCTTGGAGCTCTTTTGCTTTTTATAGCTTTGATTCGCTCCAACGTTTTGCACACTTGGAACATGAAAACACCATTTCCATTTTCCTCCTTTTAAACTGAGATTCAGCTCTCCTCTTCTGTTGAGATACTATACCAATTTGGAAAATCCGGATCAGAAAAGTGGCTCCATGTGTTCTCGTGGACTTTATTAAACCAGTTGAGGCACTTTTCATCGCCAGTCAGCTCATACCCTTTTATCAACGCAATCAGCGTTTCCAGGTGTACCCACCAAAGTTTTTGATCCCAATCTAATAGCTGCGGAGGAAATCCTTTGCTATCCATAAAGTAGAATTTTCCTCCATATACAGAATCCCAACTATAATCCAAAATACTTAAAGCGACATTTTTTGTTCTTTCTGAAAGTGCAGAATCATTCCTCATTTTTGCACTATCCATCATAAACCACATCGCTTCAATGCCATGACCTAGTTTGAGCAGTCCGCCATAAAAAGTATCTAAAAATGACCCGTCCAAGTTTCTATTTTCATAGATCAACCCTGTTTCTTCATCCAAAAAATCTCCTATCACCGTCTGAATGGAGCCATCAATTGTATCTTCTTTGAGCTCTGGATCCAAAGAACTTTCCAATTCCAGAGCCAGATTACTTAAAATCATAGGAAGCGTGAAATTCTTCAAAGACCTTCTCCCGGGAAAAGTTTTCCGGACTCACCTTTTGGATTATTCCGTCTGGAAAGAATCGAGTGAAAAGTGTGAAGAGCCAAGATCAGCGGCTGTTTTAAGACATGCATCTGGAGTTCCTCAGGTAGAGCTTCTCTATCCAGGAAGTCATTGCAAGACGTCAATCCAAAAGCTATACCGATAGCAAAAAGAGATTAAAGGGTTATTTTAATATTCCTTGTTTATTGATTATAAATTTATTAACTATAAAACATATACTAAATACATGGCACTTCCTTAATAAGGGTGTTTATTACTGAAGACTATTATAATTGAAATGAAGAATTAATTATTGTTAGAAATAAACTCATCTGTTATTGAGAGCTAGCTTCATAAGAATTCCATACGTTCTACAAGACTCACAAAGAGAGGAATTTACGGCCAGAAAAAGGGAGGAAATAGTCCGTATATAGGGTAAAAATAATCCGCAAACACATAAAAATGAGCCATTTGTAACTTTTTAGTCAGAAAATGAATCGACTGATATAAACTTATATTTTTAGTGAGAAAATCATCTTTTCAGTCCAACATGGAAATTATAAATATGCACAGCCGATTTTTTGCCAGTGATGTGTCAAAATTCTCAGAAGATTTGGCTACTTAACGATTGAGGCCACTTCGATATTCCATCACTGGAACTAAGATTGTTGAAGCATCGGTCTTCCAGCCAGTTAATCAAAGAAACCAAGGCTACTGGCAGAGTACCGGATAATCATATTATAAAAACATCTATTGCAAAGATCAAAATATTGAGGCGTGAAAAAACTTCTTGTTTTAATTCACTGTATTCGTATAGCATAAATATTTAAAACCTAGAGACATTGAGATCCATGCAGTTTATATAACCTTAGTTTGTCAGGTTCTACTTTACAGTTGCCTTACATCAAGACTTAATGCCAATTTTTCAAACCTTCATCTTTACCGACAATATTCACTATTATCGTTGAAACAAATTTATTTATATGTACCTCTAATATTTTCTTAAACAACTTCCTAAGTTCGGGGTTTGAACTAAATCTCAATAATTTATTCTCTAAACATTTGTTATTTGTGGCAGATATAATTGAGATCTTATGCTACCAATAATAGAAATTGTAGATTTAGGTTATTCAGCTATGATTCAACAAAACTTCAGTTATTTAATTTTTAATTAGTGTCATCCGAGTAAAATCTGAACTACCAAATTTGGAGTTCTTAGAATAGTACAAAATGAGAAAAGCGGAACCACCGATTTGGTAAATCCCGCTTTTAGTGGGAAGTTGTTGTTACCACACAT
>Ga0307486_1001076_pt1 | contig 22101 bp, 22 predicted proteins | sample CBIW02metaG_FD_203663 | JGI IMG/M metagenome (GOLD analysis project Ga0307486, IMG submission 203663) | Sea-ice brine microbial communities from Beaufort Sea near Barrow, Alaska, United States - CBIW 0.2 | ecosystem: Environmental > Aquatic > Marine > Coastal | place: USA: Alaska | collected...
GTGGTAAAACAAAAATAATCAACATTTTTATCTATCCCCTTCGGGGTTTTCTTTTTCGGCTACGCCTTCAAAGAAAACCCCGAAGGGGATGAAATGCCATTAACAATGTGGTGAAACTTTACAGTTAAGTATTAAATTTAGCATTCTGTTTAGTGTTCTCTTTTTTCCGTCTACGATTTATTATTCCATATAACACAATATAAATTCATTACAAGGTTATTTCTTCACAGCGTCACTTCATCACTACTTTCCTAATTACCGAATAACTCCCGATGCTTCGGGACCAGATCCCATTATCAAAAGTTTCATTTACTCCCCCTTCGGGGGTTGGGGGGATAACGATTCATAAATCTCCTCCAGTTCGTCCACCATCTTTGTAAGACTGAAAGAATCTACCACCCGTTGCCTGGCTGCACTTTTTAATTTTGCCAATTGTCCGGGATCATCGATTAATACTTGGCATAGTTCCGATAATTCTTTCCATTCTTCTACCTTACATATCATTCCATCCTGCTTATCGCGAATAACTTCCTTTATTCCCCCCGCATCTGTAGCCAACACTGCACATTCCATACTCATCGCTTCCAGTAAAGCGATGGGCAATCCTTCAAAAGAACTACTCATCATAAAAATATCCATCGCTGAAAAATAGGGTATAACCTCGGTTTGTAATCCCGGGAAAAAAACTTTCTCGCCGAGATTCAGTCTTTCGACTTCCGCCTTGACGTCTTGTTCCAGGGGACCAAATCCTACTATAATACCATAAACATCAGGATTTTTTTCTTCGATCTTTTTGAACGCCTGTAACCATTCCACTAACCTCTTCTGGAATCTAAAAACAGCAACGTTACCTATTACTAAAGCTCCATTTGGTATACCTAAACTTTCTTTGATTTGGATTCCCGCCTCAGGATTTCTGAGAAAAGATTTGGTATTCACTCCGTTTAATAAAGTTTTTACAGGAATTTTGGGTTTTATATAGGTGTTTATAGACCTGGATACATCATCAGAGACTCCAAGCGCTAGACTCTGCGAATTGTAGGTAAGCTTATTCAGGGTTTTTGTAATAATATGATATCTATCCTGCATATTATGTTCGGTATATACAGTAGGAATTTTAGTTTTTGAAAACACCAAACGTCCTAAAAAGCCTGCCCATGGAAGATGACAATGAATCAGGTCTATTTGATTTTCTTCACAGTATCGTATCACTTTATTGTATTGCTGTAAAAGTTTTATATTATTGGAAGATGGAAAACAGGTTATTTTTCCTCCTGCATCAGTAATTGACTTTAGCATCTGATCTTTCCAGGGAAGAAAGTATATATAATGAAATTCAAATTTGGACTGATCATGAATTTTCAAGGTTTCTGGTAAAAGCATTTCTGCCCCACCCCGGCCAAGAGATTTGATAATATGAAGAACCTTTATTTTTTGCATTTAATTGCTCAGTGTTAAAATGCAAAAATACTTGAATAAGAAAGGATAACAAGATTTTAAGAGGAAATTATTAGTTGTGACGGAGTGATGAAGTGATGTTGTGACCAGAAACGAAGGAAATAGTTAGGTAGTTTGCTGAATTGATGAAGATATTGATTATCATATTGGAATCTACATTGAAATAATATACAGTTTTTAGTTGACACACTTTTTAAAGAAATTCTTTAAAAAGGTATATGTTCTCCACTTTACAGGATAGTATCATTTATTTAATGTAGGAGCGGACGGCCGTCCGCCCCTACATTAAATAAATATCCCATAACCTCACTTCAGCACAACCTCACTTCATCACTAACTCACCAATTAACGAATCCCGATATAATGAATTAACGAGTCAACAATCTCGATGCAATTTTTCAATTTTCCCCAACTTTCCAGCTAAACCATGTACAGAACCTAAGCATACGAGGTACATTTTTTTCAGCTTTTCCGGCTCTTTAGACAGTATCCTGTAAAAAGTACCCAAAAATACATATATCATACGCACAGCGCCCTTCGGGTTAAGGGGGAAAATCCGGGTTCTGTAGTATAAGGTATTTCGGATAGTATAATAATAATACCAGGCTGGCCTTATCGCATCTCTGCTATGTAAATGTTGCACTACCGCAGACTCACACCTGTAAGGAATAATTTTGTGTTTCCTGATCATTCTGTTCTGCAGATATTCTGTGTCCTCTGTCCAGTAAAAAAAATCTTTGATGGGCAATCCTGCTTTTTCTACTATCTGTTTTGAGATCAAAACTCCCCACCACCCAAAGGAGTGAACCTCATTTCCTGTCTTTTTGAGAACTTTGGAAAAAACATAAGGTTCTGTATTCGTACAGTCCATTAAGGCTTGGAGGCAACCTGGTTCTGGTATGATATCATCATCCATCAACCAAACAAAATCACAATTGCTTTCCTGAAATTTCTTTAAACCATAATAAAAACCTCCCGCAGGCCCTACATTATCAAAAATTTGAAAAGAAATTTTTAAAGGATATTCCAAGGAAAATTTATTAATAAGCTCTAAAGTTGATTTTTCTTTATCATTAATTATAATATGCAGATGCTCAATTTTATAGGTTGAAGATTCTAAAACTGCATTTAAGCATTCCTTCAGTACATTTGACCTTTTATAAGTAACCACTACCGCAAACACCGTTTTATACATATCCCGTTTTATGAATTCAGTACTATAAAATAGCATTTGACGAACCGTTTTGCAATTTGCTTATTTAGAAATTTATCAGAGATCATATTTTTAGCAGCTTTAACCTTATGGGGAATATTTTCATTCCCTTTTAAGATCTCTTCAAGTTGATCCTGAAATTTAGTTTCCTCGTTTTTTTCTACAAGCCAACCAGTTTTACCTTGAATTACTACCTCTCCAATCCCACCAACATTATATGCTACTACCGGAGTTTCACAATACATTGCCTCTAAAATAACAGCCGGTAAGCCTTCTATCAAACTCGGTAAAACAAAGGTTTTGGAATTATTTAAAATATCCAATACATCACTCCTGTAGCCTAAAAAATGCACGTTATACTGAATTTGCAATTCCTTTACTTTTGATTTAATTATCCCTTCCAGATTCCCTTTTCCCATTAAAAGAAGCTGGGTTTGGGGAAATTTTTCTACAATTCCATTAAAAATATTGATCAGCCCCTCATGATTTTTTTCGGGTACAAAACCGCCAATATGTGATACAACAGGACCTCTTCTAAAAATTTCCTTTAGATCATCAGGTATTCCTCCTAATTTCTGTTCCTCTACTCCTATCTCTACAGTACTGATCTTTTCCTGTGGATAAGAAAAAGTTTTTATAAAATCCTTTTCACATTCCTCACTTACAGAAATTACATAAGCCACTTTGGATATATAAAAATTGTTCAATCTCCATTTTAATCTGGAAGTAATAAAATCCCCCATTTTATTGGCATTCCTATAAACCAATGGCTGTTTCCAGGAATGCAGCATTTTAGAACTCACCGCAAACTTTAGAGTATCAGCCGCATTGGCCTGTATGATATCGGGTTTGAAATCATTAATAATACTATTGAATTTTTTCCATCCCGTAATATCAAAAAATCTTTTTGAAAGAGGACGGTCCAGGCCGATAAGTTTTCCTTTAAAAGGCAATTGAGAATCCCCTTTAAAGATAGTAACCACCAAAACTTCATGTCCCTGTTCCATTAAATGATTGGAAAGCTGACAGGCAAATATTTCGGCTCCCCGAAGTTGAGGTTTTTGAATAAGTTGGAGAATTTTCACGATAGTAATTTATTTTTTTTTGCATCAATGGTTTCAACAATATTTTTGGTATAGTCCATCCAGGTAAAATTTTCGCGAATTTTTTTAGCTCCATTTGATGCTAACAGTCTTCTTTTTCCTTCATCATAATACATAGACAAAATATTGTCAGTTATAGATTCTACAGTGGGCTGCGTTAAAACAACTTCTACTCCATCTTGTAAGATTTCTCTAACGGCTGGTATATTTGGAGCAATAACCGGTAATCCAGTTGCCAAATATTCAAATATCTTTAATGGACTCATATATTCATTAGCATGATGATGAATTGCAAGGTCAAAACAATTAAGATGTTCGTTCATCAAATTATGATCTACCCAACCTTTAAAAATCACTTTGTCCTCGATATTTAAACTCTTTGACATTGCTTTTAAAGCAGACATTGCTGGACCATTACCTATTATCACTAATATTATACCTTTTTCATTGACTCTTTGTAATGAGCGAAGTAACAAATCTACTTTTTTATGAAAATCTAAGGTGCCTATATACCCAACAATAAATTGGCCTTTCGGATATTTGTGTTTTTCCCTGAGTTTTTCTTTCTCAGGGAATGGTTTAAATTTAGATATATCAGTTCCATTATGAACAATTTTATCCCGGTCTGCCTTCAGGAAATCGCCCATTATATGTTCCCTTAAAAATCCGGAAATAAAAAAATTATAATCAGCTTTTGAATAAAATAGGCTTTGTTTTTTTATAAAATATTTTTTTAAAGCAATATTTTTAAATGGTTCATCAAATGGCGAAGCATTAACCTGAGTTGAGATTATCAATTTTGGAAATTTTGACCTAAGCTTCTTTATTTGCAGAAAATTTGAATCAATTTGTAAAACAATAACATCCGGATTAAACTTTTGAATACATTCCTCAACTCCTTTCAAATACATTTTGTTTTTTCTATAGAAAAAAAACACCTGTAGTACAGGTATCATCCGAAGTAAATGTCTAATTGATTTTTTAATGCTTTTTTTTTCATTAACAGCCGGAATCCCCTTAGGATAAACCTCCGTTTTTTTAATTTGATCGAACTTAATTAAAGAGTTATAAAACTCAATAGACTGAATGCTCCCCCCGTGAGTAGCATGATAAGCAGTAGAATAATAAAGAAGTTTCATTTAGTGTGATTTTAAAATAAGATGATAATAAAGAACAAGAACACCAAATGACACCAAACAATAGATGAAAAAGAAAATCAACGTTGCGTGTAAATTATTTTACATTAATTTTTTTAGATTCCCTTAAATGGCAGAATCATTGTTCACTATTGAACAAAGCATTTTTTTATTGGTTATTTAAAATTTCTCTTAACTTATCATCCATCTTTACCACTTTGCAGGATGTGTTATTTAATTCAGTTTTGAAAAGTTCATATTCCAGATCAGCATCATGAATACCCTGTTTTTTAAAATGCTTTTTATTATCTTCTAGGTCGAGCACATGATCCCGATATCCCTTTACATATGGGGTTTTCCAAAAGGTGAAACCGGTGATATATAATTCACTACATTCAGAATTTAAAGCTGAATAAAGTGCCGTAAAACCGATGGTTGGTTTTATTTTTTTACCAAATTTCCTGTCTCGTATTTTACTGAATTTTAGAGGAAAATGATAAACATTAATTGAATGATTGTATTTACGATAAAAATTAAAAGTTCTTCTATAAGCCTCAAAATAATTGAGGGGATTGACTAAATAATTAATATTCATTTTTTTTATAAGCTCAATATCAAGTGGTCCACCACCGCCAGAATCAGTATTCTCAAAAAAATTATGGAGCCAAATATCAGTCCTACTTCCAATAAACTTTGCTTTATCAATAGTCCAGGTATGTGGGGCCTTATTAACCCTGACTATAACATCAAAAGAATCAATGTAGTCCCCATTTTCCTTTTCAAATGCAGAATCGGCAGCTCCAATGACAGCGACCCTTTTTCCCTTGAAAACATCTTCCGGATGGAAAATCTTTGTAGAAAAAAGCATCAACCAAAGACCTTTTATTGAGTTTAATAATTTCATGTTCAGGTAAAGGATTCTATATAAAAAGTTTTTAATTCTTTGAGTTGCTCATTATTATATCCACAGAAATCTATCTCATTAATTTCAGCAGCTTCATAATCGTTAATGGAATCACCAATCAAAATTGTATCATCTCCTTTATACTCATGTTTTATTAAGAGGCTGTGTACCAATTCCTTTTTGGGAACAGGTGAGCCATGTATTGAGATGAAATACCGGGATATCTCAAGTTTTTCGCATAAATACCTGAGTTCTTCTCCATCGGAGCCTGAAACGATGTGCATGTTAAATTTCTTGTAATTCTCTTTTATAAAATTCAAAGAATCCTTAATCAACAAAGCCGGTTGCACTAATTCTTCCCGCATGATTCCGGAAAACTTTTGTGCCCATTCTTTTATCTCTTCCTCCGTAACCTCTTCCCCTCTTATTTCTTCAAAAAAATGCCTGAATTTCACGTATCTCGAAAGCCCTCCATTTTTTAGATGAAATTGCATTAACAGTTCCACCTGTTCATTTGGAAATTCCTTCAGGACCAGTTCAAAACCTTTATTTCGAACAGGCATAGAATCCATTATTACTCCATCAAAATCCCATAGAATAACTTTTTTTTCTTTAAAATATTTCATAAACAAAATTTGCTTTTCATTTGGCAATGGAATTCTATTAAAATATTATTTTCTAATTTTTATTTTCTACTATACTTTTTAACTTGGAATCAAGTATTACGTTACATGTGCTATTTTTAAGGAGTTCAATAAATAAAGAGTATTCGAAATCCGGATCATGGGCTCCTCTTTTTTTCATATGCTCAAGATTAACTGTAGTATCCTTTAGTTGATCACGGTATCCATCTGCATAAGGGGTCTTAAAAAACGTAAATCCTGTAATATAAACTTCTTTAGGCTTAGAAGAAAGAACCATAAATAGTGTCCGAAATCCAGTAGTTGCACCACGACCATGATTATTGGAATCTTTAAATAATATTTCACAATCGTTAAATTTGTTCTTCGGTAATATATAAATTTTACTAGTTGTTAAATATTTTTTATAAGCATTAAATATATGTCTATAATAGGCAAAATGATTTTTAGGGTTAAGAATATATTTAATTTTATGTTTTTTGAAGAAATCAAAATCTAAAGGACCTCCTCCAATAGAATCTCCTTCCAGAAAACAATGGACTAAAACATCTGTCTTTGTTCCAATATATTTCTCATTTTCAGGTTTCCAGGTTGTTATGGCTTTGTTGATTCTGATTACAAGATCAAATTGATCAATATAAACTCCCTTCATTTCGTCATAAGCAGAATCAGCCGGACCCACAATAGCAATTCGCTTACCGTCAAAAATTCTTTCAGGATTAAAAAACCTAATTCGAAAGGCCATCAAAACAAGTCCAATTCCTGCTTTCCAAAATTTTATTATTTTACTCATTATTTAATATAATTGATTTAGGTTTTATGAAAAAGAAAACTTATAACCCAAGGTTTCTTTTTTGAATTTAGGTTTAAAAATAAATTGATTGGCTTTTCCTTAAAACGGATTAGTTAATCGAAATGATATTAGAAAGATACACCTCTCATTTTTTCTAATTATTGAATTAAAGTTTTGAAAGAATAATAATTCCATTAAACAATAGCAACATTATCCAAAATATATAAAAAATCAGATTTAATACAAAGAAAATAAAATATCATCAAAGTAAATATTTCTATTGGTTCTCAGTAATTTTAAGAAAATTTTCAACCTTTATTATATCTTCTGGCAAATCTACAGGTATTGACTGAGAAGATAATTCTATCATTTGTACTTTATAATTCAATTCAAGAAAACGCAGTATCTCAATATCTTCCTCTTCTTCTAAAGATGTTTTTTTTACTTTACTAAAATTAAGCAAAGCATCATAAGGAAATGCATAAATGCATACCTGCCTCCAGCTCTTATTAAATATTTGAGATTTGTTTCCAGGTATAGGGGATCTCGACATGTATAACAGCTCCCCATTAGGCTTGAAAACAACCTTTGGAACAGATGGGCTAAAAAATTCACTTTCACTTTTAATCGAAGTAAAACCATTAAAAATCAATGAATTATCTTTCAAATATTTTATTTTTTCGATAATTATCTTTATATCCTCTGGATTGAATACCGGTTCATCACCCTGAACATTAATATAGTATTTAGCTTTTATTTTTCTTGCAACTTCACATATACGGTCTGTACCGGTTAAAGCTTTGTCTGAAGTCATGAGAACTTTTATTCCATGTATTTCACAATGACTAAAAATTCTTTCGCTATCAGTTGCAACATAAATTAATTCCTTATCAACTGCTTTTAAACATTGTTCATATGTGCGCTGAATTATAGATTTGCCCATAATTTCTATAAGTGGTTTTTCTGGCAATCTAATAGATTGCAGCCTTGCAGGAATCACAACAATATAATCTTTCATTTTCATTATAAATTATTAAAGAATTTTCTAATAGAAGCTTCTTCCCTTAAAAAACACTATTTATAAAATTTCTCATAAACTACTTCTGCAAGTTTGAAATCTTCCTGCCAATCTACATCCAGAGCGCTAATTTTATCTAATTGGAAGAGAAGTGGGTTTTTTCCAACCCTGTCAAAATTTTGTTCGTAGATTTCCCTCGTAGCTAAAAAAACAGCATTATTAATCTCATATAGTTCCTCCAAATCCTGTGTTTGAGGCCAGCGTTTGTCACCAACTCTATTTATTATATCGTTTTTTTGCTTGCTCCAAAGGAAATTTTTAAAGGAATTTACTGTCATCAGGGAATCATAACCTTCTTTTAAGGAGATTAAATACTTTGCAATGCTCTTATCATATAGGTTAGCATTAATCATGGGAGATGTAACATGTGTCCATAAAATATGCTCACATTTTGTAATAGAGGGTACATAGGTAATTAAATCGGACAAACTGGTAGAACTTAAAGCTAAATGTTCCGGTCTGATGACAATTTTTAAATTTGGGAAATCAATTATTAAATTATTTGCAATTTCTATTGAATATTCATCATTTGTAGAAAGAATTACTTCATCTACCTTCAATTTCATTAATTGCTTTAATTTTAATTCTAACAGCCCACCATTATATCCGGCAAATGGTCTGGTGTTTTTATTTAGAACCCTTTGACTCCCTTTTCTTGTGGGCAAAAAAACTGCTATTGACATAAATTCTTATTGTTCTGTTTATAACTTTACTTTCCTTATCCGCAAAGCACTTCAAGTTTTCGCAAAGATCGCTTAGGCAAACAATTTATTAACTATCCTTTTTTGCAGGCTAGGTCTACTCATCGCTATATGAACTGATTATTTCAAGCAATTGTTTCATTTGCCAACTTATTTTTTTTGTCCTATCAAAAACTGAATGATCTATATCAATGCAAAAACCGATTGATGACTCAACTCAGCATAAGTAGTGGGGGTTAATGAAATGGGCGATATTCCACTAACATCCTTTAATTTTTTAAATATGTATTCATTTTCATTGAACAATTCAAGTTCCTGCGGACTGATATCTCCGTGATACCCATCATAACCCACAACATAAATATCTTCTACATCCATTTTTAAAGCTGCTTCCACAGCCAGAGCTGTAACAGATTCTTTAAACTTATCGGTAAAGGATATCTCGTTAAGCTGATACGCAACTTTTTCCAGACTCTTAGGAATATAGGTACCCATGGTTCTTGGATAAGGCGGTAAAATGACTATTTTTTTCGTGTCTGAAATTACATCAAAGGTTTTTTCCAACCTGTAACCTTCATTCCCTGCCAGACAATGAATTTGCAGTTGTTGCGCATCCTTAAACTCTTTAGCATTTTTGGAACTGGCATGTATCAAACATATTTCGGGATTTTTAGCGATAAATTCATTGATGGCTTTTGCCTGATTTGTGCCACTTGGCCCACCCCCGATAATCAATACGTTTTTAAATTTCTTATCATCCCTGAAATCTTCAAGTTCAATATTGTCTTTAATTCCCTGAGACTGATTGGATAATGCCCTTATTATACTGTTGAAAGAATAGTATCTTTTTGTCACCCATTCCATCACTACTTTTTGAGGCAGGGAATGTGCACCGGAAACCATATATGGCAGGTTTGTACCCCATCCATATTCACGCTGCATTTTAGAAAAAGGATCAACTACCTTACTCAAGGCATTAAAATCCAAATCGATTAAGCCTTTCGCGTTTAGAGAAGTCAATAATAATTCTGTACTTAAATTACCTGCGCCCCGTCCCATTCCTGTTACAGTGGCATCTACTATGGCAGCGCCACATTCTATAGCGGTGAGAGTATTGATAAGTCCCATTTCCAGGTTGTTATGCCCGTGGAAGCCTATTTTAACATCAGTTTGGTTTCTCACAAGCTCATACGTCTTTTTAACGTCTTCGGGATAAACTCCTCCAAAGGAATCTACCATATAAAAATAATCTACAATTCCGTGTACATCTTTAATTTGGTTTAAGAAATCTTTTTCCTGTTCCCATAAGGACATATACATCACGTTAAAACCAACTTCAAATCCCAATTTTTTAACGGCCTGAGCAAGTACCAGCGCGCGTTTAAAATTTTTAGGATCAATAGCGATCCTTACCATATCCAGGTAACCTACACAGGGAGATAACAAATCAGGAACGTGCTCTGCCCTTATATCTTTTTCATTTAAAATAACTACCAGTTTTTTATCGCTTAGCTGTTTAGCATTTTCCAATACGTATTGCGGACAATAAAAATATTCCCCTAAATAGGATTTCATGGGATTTGACCTATATCCAAGCTCCAGGTATTCTACCGGAAGTTTGTTGAAGGATTCAAAATAAGTTTTTACCAGGTCTTTATCAAAATCCCAATTGGTGTAATAGCCACCGTCACGTAAAGTGCAATCCAATATTTTAAAGTCCATAATTTTATTTTTTAAATAATTTGAGAATTCATTCCCTGTAATTCTGTCATCTGTCTAAAATCACCCGAAGTTTTTAACAATTCCTGAAAATTTCCAATAGCATTTATTTTACCGTTTTTCAGAAGTACGATTCTATCCGCATTTTTAATTGTGGCAAGCCTGTGTGCTATGATCACAATGGTATATTGCCCTTTTAATTGATCTATATTGGATTGAATTGCTGCTTCCGTTTCCCCATCCAAGGCCGAGGTTGCCTCATCCATGAAAAGAAAATCAACATCTTTATACAATTCCCTCGCAATTGACAATCGTTGTTTTTGGCCACCACTTATATTGATACCATTATTACCAAGAATTTCATCCTCTTTATCCCTTAGCGAATATACGAAATCATAAAGTGCCGCTTTCCTTATCGCTGCTTTAAATTTTTCAATATTTTCAGGAGTTTTCTCTGCCCAAAAAGTAATATTATTAAAAACAGTATCATTAAATACCGGAGCTTCCTGTGCAATATAACCTATCCGGCTTCTAAAAGAATTTAAATCCAATTCAGCGATATTTTCTCCATCTACCAACATTTCACCTCTGTTAGGAATTAACAAACCGGATAAAATATTCATTAAAGTAGATTTCCCTGAACCGCTTTCACCTATAATGGCAATGGTTTCATTCTTGGATATATCTAAATTAAGCTCATTGATGATAACCGTATCATCATAATTAAAGCAGATATTTCTTAAGCTGATCTTATTTTTAAAAGAATCAAATTTTAGATTTCCATTTCTTTCTTTATTTTTACTTAATTCTTTTGTGAATTCGGTCATGTTATACATGGAACCGGAAACACTCAGGAATCTATTCCATTGTTCCTGCAAGGCCATCAGAAAGGTTAGGGCCCTATATAAAAAAATCAGGCTTAGTATTATTAAACCAATGTCAACATTATAATAGGTTACCTGTATTAATATGGCTATCACTACCACCAACATAGTGAGTGGTTCCCTCAAGGCCTTAAGAGTAGAATCTACAATACCCAGACTCCTCTGCAACTCTTCAAGTTGATTGATATTGGTTTTTAGTTTATTTCCATAGAAATAATTTAAACCTGAAGCCTTCAGGTATTTGAAATTTGCGACATGTTGAATTAATAATCTTTGAAAGTTATGAGCGCTGCTTGTGTATTTAGTTGAAAGTTTTTTAGTTTTTTTAAAAAGCCATTTAAATAGAAAATTGGTTAGAACTCCTCCAACTGCAACAATTAACGCGAACTGTATATTTGCAGCAAAAGCAAAGGTGACATAGACCAAAACTAACACGCCATATTCTATAGCTTTAAAATAACTGGTGTAAGCAGTATTTACCCTTCCTACTTCCCCGCTAAAAGTATTCTGGATCTTTCCTACATCCGATTTAACAAATTCAATAAACTTAAAAGAATTTAACAGTTCGATGTTGGTCACTCTAATGTCGCGCATAAATAATTGTTGGTAAGTAACGCGAACATATCCCTCAATATATGCAACAATTCCTTTCAAACAAAAAAACGTTAGAATAATTAAAAGTGCATTTGTGATATTTAAGCTAATCCCTATACTTCCCAAAAATTCCGGTAGGAAACTTAGATTTCCCAATCCCTTACCATCTATTTCGCCTTGGTTCGCACTAGACATTTTTAAAAGTGGAATAAACATGGCCAATCCAAAACCATCAAGAATTCCTTTAAGAAAACTCAATGAAAAGGCAATAAAAATTCTATATCTTAAAAAACTATAGAAATAATATAAGTATTGAAAATTATTTTTTATTATTTTTTTCATTATTTTATTTGTTCAATAATTTAATTGTCGAATTCAAAACTATAGGCTAAAGGTAAAATTTTCAAAAAAGTAATTATACCCGAGGTTTTTTAATGTTAAACAAAATTAGGAGAAGTGGTATTATCTTACTTCTTAATGAATTATGTTTAACATCAGATAAGAAAATAAGAATCAAAAGGAAAAAATAAGTTTTAGCATATAAATACCCATGTTCCATTTTTAATAACTTCATTAAATTTGGATAATAAAATTTTAATTTTTTATTGAAATCTGAATCATAAGATGATGATTTACCTTGATAATGCACTATTATTCCATTAGGAAAATAAAAGGCGTTCAGATTATTATTTTTAAAATTAAATCCCCATTGAATATCTTCACAATATAAAAAAAAGTCGTCATTCAATTTATGTTCTGGAAATACCCTCAAGGAATCTTCCCTAAACATAAGAAAAGCTCCTGTAATCCAAGGAACAAATTGTTCATTATTACCATTTACTGGCTCTTCCTTCATTCTCAATAATTTCATCAATTGTGATTTAACTGATGGAAAATTATAAAAAGACCTTTGCCAGGAGTGATCTTCATTTAATAGTTTACATCCTATTACTCCTATTTGTTGATTATTTAATAAATAATTATAAGTAATAGAAATTGCATCATTTATTAAATAAGTGTCATTATTTAATAACAAAATTACAGATCCACAACTTTCTTTTATTCCAACATTATTAGCCTTAGCAAAACCAATGTTTTTCTTGTTCAATATTGTTTTAATGTTAGGAGAAAGTGATTTAAGCTTCTCAAAATCGAAGTTTTCACTAGCATTATCTACAATGACTATCTCAAAGGAAACACCTTTGGTTTTTTCTAAGATAGACGAAGCGCATTTATAGGTATAGTCAAAAGTATTGTAATTTATGATAATTATAGAGACATTTATCATAGCTATTTATTACTACCAGTTTTGATTACATAAGGATTTAAATCAATCCCATTAACATTTGTATTTGGTCGAATTTCCGATATAAATTCGCTCATAATATTCAATTTACATTGAAATAAAAATGCATATAAAGAAATACTTGAAAAAAAAGAATAAATTTCCGGTTTTGAATTTATTAATAGTGCTTCCAGACTAACATCATCTGGGAGTAGAAGAAATTTATTATTAAAAGATTCTGCTAATTTATTTGTTTGGTTTCGAACATTCGCGCTATCATTAGGATGAAATTTATAATGGACTTTCCCTTCAGATTGAATTGAAATATATGTCATAATTTTTTTTAAGCTTTCAAAATATTTATCATTATCAACTTTTAGGGTATCAACATAAGGAGTAAGAACCAAAATACTTTCAACTTCGTTTTTAAAATGTATATTATTACTTACGAGATTTTCAATTTCCTTTTGTAATACAATTTTATTTCTACTATAAGGAAATGCTTCATTAAACATTTGAACTGTACCAATAATCACTTCGCTATCAATAGTCTGAAGTTTAAAGGCTGAAGATAATTTCTTGGACCAAAAAAAATTTAGATACTTTTTCTTAAGCCCATCATAATTATGATTCTTAAGGGTATTAATGTAATCTTTTGGTCTATATGATAATTCCCCTTCCTCAATCAAATAAACTGCAATGCAATTTTTATTTTGCACCATCATCTTTACTTCTATGGGATAAAAGTGAGGAACATACAAAACAAACTCATTATCACCTGTAAGATTCTTAAACCATTTTGAAAATCTTCTTAACTTATCTGCCGACATTACTACGTGAAGCCAACTCGGGAATCTCAGTTTACGAATATTTACAAACCTGTTTTTTAAGCGTGGGTCTATACATTCATAGAAATTTCTATTTGATAATATTGTAATATTTCGGTGGGATAATTTATTTTTATCAATATATGCCTCAATAACTAATTGTGTTATCCAGGAATGGGAATAAAATAAATGTTTAATTTCTTTTGACATATTAAAAGATCTTTTCCAGAAAAGAAAAATTGTTATATAAAATTATTTAAGGGTAAATGAGTTAATTTTCTATAAACATATTGTTTTTTTTATTTCGTTTAAATATGTGGAATGCTTTCCATACTTTAGACCGGACTGATAGGTTTCACATTCATTCGATACTAACTTCATAGGATTTAAACCTGCCATTTCCCGCTTTTAAAATAACAGTTAAAATGGTATTTTATAAACAATTTTTTTAACTTTAGTAGATTCAATACCCCCCCCCGTTACATGAACTTCTCCAGGGAATAATAACAAAAAATCACCTGAGTTTAAAATTATGGTTTCTATTACTTCCCCTTCAAACAACTGGTAATCATTGTCCTCATCATATTCCATAGTGGGTTTTAGGTTGTCAAAAAGATTAATTCCAATTAATTCACTCCCCTCCACTACAAAGTGGATATCAATATTCTTGCGATGATTTTCAAATTTCGTTAAATCAAAATCCTTAGTTTCGTATTCAAGGGGTATAGCTTTTAAAGGTAGTTTCAAATTCAATGGATAATCATTAACCTGAAAAAAGTCATTTTTAAAATTTTCAAAATGATCATTTATTGAATACCTATTTATATTTTTTATGTTATCTTTTATCATTATTTAAAAATGATTTTCAGTAAATGGTTCATCTTTTTTGATATCCTTTTTTATAACTTTACCTGATATTTTACTTGGAATCATGAAGCAATGCTCAGGATCATGTGTCATTTTAAGGGCAACTTTATCTTCGTTTAAAATTTCGCCTATTTTAAAATCTTCCATAGCAACACATACAAGTTGCCTATTCCTATAAGCAATTTCCTCTTCCTCCATTATAAATGAATTCTCTTTATTGATAATATATTCTTCAATAAATTTAAGACGGTCAATTATCTCCGATATTTTAGAAGGACTAACAGCTGATGCGGCATCTACTCTATCCTCCCCTTCATTAATAGTAACATGCTTTTCGAAAACAGTGGCTCCAAGTAACCGAGCATAATCGTTACTTAATACAGCATATTTATCATCATAGCCAGAATGATCTGCATAACCAATTTCCAATTCGGGAAAAATAGCTTTAAGCTGTTCAATTTTAGCCAATTTTATTTTCTCAAGTTTAGATGGAAAAGATTGAAACCCTACCATTAAAATTTTTAATTTTTCGCCAAAATTATTTTTTTGAGCAAAAATCTCGTCTAAAGTTCTTCCTCCTACTCCTAATATTATCTCAACATTTGATTCCCTTATTGCCTTTAGAAGTTTTGAGTCGTTAAAAGAAACGGAATGAATATCTATATATTTAACAGAATGCTTTTTTAATAAATCTAAGGCTTGAATATTAAGAGGCATCATTATAATATCCAGTTCTAAACTTGTGGTGTAGCTGAAGATTTGATCCCATTCCTCTATATTCAAGCAATAACCTGACAAATCTCTATAAGCCTTATGATAAGTACTAACAAAATCATTAATATTAGTTAAAACCTGAAATTTAATTCCCCTGGATCCAGCATTCTTTGATTCAAGGATTAATTTCTTTAAAAACTCAAGATCACCTTGATGATGAAATGCTGTTTCCGTATATAAATAAAATTTATTCATTTAAACTTATTTTTAAAGATTCCTTTTTTCTCCTATTCATATCTTTAGAAAATTCTTCAAAACTGATCATTTTATCATATGGCATTTTCACCATTTCCTGAGCTGCAAAAGATTTGGCAGGTAAACTAATACTATCATTCTCATATAAATCTAAAATATCTACAAGTTGAATTTTCTTGAAATCAAATTGACTTAACTGATCCAAAATTAATTTTGTCCTTTCTAAATCTTCCTTGGTGTCAACTGTTAATGAATATTTTGATGTATCCTCTTTAGTTACTTCAATAATACCACATTTAAATTCCCGAGGCTCAAACAAAAACAACATCAAATATTCACTTACGTTTGGATCCATTTGCTCATGGCATTTTTTTAAAGCATCATATTTAATAACCTCAGCAGTTGATCCAATCGGCACATTTACAAGCCTAACATAATCTAGATTGTTTTCATTTAAGAAAGAAATCTGTTTATTTAAATATTCTATTGAAGTAAAAGGGTTATCACCTGTGATCCTTATTATATTATCGGCCTTTTCTATTTCACCAACAGCTAATAATCTTTCTGTAACCTGATTTGCAGAACCTCTATAAATTTTTATATTATTTCTAATTGCAATATCTTCAAGAATATCATCTACTGGTTCAGATGAAGTGCAGATATAAATTGAATCTATTAAACTAACGGTTTTCAATCTTTCAATTAAGAATTCAATCATTGATATATTTGGTGACAAATCTCTCAAAATTTTCAGAGGCAGCCTAGTAGAGACCGTTCTAGCCACAATACACGCAATAGATTTTACCATATTATATTTTAATTAGGTTAATGTTTAAAAAGCGATACTATTTGAATTATTATTAGTGTGTATGTTTTACAAATTCCTGAGCTTGTTTATAATCTGATGGTTTACCTATATCTATCCAAAATCCTATTATTGGACTATGGACCAACTTTCCTCCTTCTTTTACCAGATTATCCATTAAATCTGTGATATCATAAAACTGATTTTTAGGAATTTTATTTATCAATTTCTTATTCAGAATATATATCCCCGCATTTGAATGGTAAACATAAGAGGGCTTTTCTTTAAAATCTATTACTTGTTTTTCCTTTGTATCAAATACAGCAAAAGGAACATCTACCTTGTACTCTGTAGATGCTACAGCCATATCAGCATTATTTTTTATAAGCTCCAAGTATAAATCTTCAAAATCCACATTGGTAAACAGGTCGCTGTTCATTAACAGCACATGATCTGATTTGAATTCATCTACCAGTGCCAATGCTCCTGCTGTTCCCAAAAACTCCTCTTCCCAAATATATTCTATACTAATCCCCTTTTTACTACCATCTCCAAAATATTCCTGGATCTGCTCTCCGAGATATTTTACAGAGATATAGATCTTCTGAATTCCGAATGCTATTAAACGATCAATATTATGTTCTATTATGGGTTTATCACCTAATGGCAACATTGGCTTAGGAACTGTATCGGTTAACGGACTCAGGCGTTTGCCTCTACCCCCCGCCATGATCATGCATTCCAATGGCAATACAGATTTTGTTTTCTCTAAATCTATAATTCTCACCATTCTTTTATTCTTATCTAAGATGGGTAAGATTTTAATATTTGTTTTTCTATAGGGTTTTAAATCCAGAAACCCCTTTTTATCAGTTTCAAAAACAAAATTTCTATTACAAATTAACCCAATAGGTTTATTAATATCCACATCCTCAGCAAGGGATCTTCTAATATCTCCGTCAGTTAGAGAACCTACTACCTTTCCGCTTTCATCATTTACAAACAAAATAAGCCTGCTTACATCTCTTATTGCATTGAGTTTTTTGAGCGCACTTAGAATATTATTATTTTCAGAAATCTGAATATGATCAAGTTCCATCATTATAAGATTAAATTAAGTTCTCCCATTTCAATAAAGAGTCTTCTTCCATATCATTTTTCAATGTTCTTCCTATAACAAAATCTATTTCATTGGGAGGTATCTGGGTCCCTGGTCTTTTTGCAGCTAAATCGTTCTTTGTAAGCACGTGACCTTTTTTTAATCCCTTTTCAATGATTAAACTACGTCGAAATCTTTCTTTCTTATTTTCTTCGGCATCCGAAACTATACGGGATCTGCTTCCGAGCGATTCAGCAATATTTTTAGACTCTGAACATATAACCTTTAATTCTTCAGGATTAGCAGATATTTCATGATCCCAACCAGGCAATTCTTTATCTAAGGTAAAATGTTTCTCGATTAAACAACTTCCAAGAACTACTGACGCTAAAGGAATTGCTGTTCCAATAGTATGGTCTGAAAATCCAATTGGTAAATCAAATAAAGTTTGTAGGGTACTAATATTATTAAGATGAATATCCTTATATTCAGGTGGATAAATTGATATACAATGGAGTAGAATTACTTGTTCATTACCAACACTAAAACAGGCCTTTACTGCATTCTCAATCTCACATATTGTAGACATTCCCGTAGACAAGATCACAGGTTTCTGGTAAGAGGCTACGTGCTTAATAAAATCAATATAATTTATATCCATTGATGCAATTTTAAAAAATGAAACACCAATTTCATTTAAAAGATCAGCCTCTTTCTTTGAAAAAGGAGAAGATGCAAATTCTATCTCATTATTATCGCAAAACTTTTTGAGTTCTCTATGTTGATCATCTGTTAAAGCATACTTTTGAATCATTTCCTTTAAAGAGCCAAAATGTTTCTTTTTTGAATCATTATAAACCTGATTTCTATCATACTCCTCTTTAGAAACAAGAGATTTAGGAGTCCATGATTGAAATTTCACACAATCTGCTCCCGCTTCCTTGGCTGACAATATCATTTCTTTTGCCAGATCCATATCACCATTATGATTAGCACCTATCTCTGCAATTATATAGGGAGTTGAAAAATTATATACTTCCTTATTTCCTAAATTTATTTTTTTCATATTTTATTTATTAAATTGTTTGTTTCTTCCCACCATAAAAAATTAAAATTTTCCTTTTCAGAATTAAATTTTAAGAAATCAATGATGTCAACCTGGATTTGATTTAGTTGATTTAATTCTTTTTTAAAATCAAATCCTATATTGGATAAAGCATTATAGTGAGCATTTTTGACATTAAGGACATGTTTTAACCTGGGAAAATCCAACTTTTTTATTCCTGCAATATTATTTTGATGTTGCCTGTAATAAGTGATTGTGTTTGTAATAAATAATGCTTTCAAATTGTTAAGTTTGAAAATTTGATAAAACAAAAACCAATCAAAAGCTAAAGGTAAAGGTGAAAAACTCAATCTCGGATCTATTAACAAAGTCTTCTTAATTGAAGTATTACCTAATCCAACGATATTTTTATCTCTTAAAAATTTCTCATCGAATTCAAAATCATTACCCAATCTTTTAGCCCAATATGAATTTTCCATTATTTGGGAATTCTCATTAACTAAGCATAGATCGTTTACAACTAAATCATAATTTCTCAAAGCCTTCAAATTTTCTTCGATTCTGTTTTCGTCCATAAAATCATCTGCATCCTGAAAAATAACATATTCAGATTTTATAGTCCTTAAAATCTTTAAGGAATTAAATCGAATTTCATTAATAGAACCCGCAACATCAACAATTGAATAATGAATCTCAAGATCTTTAAATAACACATTTAAATTATTGGCATTATCATTAAAAATAATTACATCAAATTTCTTATTAGACTGATTATTAATAGATTTAATAAGATCATTGAGATATTTTTCAATCCCAGGATATACATATAGAACTAATGAAATTTTCATTTTTGGTTTCTACTAAAGATTTAAGCAAAAATTAATATAAGAATCTCTCATATTTCCTTTCCTGGATTTCCAACTATTTTTCTGTTATCGGCAATATCCTTCAAAATTACCGATCCTGCTCCAATAATAACATTAGCACCAATTCTCACCCCTTGTTTAATTACCGAATTTGCTCCTACAAATGTATTATCGCCAATTTCTATATTTCCGGCCAAAACAGCACCCGGAGCAATATGAACTCCATTTCCAATAATACATTCATGCTCTATAATGCATCCAGTATTTAGAATACAAATATCTCCTATTTCCACCAGAGCATTTAAAGATACATTCCTAGAAATAAAATTACCAATCCCAAATTGAACTTTTGCCGATATTGAAGCCGACGGATGTATTACATTAAGTAATTCGCCCCCCTTAGAGATGAACAAATCTGCCGTTTTTCTTCTTATAAGGTTATCTCCAATCCCTAAAATATAATCATATTCCTTGTCCCAAAATGCAAAATCAAAATCATCTTCAAATCCTAAATAAGCCAAATCAAAGGGATTTTTAGTAATTTGTTTTTTGTCGGTATAATATCTCAAATTCATATTTGATGCAATAGCAGCCTCTGCAACAACATATCCATGACCAGAAAAACCTACAAGTACAACTTCTTTATTTAACACTACTTGGAATATTTACTATTCTATCTACCAAAAATCTGGCATTCACCTGTTCATCTTTTAAACAATCCTGATACATTGGCAATCTAAACATCAATTCCCAGATTGGTCTGGTCATTACTTTAGCCTCATTGGTTTCTTTCAAAAATAAATCCCTGGCATTCCTGTTTTCAAGCTCTACACACATCAACCAGTAATTAGCTTTTGTTTCCGGCAATTCTGTCCTGAATTTTGCATCTGCTCCTTTAAAGAATTCTTCGTATTTTTTTGCCAACTCTCTCTTTTTTTTAAGAAACCAGTAAAGTTTTTCAAGCTGTGCACATGCCAGGGCCGCGTTGAGGTTTGGCATTCTATAATTATATCCTAACTCATCGTGAACATATTCGTATGCATGAGGTTGTTTAGCAGTTGTGGTTAAATATTTTGCCTTAATTCCCAAGGCGTCATTATTTGTAACAATTGCTCCTCCGCCTCCACTGGTCACTATTTTGTTCCCGTTAAAGGAGAAAACCCCTACTTCACCAAAACTACCGGTTGGCTGCTCTTTATATTCACTGCCCAAAGATTCCGCAGCATCCTCCACCACCGGGATTTTCCAATCATTGCAAATTTTGATCAGTTCATCAATGTATACCGGAAAACCAAAAGTGTGCATTGGTAAACAAGCTGCTATTTTATTGCCGGTTTTTTTATTATAACATCCATCTTCCCGAAGCTCTCCATATTCTTCCAGAAAATTTCGAACCGCATTGGGGGATAATCCCATAGTGTCCAGATCAACATCTATAAAAACAGGTTTGGCTCCATTATAGGCAATTGCATTGGCTGTAGCCACAAAAGTAAGTGCCTGTGTTAAAACTTCATCTCCAATGTTAACACCTACCAAACGCAAAGCAACCTGGATTCCGGAAGTTCCGTTAACTACCGCTATCGCCTTTTTTGTTTGGCTAATCTCCTGCATCATTTCTTCAAACCTATCTACATAAGCGCCCACTGAAGAAACAAACGTAGAATCTATAGTGTCCAGAAGGTATTTTTTTTCGTTCCCCACAAATCGCGGTTCGTGGAGCGGAATAAAATCCTCCTTTGAAGAATAGATGTCTCGGATGAATTTGATCGTATTTGAGTTCTTCTTGTTATCCAAGCTATTCAATTTAATTGTTTATTTGTTTAACTGGTTATTTGTTGAATTGTTATTTATTGACGAGATTGAGACTACTTTTTCTAAGGGAATTTAATTTATTCGCGATTTTAGATATCTCTAATCTAAATGATTCATCTTCAGAAATATAACCTAATTCAAAACTTATAATAATTTGACTTAAAACTTCCATCAAACTACTAAATGCTAAATGGTAAAAATGAGCCTGATCTTTTGGTGACATTCTCGAGGAACCTTCAGCTATATTTGAAGTTACAGATATGACTGCCCTTCTCAACTGA
>Ga0307486_1001077_pt1 | contig 22095 bp, 19 predicted proteins | sample CBIW02metaG_FD_203663 | JGI IMG/M metagenome (GOLD analysis project Ga0307486, IMG submission 203663) | Sea-ice brine microbial communities from Beaufort Sea near Barrow, Alaska, United States - CBIW 0.2 | ecosystem: Environmental > Aquatic > Marine > Coastal | place: USA: Alaska | collected...
CGCTGCATGGACTGCCTTAAAGCTTGTGAAATCGCATCGATAAAACGGACGGTTTCAGATTCTTTACTTTCTTCAAAATGCTGATATTCATATTTTTGATACACATCATTTAACTCATCAGTTTCAGTAGAAACCATTTCGTCTTCATCAAAAGCAAGTTGAAGGTTTTCATTGATCTCAGCCTTAATTTCATTGTGAAATTGTTCATCTATTTCGTCCGACAAAATTCCTTCCTCGGTCAGGAAATTTTTAAAATTCGAAATCGGATCTTTTTGGGCCCATGCTGCCATCAATTCTTCCGGCACATATTTTGTTCCGCTGGCTTCCTCGTGACCGCGCATCCTGAAAGTGAGAAACTCAACTAAAACGGGACGCGGATTTTTACGAACGCTTTCAGCTATTTCTGAAACTTTGGAAAACACCTCTAGTATATTATTTCCATCAATTTGATGGGATTCCATTCCGTAACCAATTCCACGGTCTATTAAATTTTTACATCGATATTGTTCATTGGTCGGAGTTGAAAGACCGTAGCCGTTGTTTTCAATACAAAAAAGCACCGGCAGGTCCCAAACAGACGCTATATTCAGCGCTTCGTGAAAATCTCCTTCGCTGGTACCTCCTTCCCCGGTAAATACCGCGGTGAGTTTTTGTTCTTTTTTAAGTTTATGGGCAAGCGCGATCCCATCAGCAACGCCTAATTGAGGGCCTAAATGCGATATCATCCCTACTATTTTAAATTCCTGGGTCCCAAAATGAAAACTGCGTTCACGCCCCTTACTGAATCCGTTGGCCTTTCCCTGCCATTGAGAAAACAATCGGTATAATGGGATTTCCCTCGCGGTGAAAACCCCCAGGTTTCGGTGCATTGGCAGGATATATTCGTCTTTTTCCAAAGCACTTGTAACCCCAACGGCAATCGCTTCCTGCCCAATCCCGCTGAACCATTTGGAGATTTTTCCCTGGCGCAGTAATATCAGCATTTTATCTTCTATCAGCCTAGGCTTCAGCATTGCCCGGTAGAGCTGAAGCAAGGTTTGATCGGATAGGTTTTCTTTGTTGTATAATATGGAAGAAATAGACTTTGTTTCTGGTTTCATGAGATGGTAATTGTCCTTCAAAAGTAATTAATTTTAAGTCTAACTTCATAAACACAAAGAAAAATATATACTCCGATTATTTTTTTTAACTTTGTGAGTTAACTATGAAAAAATTCCCTTAAATGGCTGATAATAATATCCCTGGTGTAGATTTGGCTGATTTCCTTTCGGAAAATCCCAAGCGCAAGCAAAAGTTTGTAAACGAAATTGGAAAAGCCTTTGAAGAGATTGGTTTTGTAGCCTTAAAAAACCATTTTTTAAGCGAGGACCTTTCAGAAGAACTTTACAAGGAGGTGAAAGCTTTTTTTGCCCTTCCGTATGAAGTGAAACGAAAATATGAAATTGAAGGATTGGGCGGGCAAAGAGGTTATGTTTCCTTTGGAAAGGAACACGCCAAAGGAAAAAAAGAAGGGGATTTAAAGGAGTTCTGGCATTTTGGCCAGGAACCTTCCGCCGATGCCAATTTAATTGAAAAATATCCTAAAAACATAAAAGTTGAAGAATTAAAAGACTTTTATCATACCGGAATGGAAGCTTATCGTATGCTCGAAAAAACGGGAATTTACGTTTTACGGGCCCTGGCGTTACATATAGGGTTGGATGAACATTATTTTGATCACTGGGCAAGCAATGGCAACAGTATATTAAGACCAATCCATTATCCCCCAATTACTGAGGAACCAAAAGGAGCCGAACGTGCCGGAGCTCATGGAGATATCAATTTAATCACTTTATTAATGGGAGCTTCCAGCGGTGGCCTTCAGGTATTGCGAAAAGACGGTATATGGATAGATGCAATCCCAAAGGCAGACGAACTGGTTATTAATGTAGGGGATATGCTGGAGCGGCTAACCAACAACAAATTGAGATCTACCATACACAAGGTAATAAATCCGCCACAGGAAGAATGGGATAAATCCCGCTATTCAATTCCCTTTTTTATGCATCCACGCAGTGAAATGCCGCTTAATTGCCTTGAAGAGTGTATGGATGAAGACCACCCAAAACAATACGAAGATATTACTTCCGGCAAATTCCTGCATCAGCGCCTAGTGGAAATTGGACTAATAAAACAATAAATTATGGCCAAAAAAAAGTTAGGATTGGAAGATCTTGGCGGCATGGTTTTTTCTACCAGCAGCGATTTTGATGCCGGCGAACATAATAGGGAAACCGAAGATGAAACGCCTGCCAATAAACATCAGCTTTTGGAAGCTCATTTCAGCAACAAAGGCCGTGGGGGAAAAACAGTGACCGTAATAAAAGGTTTTCAGGGTAAAACCGAAGATTTGATCGAACTTGGTAAACAACTCAAAAAGAAATGCGGCGTTGGCGGTTCTGTAAAAGAAGGGGAAATAATTATTCAGGGAGATTTTAGGGAAAAATTAATACAGCTTTTACAAGATGAAGGTTACCGGGTAAAACGTGTGGGAGGCTGATCTATTAAAAATATTTATATGGCAAAACAATTGCATATTACCGTCGGGGACAGCTTATCTGAAAACATTTTAGAACTCAATTTGGAAGGGAAAATTGTGGTGTGGCGCGAAATGCTTTGCGAAGGCCCGACAACTTTTCTATTGGGAACCCCAGAATTTATCGCACTCAGAACTCGTTTTTTGAGTGAAAATTACCAAGTTTCAGTCAGGGATTACCAGGAACAATTCCTGAGCGAACTCGAAAAACTGAGAGATCTTGAAATTTACGAAGAAGTGATCCTGTGGTTTGAATTTGATTTGTTTTCTCACATAAATATGTTGGCGGCCATCAGCCATTTGATGGAAAATAAAATTGATGTTCCCATTTACCTGGTTTGCAGCAAAAAAGTCAAGGGCGAAAAGGAATTTATCCCTCTCTCACAGCTTCCGCTTAAAATTTTGCAAAAGCATTATGATCAGAGAATTCATCTCAATCTGGATGATCTGGAAATGGCCAATTTGATGTGGCAGCTTTACAACGGGGAAAATCCTCAAAAGCTTAAAAACCTGATAAAGATCGAGACCAATTTCGAATATTTATCGAGTTGTATCAGGGCTCATATCGAACGTTTCCCAAATGCGGTTACCGGATTGAACGCGCTGGAAAAAAATATTTTAAAGCTGATAAAAAACCACAATATTTCCAGTTTGAATCAATTATTGGGCTATTCCCTGGAGTACCAGGGCTACTATGGATATATTGATATACAGATCCAAAGGGTTATAAACAAACTTCAGTTATTTTATGAGGTTAAGGAACATAAAATTGAATTAACCCCGGAAGGAAACGAAGCCCTGAACGTTTCCAAAAATTTTTATCGGGTTTTAAAAAATGACGAATTTTTAGGAGGAGTTAAAATGTATGATTTTTTATACGATGCTGAATCCCATAAAATTTTAAAATTATAAAAAATTATAATATGAGTTTAGAGGCTTCAGAATTTATTCAAAATAAAGACGGTAGTATTTATCACTTAAATTTACTGCCGGAACATATAGCACAAACCGTTATTGTTGTTGGGGATCAGGATCGTGTAGCTGCGGTGACCAAATATTTTGAAAAGATAGAATTCCGTATACAAAAAAGGGAATTTCATACCCAAACCGGGATTTACAAAGGAAAGCGCATAAGCGTGGTATCTACCGGAATTGGGACCGACAATATAGATATAGTTTTAAACGAGTTGGATGCCCTTGTAAATATCGATTTTAAAACTAAAACAATAAAAAAAGCATTGACTTCCCTGGATATCATCAGGATAGGAACTTCCGGTTCTATTCAGGGTGAAATCCCTGTGGATTCCTTTGTTGTTTCTGAAACCGGGATTGGTTTTGACGGGATGTTGCATTTTTATGACTGTAAATCTGTTCAGGAACTTGAATTTTCGGATGCTCTTGTAAAACAATTAGATTGGCCGGCACATATGGGAATACCTTATGTTGTTGCCTGTGACGCGGAATTAGCTTCAAAATTCACCGATGGTTTTTACCGCGGGAATACGGTTTCCAATTGCGGCTTTTATGGTCCACAGGGCCGTGTACTTCGTTTGGCCGTGCAGGATCCAGATCTAAACGATAAAATGGCCGGTTTTTCCTATTTGAACAAAAAAATTACCAATTTGGAGATGGAAACTTCGGGGATTTATGGGCTTTCCAAATTAATGGGCCATCGGGCACTTTCTTTAAATGCTGTTGTCGCGAACAGGGCAAACGGACAATTCAGCAAAAATCCTTCAGAAACCATAGATAATCTAATAAAAGTTGTTTTGGAGAGAATTGTCAGCTAAACTTGTTTAAACAATTATTCCATTACCAAACATTTTTATTTCACCCATATCGCAGTTTACTTTTTTAGAATCCTGCGTATTCATTGGAAGAATCATGAATGAAGCACTCTTTACCTTCACATTCTTGCCGTAGGGATTCTTCCTCGCCCAAAAGCTCGTTCAGAATGACAAAAAAACCATACGGCATGTCATTGTGAACGCAGTGAAGAATCCCGCATGCCAATTGGACCAATCATAATTTTAACACTTTTGCCCAATCTAATACTCATCCCCGCAGGCTCGCTGAAGGGATTCTTCCTCACCCAAAGTTTGTTCAGAATGACTAAAGACGGTTTATCAATCTTCCCATACAATGGCCACAACACTTCTATAAACAGTCCAATTCATTGTAACTATTGTTATATTTATTAATAATATGTAGAATCGGTCGATAGGGAGCTTAAATTCTGCCTTCTAACTTTTTTAGTCTTGACTCTTTTTACTTCAGTCTTCCGTCTCCGTTCTCCAGACTTCAAAAAATCTATTTTCTATACTCTTTATTCTTGTCTCTTGTCTCCAGACTTCAAAAGTCTCTTTTCTATTCTCTTTATTCTTGGTTCTTCCTTCCGTGCTCCCGACATATTTTTAACAGAACATTAAATTTATCGCCCTTTCTATCTTTGTATTTTTGGAGAAATTAAAATACTATGTTATTACCTACTGAAACCCGTTTAAAACACCGTGACCTGAATTGGTTGAGTTTTAATGAACGGGTTTTGCAAGAAGCCACGGACAGAATAAATCCGCTTTACGAACGCATAAAATTTCTTGCGATTTTTTCGTCCAATCTTGACGAATATTTCAGGGTGCGGGTTTCACAGCTTCGGCAGATCAAAAAATTAGAAAAAAGCATCCGGATAAAATTGGCCCTGCGTCCTAATAAAACTACAAAGCTGATTCTTGAAGAAGTCAAACTTCAGCAACAAAAATTCGGAGAAATATATCGTACACAAATTATTCCCGAGTTGGCTGAAAACGGGATAAGTTTAATAGATTCCGAACATTTTAATAAGGTACAAAAAGAATATGCCGGGGAATATTTTAAAAATAAGATAGCGTCTAACTTAAAAACCTTAAAAATAGATCTATCGGAGAATCCTGAACAATTCCTGGAAAACAATGTTCTTTATTTTGCGATCACCTTTAAAAACAATGAACATATTGGCCTAATCAATATTCCAACCGATAAATGCGGAAGATTTGTGCTTTTTAATAATAACGTAATTACGTACCTGGACGATATTATAAGAAATGAGATCCCTTCTTTATTTCCAGAAGAAATTATATCGGGTGTTTATGAAATAAAATTATCCAGAGATGCCGAATTGTATATAGAAGACGAATTTGACGGAGTGCTGGCAGAGAAAATTTATGAATCCCTGGCACAACGTACTGATGGGCAGGCCACGCGTTTGCTGTATGATGCGTCAATGCCCGAGGTTACTCAGAAAAAACTTAGAAAACTCTTTAAATTGGGTGAAATTGATATGATGCCGGGAGGAGAATATCACAATTTCAGCGACTTCTTTTCCTTTCCGAATCCTACAAATAACCCGGAATTACACTTTGAAAAATTTTCACCGGTAAAGCACAAGGTTTTGGAAAACACCAAAGATTACTTTGCTGAAATTTCTGAAAAAGACCAGTCAGTGCATTTTCCCTATATGTCATTTAATTATATCGAAAGTTTTCTGGAACAGGCTGCCAATGACCCCGATGTAGAAGAAATTAAAATTTCGCTTTACCGTGTGGCCGATGAATCTAAACTCACCTCCATACTTTTAAAAGCACTGGAAAAAGGAAAAAAGGTCACTGTTTTTGTCGAGGCAAAGGCCAGGTTTGACGAGGAAAACAATCTTGAATGGGGACGAAAATTTAAAGAAAAAGGAGCCAAAGTTATTTTTAGTTTTCCAAAAATAAAGGTGCATTCCAAAATTTTGCTGGTTGTGCGCCGGGAAAATGATTTAGCGGTGAACTATGCCTATATAGGAACGGGGAATTTCAACAGTAAAACGTCAAAAATATATTGCGACCACGCTATTTTTACCGCCGATAAACGACTCACAAAAGAAATTTCCAGGATTTTTAACGTTCTGGAAGGTAAAATGATCGTTCCCAGAGAGGAACATCTTTTTATCTCACCGTTTTCTACCCGAAAAAATTTCACTTCGTTGATAATGAATGAAATTGAATATGCCCTTGCGGGAAAAAAAGCTGCTATCACTGCTAAAATGAACAGCCTGGAAGATCCAGAAATAATAGAACTGCTTTATAAAGCCAGTAATGCCGGGGTTAAGATCAGGCTTTTAATACGCGGTTTTACCTGCCTTGTTGCCGGTATCCCGGGAATGAGCGAAAATATTTATATCACTAGTATAATCGATCAGTTTCTGGAACACGGCAGGATCTATCTTTTTGAAAACGGCGGGGACCAAAAAATCTTCTATGGAAGCGCCGATTGGATGACCAGAAATTTGGACAGCAGGATCGAGGTAATCGCCCCAATTTACGACAAGGATATTGCTGCCGAGTTTAAAGATATTCTGGAATTGCAATTGAACGATAATGTGAAGGCGCGCATTCTGGATGATGCCGAAACCAATGAATATATAAAAGCAGGGTCAAATGAGAAAAGTATCCGGTCTCAATATGAAATATATTCTTATTTGAAGATAAAACACAGCATATGAAAACAATAAGAGTTGGCGGGGTGCCCGAACATTTTAACCTCCCCTGGCATTTATGCATAGAGGACGGGGATTTTGAGTATGAAAACATCAAGGTAGAATGGCATGATTATTACGGAGGTACTGGAGAGATGACTACCGCTTTGCGAAATGGTGATCTTGACGTAGCCATAATCCTGACCGAAGGAATTATCAAAGATATTATTGATGGGAATCCTTCAAAGATCGTTCAAACTTATGTGGATTCTCCATTGATTTGGGGAATTCATGTAGCTCAGGATTCTAAATTCAATACCCTGGCGGAGCTTCAGCATACCAAAGCTGCCATTAGCAGAATGGGTTCCGGATCCCATTTAATGGCTTATGTAAATGCTAAAAATAATGGCTGGGGCCTGTCCAAACTTCAATTTGAAATTGTAGGCAACCTGGATGGAGCTGTAAAGGCTTTGACAGCAGATAAGGCCCAATATTTTATGTGGGAACATTTCACCACAAAACCCTGGGTAGACTCTGGTGTTTTTAGAAGTTTAGGCACCTGCCCTACCCCCTGGCCCTGTTTTGTGATTGCCATAAGGGATGAGTTTTTGGAAAACAATGTCCACGACATAAAAAAAATGCTCGATGTAATTAATGTAAAGACTACCAGTTTTAGAGAGATCCCAAAAATTGAAGAAACCCTGGCTTTGCGTTATGATCAGAAATTGGAGGATATCAGGGAATGGATGAATGTTACTTCCTGGAGCCAATTCCAACTTCCTGAAGAAGATCTTGAAGAAGTGCAGGACTATTTACTGGATTTAAAATTAATTTCAAAAAAAATGCCCGGTTCCAAAATTATTTCTAATTTAGAGGACGAAATAATTTAACCAATCCCCAGATTATGGGCCCCCTTTATGAAAAACCTGATCCCTGTTTTATTTTTACTGCTATGCCTTAGCTCCTTTTCCCAGGAACCTGTAACCGAAAACGAAACCATTTATAGACGCGATACCGCCAAAAATGAATTGAGTATTGGAGCACTGAACCTTGTGGTTTTTGGTGCGCTGGATCTTTCTTATGAACGTATATTAAACCCAAACGCCAGTTGGGCAGTTGAAGCCTTTATCCTGGCCCTGAACAGGGATAATGAAGATCTGGGTGGTGCTTATTCCAAAGATTTTTCATTGACCGGGAAATACAAATATTTTTTTGGGGAGCGCAGCACCTGGGGTTTTTATGTTAACGGGCTGGCTATGATCTCTTCCGGGGAATATGATGATAACGGTTATTATGAATATGATCAATATGGAACGGGCACTTACAGAAATGATGTAAAGAATTATACGGATTTCGCCTTAGGTTTTGGTTTAGGTGGAAAATTTGTAGCCAAACAAGGCTTTGTTTTTGATTTAAGTGCAGGAATAGGAAGGAATTTATTAAGTTCAGATTCTCCTACCATCGTTGGACAGCTCAATGCTAATCTAGGTTATCGCTTCTAACTACCAGTTTATTGGTTCCTTTCCGTGCTTTATTAAATAATCATTGGTTTTGCTGAAATGTTTATTTCCAAACCAATAACCCCTGTTTGCACTTAATGGAGAAGGATGCCCGCTGGTTAAAATAAGATGTTTTGAGGAGTCAATTTTGGCTCCTTTCTTTTTGGCATAATCGCCCCAAAGCAAAAAAACCACGTTTTCTTTTTTTTCTGAAATCAGTTTTATAACGCTATCGGTAAAAGTTTCCCAGCCTTTCTTTTTATGAGAGCCGGCCTGTTTAGCACGAACTGTCAGAACTGCATTCAGCAAAAGAACCCCTTGATCTGCCCAATGTTCCAGATTTCCAGTTACAGGAACCGGATTTCCCATGTCATTTTCTATTTCCTTATAAATATTTTTCAGGGATGGCGGGATGGCGATACCCTCATTTACGGAAAAACACAATCCATGCGCCTGCTTGGGCCCATGATAAGGATCCTGGCCAAGAATAACTACCTTCACATCGTCAAATGCAGTCCGGCTAAATGCTTCAAAGATACCGGTGCCTTCAGGAAAACAGGTGTTTTGAAGATATTCTTCTTTAATAAAATCCAGCAAATCCCGAAAATAAGGTTTCTCAAATTCAGCATTTAATTCCTTTTTCCAGCCTGGATGAATGTCAACCTTCATAAATATTTAAGTAAATTTGCAGAATCCCAAAATTAGGGAAAAAATACTATGATAAAAATTGCATCCAAAAGTCTTTTAGATTTAGAACTTCCAAAAGTTTGTAAGCAAATTTCCGAGTTTTGCATCACTCAAATGGGAACAGAAAAAGCACTCGAAATTGTACCTTACACCACTTATAAAAAAGCTGTTTTCGGACTACATCAAACCGATGAATACCTTAAATCCTATCAACAGGACAGCAGGATCCCCAACCATGGATTTGACAGTATTCACCAGGAAATAAAAATGCTGGGAATTGATAATTCAATTTTGGAAGTTGGGAGTTTTAAAAAGATTTCAAGCTTATCTGAAACTTCAAATACCCAGATCCGGTTTTTTAATAAATTCAGTGAGCTTTATCCAAGTTTATACGAAACCACCGAGCCAATTACCTATACCAAGGCCATCAATGAAAAAATTGATGAAATAATAAATCGTTTTGGGGAGGTAAAAGATGAGGCTTCTCCCGCCCTGCTCCATACCCGAAGGGCAATGAACCAGGTTAAGGGAAAAATAAATACCAGTTTTGCCAGCGCCCTTTCAAAATATAACGAGTACGGTTATTTAGATGAGATCCGGGAAAGTGTGGTTGAAAACATCAGGGTTTTGGCAATAAAAGCCATGTATCGCAAAAAGGTGAAAGGCGGCATATTGGGAAGTTCCAAAACAGGAAGCATTGTTTACATTCAACCGGAAGCTACCTTAAACCATACCCGGGAACTAAACAATTTGCAATATGAGGAAATGGAGGAAGTCAACAGGATCTTAAAGGAACTCACCAATTTTCTCCGGCCTTTTCGCGAATTGCTAAACGAATATCAGGAATTGCTGAGTGATATAGATGTGATTTCGGCAAAGGCAAAATATGCAAAGGAAATCAAAGGTCTTTTACCAAAGATCACCAAAGAGAGGGAATTGTCATTGATAGATGCCTACCATCCCCTGCTTCTCCGGAACAATCAAAAAAATGGGGAGAAAACTTTTCCACAAAGCATAGCGTTGTCCAAGGACAACAGGATCATTGTTATTTCCGGACCAAATGCAGGCGGAAAAAGTATTACCCTGAAAACAGTGGGACTGTTACAATTAATGTTGCAAAGCGGGATATTAATACCTGTTCATGAATACAGCAGGATGTGTTTATTCGACAGGATCCTAACCGATATTGGCGACAATCAATCTATTGAGAATCACCTGAGCACCTATAGTTACCGGTTAAAGAACATGAATTATTTCCTTCGGAAATGTGACTATAAAACCCTCTTTTTAATCGATGAATTTGGAACCGGGAGCGATCCGGAATTGGGAGGCGCGCTTGCAGAAACCTTTTTGGAAGTATTTTATGAAAGGGAATCTTTCGGGATCCTTACGACTCATTACGCCAATTTGAAAATGCTGGCCAACGAGTTGCCCAATATGACCAATGCCAATATGATGTTCGATTCCAAAACCCTGGAACCCCTGTTCAAATTGCAACTGGGGGAAGCCGGAAGTTCATTCACTTTTGAAGTGGCGCAAAAAAACGGAATTCCATATAGCCTGATCAACCGGTCCAAGAAAAAGGTAGAACGCGGAAAAATCCGTTTTGATAAAAGTATTGCCGATCTTCAAAAGGAACGCAGCAAACTTCAGAAAACAACCGATTCATTAAAATCCAAAGAACTGAAAACCGCTGAGCAAAAGGAAAAACTCGAAGATACTAATGTAAGGATCCAACAAAAACTGGAAAGTTATCAGGAACTATATGACAGCAACCAGCGGCTGATCTATCTTGGGAATAAAATAAACGATCTCAGCGAAAAATATTTCGACAATAAGAAAAAGAAAGATCTGATTGGGGAATTCATGAAAATTATTGAGATCGAAAATTCCAAACGCAAGAAAGAGTCTCCTAAAGAAAAAAAGGTCAAAAAAGCAAAAGTGAAGAAAGTCGTTGAAGAAGCCGAAAAAAAAGTAGAGGTGATCAGGGAGCGCAAGAAAGTAGAAAAGGAAAAAGTAGAAATTGAAAAGAAAAATGAGGCCAATAAGCCAAAATATCCTTTACATGTTGGCGACCGCGTGCGTATGGAAAATGGTAGGGCCGTTGGATCTATTGATACTATTGAAAAGGGAAAGGCTATAGTAAATTACGGAATGTTTACCACCAACATTTCTTTGGATCAATTGGAATTGGTGCAGGCTATGAAAAAGAAGAAATAGAATTATTTGATTTATAATGTAAAACAGGGCATTTCAATTAATAACTCAAAACCTTAAATTGAAAAGTCCCACAAATAAACTTATGGAATTACCAAAAGATAAAAAGATCATCCTTTTTGACGGAGTTTGTAATTTGTGCAACAATGCGGTAAATTTTATCATTGAGCACGATAAAAAAGATGTGTTTCGCTTTGCATCCTTACAGAGTGAGATCGGAAAAAAACTCATCTCTGAACGTGGGATAGATCCTGAAATTATTGACTCCATAGTTTTGATTGAACCAGGGGTGGCCTACTATCAAAAATCTACTGCAGCACTGGAAATTTCAAAGGAGCTTTCCGGCGGATATTCATTTTTAAGCTACCTTTCTATTTTTCCCGAGGTGTTTCGCGATGGAATTTACGACCTTATCGCAAACAACCGTTATAAATGGTTTGGAAAAAAAGATGCCTGTATGATCCCAACCCCAGAGTTAAAAGCTAAGTTCTTGGATTAGGCTTTTTGTTCTTCTACTTTATAATTATCGTCCCAATCTTTAACATTTGGTGGACCTAATTTATCCACAGATTTTGCTATGACCATGGATACTGCCGCGTCCCCTGTAACATTTACCGTAGTCCTGCACATATCAAGTGGCCGATCTATGGCAAAAATAAGTGCCAATCCTGCTTCGGGAATTCCAGCTTGTGCAAGCACAATTACCAACATCACCATTCCTGCTCCCGGAACGGCTGCCGAGCCAATGGATGCAAGGGTTGCAGTGACAATAATTCCCAGCTGCGCTCCCATTGAAAGATCCATTCCAAAGGCCTGCGCGATAAATACGGCCGCTACCGCCTGATAAAGGCTGGTTCCATCCATATTGATCGTGGCGCCAATGGGAAGCACAAAACTTGCAACTTCCTCATGTACCCCCAGATGCTCCTCAACCCTTTCCATAGTTACCGGCAGCGTAGCCGCACTGGAACTTGTTGAAAAAGCCAATAGCTGAGCAGGAGCTATTCCGTTAATAAAAAATTTAGGGGTGTTTTTTGTAAAAATCCAAACTATCAGGACATAAAATCCAATCATAATAAGAAGGCCCAAAATTACTGTAAGCGCATACATTCCAAGGGCTGCGAACAAATCGGTGCTGGGTGATTCCACCACCAATGAAGCCAGTAAGGCAAACACTCCATAAGGCGCGGCGAGCATGATAAGGTCAATTAATTTTAAGATAACTTCATTAAAGCCGTCAAAAAAGTCTTTTACCGGCTTAGCGGTTGCCTCGGGAATCAGGATCAGTCCTATTCCGAAAAATATCGCGAAAAATATAACCTGTAACATACTGGCATTATCGCTGGCTGCCGCAAAAATATTGCTCGGCACAATGTCTTCAAGGGCCTGTAGCGGACCCGCATCTTTTTGACGATTGGCATCCTCAATTTTGGAAGATGCATCGGTTTCATAGCTGGAGATGAGATCAGACCTGGTTTCTTCGGTAATTGTCTTTCCGGGTTCAATAAGGTTTACCAGGGTTAAGCCTATTGAAACAGCAATTACAGTTGTAATGATATAAGTAACAATTGTGCGAAATCCCATCTTGGAGAGTTTGGAAATATCCTTTAAATCGGAAATTCCTTTGATAAGGGATGCTAAAATTAGCGGTACTGCAATTAATTTAAGGGCATTGATGAAGATATTCCCAAATGGTTTGATCCAGTCACTTATAAATCCGGGACCCCAATTAAATCTGGTCAGGATAAGTGCGAAGATCACTCCGGTTGCCATTCCAATTAAAATCTGCCAATGCAGTGCTAATTTTTTCATTCTATATATTTTTCAGCAATTTGAAATTATATTTTGGATATTTTATTCTGAAGCCAGAAATCGGCGATCACCAAGGCTGCCATCGCTTCCACAATAGGAACGGCCCGGGGAACCACGCAAGGGTCATGCCTTCCTTTTCCTTGAATTTCAACCTCTTCGCCTTTAGAATTGATGGTTTGCTGATTTTGCATTATTGTTGCAACCGGTTTAAAAGCTACACTGAAGTAAATGTCCATCCCATTTGAAATTCCGCCCTGCACTCCACCACTTAAATTTGTGACCGTAGAACCATCAGTATTGAACAAATCGTTGTGCTGGCTTCCTTTGAGTTTAGTACCTTCAAATCCGCTTCCAATTTCAAATCCTTTAACCGCATTTATTGAAAGCATGGCTTTGCCTAATTGGGCGTGAAGTTTATCAAAAACCGGTTCTCCCAATCCCTTGGGCATATTTTTAATCACGCATTTCACGGTTCCACCTACAGTATCGCCTTGTGAGCGGATCTCACGGATATAAGCTTCCATTTTTTCTGCCAAAGCAGGATCCGGGCAACGCACCGGGTTGGATTCGATTAAATTAAAATCGATGTCTTTATAATCTTTCTCTAATCTTATATCCCCAACCGAAGCCGTATAGGTGATAAAAGAAATTTCGGGAATTAGCTGTTTTGCAATTGCACCTCCCACGACCCTGGAAGCTGTTTCACGAGCGGAAGACCGCCCGCCGCCGCGATAATCCCTAACCCCATATTTTTCATCATAGGTATAATCGGCATGGGAAGGCCTGTAAGCATCTTTGATATGGGAATAGTCGTTTGATTTTTGATTGGCATTCCGGATCACGAAGCCAATTGGAGTACCAGTGGTTTTTCCTTCAAATATTCCGGATAGGAATTCTACCGTGTCCGGCTCCTTCCGTTGAGTTACAATGGCAGATTGTCCAGGCCTACGTTTATCGAGTTCTTCCTGGATTTTATCCAGATTCAGGGAGATTCCCGCAGGGCATCCATCTATCACACCTCCTATTGCGGTTCCATGCGATTCTCCAAAAGTTGTGAGTTTAAATAGTGTTCCAAAGGAATTTCCAGCCATTTAGTTGATTTTCAACAAATATAATTTTTTAACCCACAAATTGAAAATCTAAGGCAGTTAATTATTCTTTCGGGATTCGTTAATTTGGGATTCGTGGAGTGCGCAGGTAGAAGTAATAGAAATGGTTGCGCTGTTCATTTATGATTCATCCAATCAGACCGCAAGATTCTTCACTATCGTTCAGAATGACATTTCCGTGGTGTTTTTTGTCATTCTAATCGAGCTTTTGGGCGAGGAAAAATCCCAACAGGGAGTGCGCAGGTAGAAGTAATAGAAATGGTTGCGCTGTTCATTTATGATTCATCCAATCAGACCGCAAGATTCTTCACTATCGTTCAGAATGACATTTCCGTGGTGTTTTTTGTCATTCTGAACCTCTAATTTATTCTCTTTATTCTTTTATCTATAGTCTATTTTCTAAAATCTAAAATCTCAATACTAACCAGTCTTCAACAAAAATTCCTGATTGATTTGCTGGCGCAATTTCCTGGAGTAATCTTCTTCGAGCCATTCCCGGTAATTTTTGGTGCTTTTGCTAATGCAATAGGAGAATTGCCTAATCCTTGAACTTATATCATCCTTTAATTCCTTGGCCAATAACCTGGCATCAAAAACATCTTCACTATTTTCAAAACACATTTTTACATGTTGATCCATAGACCATTCAAGAACAGTTTTAGATTTTAAACCTTTCTTGATCACGATATCATAGGCCGCCTCAACATCAAAATCTACTACTGCACTTTTGGCAAATTGAGTTCTCATTTCGGGAGGCATTACATATTTAAATTCCCTTTCAATTTCTTCGTCGCTCAGCAGGTTTTCAAAATAGAAATCGGGAGAACGAAACAGCTGTCTCCAATCTACAGCAGCGCTCCAATTTCCAAAACGCACGACATTGTTCCCCAGATCGATTACCGTAAACTCAGATTTCTTTGGAAGTACCCGGGAACCACGGCCAATCATTTGAAAGTATAAGGTAAGGGATTTGGTAGCGCGGTTCAAAATAATAGTTTCTACGGAAGGTTCGTCAAAACCGGTAGTTAGAATACTCACTGAGGTAACTATGGCATCAGGAGTGTGTTTAAACCATTTCAGGATTTGTTTCCGATCCTGTTTGCTGGTGGTGTTATCTAAATGACGAACAGAAAATCCGGCGTTTCTGAAAGTTTCATATACTTCTTTCGAAGTATTGATCCCATTGTTAAAGATCAGGGTCTTTTTTCCGTGAGATCTCTCCAAATAAGTATTGAGCAACTTTTCCTGCATGCTCAGGTTGGAATACAATTCTTCCGAAGATTTGACGGTATAATCCCCATTGATCCCAACTTTCAGGGATTGTAATCCCACATCGTAAGAATAGACCACTGCTTTTGCCAAAAATCCTTTGCCAATTAAAGATAAAATAGAATCGCCCACAATAAGCTCCCTGTAATTGTCCTTCATTGGGAGTTTTATATTGGAACTCAGTGGCGTAGCGGTAACCCCAAGAATAAAGCATTTTTCAAAAAATTTGAATAATTTCCTGAAAGAGTTGTAATGAGCCTCATCAATTATTACAAGGCCGATATCCTTAATTTCCAGTTTCTCATCGTGCAGCCGGTTATTAAGAGTTTCAACCATTGCCACAAAACACATATAATCTTCCTGATCCGGCAATTCCTTGACCTTGGAATTAATGATCTTATTAAGGACCCCAAATTCAGAAAGCATCTGAGAGGTTTGTTTACAAAGCTCAATACGATGAGTCAGAATGAGCACCTTTTTATTTGTGCGCTGAATATATTCTCTTACAATTTGAGAAAAAATCACCGTTTTTCCTCCACCGGTAGGCAATTGGTACAATAAATTGTAATGGTTTGGGTGGGTATCTATGACCTGAAATATCTTATCTATATCTACCTGTTGGTAATCATAGAGTTTTTTATCATTTTTCTTTTCTTCCAGTCCAAAAGTTTCAACACCCATATCTTCTATATTCAGCAAGTTTGCAAAAATAGTTGATTTTTAAGGTTAAATAAAATGTTTATACGATTAAAAATTTAATATTTCATTTTATAACATTTCTCAAATTTTGATTATCTTTATTTCATTAATAATTTATGTTAATAAAGACCATTACCTCCATTCCTACTATTAAAATGGTTGTAAGTTAAGATTAGAAATATTAAAGCCAGATTAATATTCAACTGGCTCACTTTCCCTCCACTTTGATTTCCATAATTGAATTTAAAAAATGAAAACGGAGCCGATAGATACCAACAAATATGAGAAGGTATTGGGGAATTGCCACTTGCTCAATAATTTGGATAAAGAGTCCTACGATGAATTATTGTCCCTGTTTCACGAAGAAAAATGGCTTAAAAATACCTGTATCTTAAACCAGGAAAAGTTGAAAAATAATTTTTACATTATTCTTTTCGGAAGGGTTAAAATGTACCAGGTAGACCTGAAAAATGGAAAAGAGATTACCTTATTATTACTTACCAAAAGCGATTCCTTCGACCTGTTTTGCCTTCTGGACGGTTGCGAGCATCGGGTTTTTTATGAATGTATTGACAATGTAAAGGTATTGGCCGTGCCTATGGGCAATCTTCGGGAATGGCTAAACAAAAATCCACAGCACTACCTAAATCTTTTAAATTATGCGGGCAAACAAATGCGCTTGCTGGAAAACTATGTTTCTGATATCGCCTTTGATGATATTCCTACCCGATTAATAAAACTTTTGCTAAGAAATGTAAAAGAAGATTCAAACAATCTTGAACTTATTAATAATCTGCCAAACAAAGAAATTGCAAATTTAATAGGTTCTACAAGGGCGGTTGTAAACCGTCATCTTCAAATTTTAAAAAAGAAAGGAATCATAGAAGTTTCCAGAAACCATTTGGAAATTACAAATCTCGCCTTGCTCCTGCGTATAATTAAGTTTCAAAACTCACGCAATCCAGAACAAAAATAAAATCCTTTATTCTTCCCTTTTTTCAAAAATTTAATTTGTTAAAGGATGAAATTATGCTACTTAAGTAGTATTATTTAGAATTAATCTTAATTAAATTTGAGTATTATTAACCAATTAAATTTTAAAGTCATGAAAACCCTAATTGTTTTTTTGTTCATTGTGTGCGGGATTGCCACAGGACAAGCACAAAAAGTGACCCTGTTGAAGGAAACTAAAGTAGAATTTGCTCCGTATACCATTATTCAAACCTCGGATTTAGACACTTATGAAGTTGTTATAAAGGAAAATTATATAGGACAATTTTCATCAAATGCCCTTAAATTTGTGAAAGAAAACTTTGATGTCAATAAACTTATTCAAACTATAAATGAACCTAGTCACGATTCCTATCTTATTAGTTTTAAAAGTAGCAAGGGATTTTTAGATGCCAATTATTCAAAAGATGGCAAATTGGTTCATTCCCATCAAATGTTTAAAGATATTTTATTGCCATTAGAAATCCGTAAAGAAGTTTACAACAACTACAAAGGTTGGACAATGGTTAAAAATAAATATGTTGCCAGTGGCAATGGCGATAAGCTGAATAAAGAAATATACCGTATTAATCTAAAGAAAGATAATAAGCGACAAAATATTAAAATCATTCCCAGTAGAATTGGAAGCGACAGGGTTGTAAGTAATTAAATCCCCAATAAATACCACCCCCTTAACTGAGAAGCGGTGAACAATTAAAAATAAATTGTTCACCGCTTTTTATTCAAACAAATCTGAAGATAAATATCTGTCTCCCCTGTCGCAAACAATGCTCACCACAATTCCTTCTTCCAGTTCGTTACAAAGCCTAACCGCCGCGGCAGCTGCTCCCCCACTGCTCATTCCCGCAAATATTCCTTCTTGTTTTGCAAGATATTGGGTCATTTTTCTTGCTTCTTCTTCGCTTACTTCCATAATCCTGTCAACTTTGTTGGGATTAAAAATTTTGGGCAAATAAGCTTCAGGCCATTTCCTGATCCCGGGAATTCTGGAATCATCTGTTGGTTGAACCCCTATAATTTGGATATCCTTATTTTTTTCCTTTAAAAACGTGGAAGTTCCCATAATTGTTCCCGTGGTTCCCATGGAGGAAACAAAATGAGTGATTTTTTTATCTGTATCCCTCCATATTTCAGGACCGGTAGTCTTATAATGCGCTTTCCAGTTATCGTCATTGCCAAACTGGTTGATCATAAAAAATGTTCCACCTTTTACTTTTGCTTCCGCATAATCCCGTGCCCCTTCAATACCACTTTCGGCTGAAGTCAGGGTGACTTTCGCGCCATAAGCCCTCATAGTTTGTACCCGTTCAATAGTAGAGTTTTCGGGCATTACAAGTTCAATATCAAGTTTGAATATTCCCGCGATCATGGCCAATGCAATTCCTGTATTTCCACTGGTGGCCTCAATTAATTTAGTTTCCCTGTTGATTTCCCCGCGATCCAACGCGCTTTTTATCATATTAAAAGCAGCGCGATCTTTCACACTTCCGCCGGGATTCTGGCCTTCTAGTTTAAGTAAAAGTTTAACTTTCGGATTTTTTATCAGCGTTTGGGTTTCAACCAAAGGTGTATTCCCAATTAAGCCTAATATAGAATTAATCATTTTTGACAGTATTTTTAATATTGATTTGAGGCGTATGGGAAACCATGGAGTTTTCGGGAACAGATTTGGTAAGCCAGACATTTCCTCCTATTACGCTATTAGCTCCTATTATGGTATTTCCACCTAAAATAGTGGCATTGGCGTAAATTGTGACATTTTCTTCAATCGTGGGATGTCTTTTTGTGTTTCTCAAAGCCCGGTCTACAGACAACGCCCCTAAAGTAACCCCCTGATATATTTTCACGTTGTCTTTTATCACCGTAGTTTCTCCAATTACCACGCCGGTGGCGTGATCTATAAAAAACGGAACTCCAATTTGCGCCCCGGGATTTATATCGGTTCCGGTAAGGCGATGGGAGAATTCGGTCATTAAACGAGGGACAAGAGGCAATCCAAATTTATGCAGTTCGTGGCTCAACCTATAAATGGCAATGGCATAAAAGCCGGGATAGGCCAGGTAAACTTCTTCCAGGGAATTTGCTGCCGGATCGTGCAATGTGATCGCCTTGGCATCACAACTCAATTTCTCCAAAATTCCGGGAAGAGTATCCAGGTAGGCATTCCAAATCTTGCCGCAAGGCTGACCGACTTCCCAGCAAACCAATGTTACCAATTCCTGAAAATCCTTTTCCAGTCCATTTATATTTTCTTCCACAGGGGTAGCCCCATCAAAAAGGGTATAAAACAAGCGTTTTGTAAAAGCTTCGGTTTTTTCCTTGACGGAATATTTCAGGTTGGGCAATTGCTTTTGATCCTGAATTTTATGGATGATCTCCTTTAGGTTCATTATAAATTTATTTTCAATTATATATTAATTCTTCAAGCTATGAAGAGTTGAGTCGAAAGAAACCCCAATAATAACATTTTCCAACTTTTGAATTTCAAATTTAGGCAATTGCAATGCAACCGCAGCTGAAATCCTATCAGAAAAAGAAAAAATAATCGCAGTAAAATTAACATTTTTAATGAAAAAATTACATAGAAATTTTAACAGAATCGAGGTGTTAAAATTATATTAATCAGATTATTATACTTTTATTTTTGTTTTAAATTAGTTCTATTATTAACCATTTAAATTTATTTATCATGCCACAAGGACAAAATCCAAAAAAAGGACAGCCTACTAAACAAGAACCAAGAAAGGAAGCTCCTAAAAAACACGAGCCTAAAAGTGAACCAAAAAGGAAAATGCGTTAATCCTTAATGTATTTTCCTTTAATTTTTGGAGCCACCTTTATGAGGTGGCTTTTAAATTATACCCTGATAAGAATAAAAAACATAAATAACATTTAAAATGACTAGCAACCTTACCTTTGTGCGTTTTATTTAAAGCCCATTATATTGATTGATTATTATAGATTTTTTAAAAATAATTTTAGAAAAGTAAGTTTTGGATGGTTACTCACTTTTTTATCCAGTTTTGGGCAAACCTTCCTTATCTCCTTATATGTCCCTGAAATTGTAGCCTCTTTTCAAATTACCGTAGGTACTTTTGGGGCTATTTTTGCCATTTGTACCATAGTTGCCTCTTTTATAATGCTCACGGTGGGGCACATGGTAGATCATAAATCTGTCAAAAAAGTAACCTTTTTTACCGTCATAGGTTTAGCGCTGTCCAGCATCTTACTTGGATTTTCTTACCATATTGCCTTTTTGTTTATTGCCTTAATTGGATTGCGATTAACAGGACAGGGACTTTTATCCCATATAAGTATGACGATAATCTCCAAATATTACGATGAAAACCGAGGAAAAGCCCTGAGTATTTCATCTCTTGGATATTCTATGGGAGAGGCTTTTTTCCCGCTTATTATCGCGTTTGTAATAGGTTGGTTTGATTGGCGAATAGCGGCAATAGGCAGTGGGGTTGCTTTGTTGATTTATTTGCTTCGATTAAAGTTTACCAATTTAATCGATTTTGACAAACAACTTTCTGCTGAAGGCCGGCCTTCCAGCTTAAGCTTGATAAAGGATTATAAAAAAGTGGTGTTTGACAAACGGTTTGCTGTTATGATGCCGGCAAGTTTTGCGCTGAGTTTTGTGTCAACCGCAATTTTCTTTTATCAATATGTTTTTGTTGAAAACAAAGGCTGGTCTTTGCAGCTTTACGCTACCTTTTTTACAGTTTATGCACTTACAAGATTCTTGTTTTCCCTTTTTGGCGGGCTTTGGGTAGATAAATACACTGCTAAAACAATGTTTAGATTTTATTTGATCCCAATGAGTTTGGGATTAATTCCTTTTGCCCTAATGGATAGTATTATGGGAGCCTTTATGTTTTTGATAATGGCAGGGATTACCGTAGGGCTTTCCGGCACCGTAAAATCTTCCCTGATTGCTGAAATTTACGGCACCAAAAACCTGGGGGCTATCCGGAGCATATTTACTATGTTTATGGTAATAAGTACCGCGCTAGGCCCTCTTTTTGTGGGTTTTCTGATAGATATGGGAGTGGATTTTTCCTCCATTATTCTTCTTCTTATGTTTTTTATGGCCTTGATCGTTATTAATTCACAAAGGATCAGATCTTTCTGAAGTTATCTTTTCAAACTAAAGTGGCCTTTTATTCTTTTATAATCTTCAATATTTATCTCGTACCAGTAATCGTCACCCGGAAGATCTTTACCGTTGAAGGTGCCATCCCAGGAAAAATTGAGACCCTTCCCTGCAATCAGTAGTTTTCCATAACGATTAAAGATCCTTATTTCTGAAGAATTAAAATATTCCAATCCATTTAATTCAAACCTATCGTTATAACCATCGTTATTCGGGGTAATAAATTTTGGTACTACAATATGCGGGAATTCTTCAGAAACAGTATTACAAGACTGCAGATCTCGCATAAAGGCTGTATAAACTCCCCCTGGAACCATTTGAAATGTATTTGAAAGCTGAAAAGTGAATCCATCCAATGAATATTCAAATTCCCCGGCATTAGCAGGTCTTATGATTACGGTATTTTCTTCTGAAATAATGGCTTCTATTTTGGCAACATCAACCGCATTAATTTCAAAGTTTTTAGTAACACTGCAACCGCCATTTGTGATAACTACGCTGAAATTCCCTTGTTCTGAAATTGTAATTCTCTGTGAAGTTTGCCCAGTAGACCATTCATACTGCAT
>Ga0307486_1001078_pt1 | contig 22068 bp, 15 predicted proteins | sample CBIW02metaG_FD_203663 | JGI IMG/M metagenome (GOLD analysis project Ga0307486, IMG submission 203663) | Sea-ice brine microbial communities from Beaufort Sea near Barrow, Alaska, United States - CBIW 0.2 | ecosystem: Environmental > Aquatic > Marine > Coastal | place: USA: Alaska | collected...
CCGGTTTGAACATCGGAAAGGTCGAGGATACGGGCAAGTAATACGGGACCAAATTCACTTACGGTAGCCTTCAGTCGCACTCCGGGTTGTTCCGAAAGGCTTAAAATTTCAACCGGGGATGCCTGAGTTTTAAATTCAAAACCAATCATCTTGTGCCGGGCTTCCAGCTTTTCGTTGATTGAGGCAGGCTGGGCAATCCCACTTAGATCCCCTTTAATGTCCATCAGCAGGACCGGGATTCCTTTTTCGGATAAATTTTCAGCGAGGATCTGTAATGTTTTGGTTTTTCCCGTACCTGTAGCTCCCGCGATAAGGCCATGACGGTTCAGGGTTTTTAACGGAATTTTTATTTGGGCTTCCGGAAAGGGTTTTCCTTTTAGCATTGCTGCACCCATAAAAATGTAATCCCCCTTGGTGGCATATCCGCTTTGGATATTTTCAATGAATTTTTCCTCTTTTGCCATTTGACTAAGTTATTATAAAAAAACAGTTTGTAACAAAAACAGTTGTTTGTGGTGTACAGTTTATGGTTTGACTAAGTTATTATAATAATTTGAATTGAAAAATACCAGTTTAGCAATCTCTTAACTTTTCAATATAGCAAATATAATTTTTTAAAGTCCACGATTTCAATCGTGGGTAAATTAATTCGAAAACTATTCCAACCGTTTTAACAATTTTTCGTCCTGTTCAAGTCTAAAAATAGTTGGATAATAGTATTGATTAAAACTGTAATTTTATGAATATGAAAAAATACTGTTTATTTTTATTTAGTTTGATGGTCTTAGGGTGCCAAACCCAAAAAATCGGACTCGAAAAATTGTCCAAATCGAAAAATGATCTATTAAAACCGGTTTTTGATAATTTCGAAAAATTTGAGTTACAAATACTTTACACCCAAGTTAACCGAAAGCCAAACGGGAAAATTGAATTTATGGATTTTGAATATAGGGTGAACGATAATGCCTATTTTTATCCGGCGAGCTCGGTTAAACTTCCTGTTGCAGCAATGGCTTTGGAGAAATTGAAAGAACTACGTAACTCAGAACAGATTGGAATTGTCAGAAATACTCCGTATTATTTTGAAGGTGATTCGGTGAAACATTCAATTTCTCAGGATATTGAAGCTGTATTTGCGGTAAGCGATAATGAAGCCTATAACAGGTTGTTCGAATTTTTGGGACAGGATTACATCAACAACAAATTAGAGCAGAAAGGATTGGGACCGGTAAACATTTCACATCGACTTTCAGTAGGAAATGCATTTAAAACCGAAACAATTCCAATGATTTTTGAAATTCTTGAAAATAGCGATTCTACAAACTTCCGTTTTCCAGGCACTAAAAATATGTCTTCAATCCCTCTTAATATAAAGGGAATTCAAAAAGGGATTGGTTTTGTTCAGAATGATACTTTGATCGATGGAGCCTTTGATTTTTCATTAAAAAATCATTTTCCGCTACGGTCGCAACACCGACTGATGAAGCAATTGATGTTTCCGATGAATTTTCCTGAAAATAAGCGTTTTGATATGGATGAAGAAGACAGGGGATTTTTACTCAATGCTATGAAGCAACTTCCCCGGGAGGCTGGGTATGATGCCGAAGAATACCCAGATAGTTATGTGAAATTCTTTTTATACGGAGATACAAAAAATGCCATTCCCGATGAGATAAAAATTTACAATAAGATTGGTCAGGCATACGGGACACTTACTGAAACAGCTTATATAACCAATGCCTCCAAAGGGGTGGAATTCTTTCTTTCAGCCACCATTTTGGTTAATAAAAACGGGATTTTTAATGACAATGATTATGAATATGAGAGTATTGGAATTCCTTTTTTCGCCGCTTTGGGCAGGGAAATCTATGAACTTGAATTAAACAGGGAAAAATAAACCGAAGGTTGAAATTTCTGGTTTAAAACATTCTTCTGTATATAAAAAAAACCTCGCTAAAACCTATTTTACCGCAGGAGCAAGCATTTGTATGGTTCCTTTTTCGGCATCTATTTCAGCTTCAATTCCGTTTGGAATAGTGAAGTTATCCTTAATATGCCCGAACATTGCCCCGGAATAAGCAGGTATTTTTAATGGTTTTATATAGTAGTCTATTACTTCTTCCATCGTTAGAGATCCATATCCATTGCCGCCGGGATCACAATCTGTACATTTCCCAAATACAAATCCGGAAATTTTATTTAAAACGCCACCAAGTTTCAATTGGGACATCATCCTGTCTACCGCATAAATTTTTTCACCGACATCTTCAAGATAGATTATTTTGTTTTCCCAATCCGGCATGTATTCAGATCCCATAATCCCAGTTAATACCGATAGGTTTCCTCCCATTAAAACGCCACTGGCGTTGCCTGGATAAATGGTGCGTATCCTGTTTGAAACCTGGGTAAGATTATCTCCAATTTCGATAGGGTTTTTCATCAATACAGCCTCCCCGTCAAAAAGGATCTTTTTAAAATAGGAATAACTGAATTTATTCCAGGTGGAAACAGCTAAAGGTCCGTGAAAAGTAACCAAACCGGTTTTTGTGTAAATAGCCAGGTGCAGGGCGGTAATATCACTATAACCTATGAAAATTTTAGGGTTTTTTGAGATTGCCTCATAATCGATCTTATCTAAAATTCTGGCAGCGCCGGAACCGCCTCTTAAAGCGATAATTGCGTTTACTTCCGGATCTATGAACATATCGTTGAGTTCCTGCGCCCTTTCATCATCGGTTCCGGCAAGATGACCATACCGGTTGCTTACATATTTCCCCAATTTCACCTTGAGGCCCATAGCTTCAAAAGTTTCTACCGCAATTTCATAAGGTTCAGTTTCAAAAATGGCCGATGCGGGACTTACAATCCCAATAGTATCGCCGGCAGATAAGTGTTTTGGTAAGAGAAAATTTCCTTCACTAACGGACGAAGAAAGGTCAAAAGGGGGAATAAATGACGATAGTGTGAGCGCTAATCCTCCTGAACCTATGTTTCTCAAAAAATTTCTTCTTTCCATTTTATGTGTTTTGATTGATTTAATTCAAGTTGATTTTTAAGACGGTTGTAATTTATAGAAAATTATTTTTAGTTTTCAGGTAGAAGGGGCAAAGCTTAATATTTTTCATGAATTTTTCTGAGAATTAACGCCATCTGTTTTTTTATTTCAGAGGAAGGAACCGTGTAATTATTATTCATAAAACTAAAGATCAGGATTTTTCCGGATCTTGCTTTCAGATATCCGCTTAAACTGTGATTGTTCCTTAAAGATCCGGTTTTTGCAAAAATATAAGGTTCATCTGCAACATAACTATTTTTTATAGTTCCTGATTGCCCTCCGGTAGCCATCAATTTAAAAAGTCTTTTCTGTGGCACTTCCCAGCTTATTTTTTCGAGTAATTTAACCATGGATCGCGGGGTAACAAGATTATACCTTGAAAGCCCGGAGCCATCTACCCAAAAAGGCTCATCTGGCAAGTCCTTTAAGAAGTGTTCTTTTATATGGTCAATGGCAAGATTTGTTTTTAGGCTGTCCGAAATTTTTCCGGATACCATAAAAAGGATCTGTTCTGCGATAAAATTATCACTTTGCTGCAACATTGCCTTGTAAAGACTATCTGCTGGCAGGCTGTAAAGGGTTTTTATATCTGAAACACCTTCAGTTTTCCGTTGAACAATTTCAATAGGCTTTTTAAGGGTGTCAGCCAGTAATTTGACAAATAATTCCGGGGAATATTTAAATGGAACAATTTGGCTAAAACCCTTGTTTCCGATAAATGTTTTATGGCGAAAAATATTTACTGCGGGATCCCTGATTATTCTTGGCGAACCATCAGGCTCGATCATCAAATTATCTTCAAAAAATGAAGGAAAGATTTTGAGAATTTCAAGTCCCGAAATAAAATCAAATTTCACATAATTCCCATAGATGGGAAAGGCAGAGCGTTCAACCGAATAATATGAATTATAATCGTCCCAGGCCCATCCCGGGCCAAAATGCTCCTCGGTAAAAACTGGAGGCAGATAGTACAAATTTTCCTTGCTTTTTTTTAAGAATTGATAAACCCTGGATTCCGGCAGATCCGGATACAAAAATGAAGGGTCACCTGTGCCCCAAAAGATCAAAGAATCGTTTTTAACAATATATTTTAAGGCGGGAATAGAATCGCCCAAAATTTTCAGCCCTGCATAAAAAGTTAATAATTTGGTATTGGAGGCCGGAGTAAAGTATTTATTGGAATATCGCTCGTAAATCATTTTGTTTTCCGAAGGATCAAAAACAGCCAATCCCGAAAACCCCTGTTTAAAAGCTTCCGCTTTATTAAAAGTGTCATCAAAATCTTTTGAGAGCTTTTTGGTAGAGGAGCAAGAGATAAAAACCAGTAAAATTGAAATTATAAAAAAATATGCTGGGGATTGAAAAAGTCTTTTCACGGATTTATAGGTTTTTGGATATGCTTTAAATGATGTTTTTATTTATAATTTCTAAATTTTTTCTAATGCAGAATGGTCAGTATCAAATATTAATGCTTCAGAAGTTTAAAATTCATTTCTAAATTCATAAATTTAGAAATTAGTATTGGAAAATTCGCCATATTATAGAAACATATTTTTATTATTAAGGCGGAACAGTTTTATTTCATCAAAAGTTTCCTAATATGATTAGACTAGCCCACCTATTTTTTTATTTGTTTCTGTTCTTTTCTTTCCCTGTTTTCGCTCAAAATTTTTCGATGGAACAGGTAGCCAAATTTTCTTTTCCCTCCAGCTTAACTTCATCCCCTGTTGAAAATCAAATAGCTTGGGCAATGAATGAGCAGGGAGAAAGAAATGTGTATATCGCCACTGGACCTAATTTCAAATCGGAAAAATTAACCAATTTTAATGAAGATGACGGCCAGGAAATAAGTAGTCTGCAATATAGTCCTGATGGAAAATTTCTTGTTTTCGTCAGGGGTGGAGATCACGGTGGAGGTAATGCAAACCAACCGGTTAATCCTATACATAATATTGAAATGCCTAAAGTGGAAGTTTGGAAGATTGATTTAGGAAGTAAGAATGTTACAATGATTGGTGAGGGCAATAATCCTGTAATTGGAACTCCCCATTTATTGGTTTACCTAAGAAATGGTGGGGTTTTCTCTCAAAACCTTGAAGAAAAAGTCGCTCAGAAACCACTTTTTGAAACAAAAGGTAATATTAGTTCTCTGGAATTTTCTCCAGATGGAACCCAAATTGCTTTTATCGATAATAGAAGTGGTCATTCGCTTGTTGGGGTTTATCAAACTTCCAATGAATATTTGAGATGGCTTTCCCCGGGGTTTTATTCAGACCAAAGTCCACGCTGGTCGCCTGATGGAAAACAGATTGCCTTTATAAGAACCCCTGGTGGAAGTGGTGCCTCTTTGCCTGTTTTAGAGCAAAGACATTCTCCTTGGGAAATTTGGATCACAGATGTTTCTTCAGGTGAAGGTTATAGAAGGTGGAAATCTCCTGTAACCCTACGGGGGTCTGTACCAACAGTGGACGGAACATATAATTTACACTGGGCCGCAAATAATCAATTGGTTTACCTCTCTTATGAAGATGGTTGGCCTCATTTATACACTATGGGGGCAAAAAGAGGTACTTCGAAATTATTAACTCCTGGAGATTTTCATGTAGAACATATAAAATTAAGTCCTGATGAAAAGTCATTGATCTTTTCTGCAAATTATGGCCCTGAACCTCAGGATCAGGATCGCAGGCACATTGGAAAAGTAGAAATTAATGGAGCCGGAGTGGAGTGGCTGACCCAGGGAAAAGGGATTGAAGCTTATCCTGTCTTTATTGGGAAAAGTGATAATGTTGCTTATTTAAGTGCTACTGCAAAGCGCCCTCTTTTACCTGCGATTCAATGGGGTGGGAAGGAATTAATGTTGGGCGAAGATCTTGTTCCCAAAGATTTTCCTCAGGAGCAACTGGTAGAGCCAAAACAGGTGTCTTTTATAGCTCCTGATGGAGTAAAAGTATATGGGCAGTTATTTGAAAAAGAAGGAGGAGAAAAAGAAAAACCTGGGGTGGTATTCGTACATGGTGGACCCCAAAGACAAATGCTTTTAGGCTGGAGTTATATGGATTATTACTCTAACACTTATGCTGTAAATCAGTACCTTACAAATTTAGGCTTTGTAGTTCTATCTGTAAATTACAGGCTGGGAATTGGGTACGGCTATGAATTTCACAAACCTGAAAATACATATTATAAAGGAGCGGGAGAATATCAGGATGTAAAAGCTGCAGGAGAATTTTTAGCCGATTTGCCACAGGTTGACCCTAATAGAATAGGAATATACGGAGGTTCCTATGGCGGATATTTAACTGCTTTGGCCTTAGGAAAGGATTCAGACCTGTTTAAAGTGGGGGTAGATATTCACGGAGTTCACAATTTTGAGGGAAGATATAGTGTGCCTGAAGGGTTTGAAGTAGCTCCTGATTATGAAGCAGCTAAAAAGATTGCCTGGGAGTCTTCACCATTTGCATTTCTGGATTCGTGGAAATCTCCTGTTCTCTTTATTCATGGAGATGATGACCGGAATGTAAATGTAAGTCATACTACAGATCTTATAAGAAGATTTGAGGAGAAAAATATGCCGTACAAATATCTTATGATCCCCGACGAAACCCATCACTGGATGAAATTCTCAAATATGGTTAAAGTAGATAAGGCTACAGCAGATTTCCTTGAAGAACATTTAATGGATAGATAAGAACCATATAAATTAAGTATGCAGAATTTTTTAATTTTTTTATTCGTTCTGCCCTGTTTAGGTTTAACTCAAACTGCGATGTCTCAGGAAAATGTAAGTCCTGTTGTCGGTAAAATAATTTGTCTTGACGCCGGTCACGGAGGCACAGCTAAAACTGACAGTTTTCGTGCAGGTCCTAGAGGAGAGCGGGAAGAATGGATAAATTTACGGGTAGCTTTGTTGCTTCAGAAATTGTTAGAGAAAAAAGGAGCAAAAGTTGTAATGACGCGTACAACTGATGATACCATTTCTTTAACCCGACGTGCTAAAATTGCTAAAGAAAATAATTCTGATCTTTTTTTGTCTATACACCATAATGCAACAGCAGATCCAAAGGTGAATTTTCCAATCATTTATTTTCATGGCAATGCTTCAGAAAATAAAGCGAGTGTAATTTTAGGTAAAGAAATAGGAAAGGCCCTTCGTGAAAAATTATATCAAGGTTCAACTCCTGTAAGTATAGTTTCAGATCATGTGATTTTTTCCCGAAGCGGGACAGGAGTTTTACGGGGAGCATATGGCATTCCCGGAGTAATTGCAGAGGCTTCTTTTTTTACAAATCCGGGAGAGGAAGTGAGACTAAAACAAACAGAGTATAATCATCGTGAGGCATCGGCCTATTTAGCTGCTTTGGAAAACTATTTTAAAGAAACGATTCCGCCAATTCGCGAAAAAAATACAATTATTGAGGTTCCTCCATTCCGCGCTTTCCAGGGGTCGGAACGAATGAATAAAACCGCATTACTCTGGTATGAAGATTTCATAAAAGGGAAGGAGTTAATAAAAGGTAACTTCAATGAATCCTTGGAAAAGGCTTATGAATTATTCACCCGGTCTGCCAGATCATTTCCGGATTCTTATGTCGCAGCAGAATGTCACAGATACAGGGTAAACTTGTTAAGGAAACTAGGTCGAGCAGAGGAGGCACAGAAGGAAGAACAAAGAGTTCAGGAGTTCTATGTGCCTTTGGAATAAGTCTATCCTAAAGGTGTTTCTAATAATTATCTCTCACATTTATCAGGATTTTTTCCATTCCTTTTTTTATTTCAGAATTAGAGATTACATAATTGTTGTGCAAGAAGCTGAAGATTAAAATTTTACCACTCTTCGTTTTAAGATATCCGCTAAGGGCGACGACATTTCTCAGTGTTCCTGTTTTAGCAAAAACATAGGGTTCTTCTGCCTTGTAATCGTTTCTAATAGTTCCAGAAACCCCTCCAGTTGGCAACATTCCTAATAATTTATCCTGCGGGACTTCCTGTTGGATCTTTTCCAGAAGCTTCACAATAGATCTTGGAGTAAATTTGTTATTTACTGAAAGACCTGAGCCATCATACCACATGGGTTCATCTGGAAGATCCATTAAATAATTTTCCTTCATAAAATTTATAGCATTTCTGGACCTGAGAGAATCTGAGATTTCATTGGCAGCCATTAGGAGAATTTGTTCAGCAATAAAATTATCGCTCACAATCAGCATTCGTTTATAAAGACTGTCCGCTGGTATGCTGTAGAGAGTTTGATCGAGGAAATACTTCTTAGGTACACCTTTTATGAGCTTTATATTCTTATGTAAGGTGTCATTCAGGAGTTCTACCACTAAATTAGGTGAGTAGGTTATCGGAACATTTTGGCTAAATTCCTTTTCGTTTTTCTGATTATTGTAAATAAAGATGTTTTTATTCTTCTCCCTGTTAATAGGGACAGAAAAAATCGTTTCAGTAATTGACAGGGAATCGGAAAATATTCCTGGTTTGACTAGTGGTTCCTTGATTCCTTTTAAAAATTGGAAGGAAACCCTGTTTGCGTACATAGGAAAATCCGTTCTTTCTGCGGCATAACTTGCGGCATACCAGTCCCAGGACCATCCAGGGCCAAAGGTAGATTCGGTATATTCTGGGGGGAGATAATATAGATTTTCATTTCGGGTTTTTAAGAATTCGTATATCTCGGAGTGGGGAAGGTCGGGATTGAGAAAAGAAGGATCCCCTGTTCCTGAAAAGACGAGAGAATCATTTTTAACCTGATATCTTAGAGCGGGTATCGAGTCCCCGAAAATTTTTAAACCCGCATAGAATGTAAACAATTTTGTGTTTGAAGCAGGTGTAAAATATTTATTTCCATTGTGCTCAAATAAAGTCAATTTCTTTACGGGATCATAGATTACTAAGCCGGAGAATCCTTTTTCAAAAACAGAAATGGATCTCCAGGTTTTTTCCACAACCCGGGTAGATGTGCAGGAGGTGGAAGCTAATAATATTAAACAACCAACTGAAAAAAGAAGTTTTAATGAGTTCATTTGAAAGATTTGTTTTATTAATATAATTCGGAATATCTAAATATCTAAGGGGATCAAATTCCCCAAAAAAATTCAAATTTTTTATTTTTTATAAAATATGAGTTTGGTTTATCCTAATCTAATTTCATGAAATTATTTTTAATTTAATTATTTTTAATTATATTTAATATTATTTCATAAGATTTTAACAAATTAATATATGAAAAATAGAATTATTCTTTTAGTATTATTAGGGCTATTCCAAGTCTCGGCAATATTCGCCCAGCAAAGGAATGTTACCGGGCAAGTGACCAGTGCCGAAGATGGTATGACTCTACTTGGAGTCAATGTTATTGTAAAAGGTACCAACCAGGGTACTGTGACAGACATGGATGGAAATTATTCAATTTTTGTTCAGGAAGGTACTACCTTAGTATTTTCTTCTTTGGGATTTGCAACCAGGGAAGTGCAGGTAGGGGAGCAATTGGTAATTAATATTACTCTTGTAGAAGACATGGAGGGTCTTGATGAAGTGGTAGTAACCTCTTTTGGAATTGAGAGGGAAACCAAAGCTCTGGGTTATGCGGTGCAGGAAGTAAATGCGGAAGACATTTCCCGAACAAAACAGCAAAATGTTGTAAGTGCATTGCAGGGACAGGTTGCTGGTGTGCAAATCACCAACTCAGGTGGTGCGCCCGGGCAAAGTGCAAGGATAATAATCAGAGGTGTCAATTCCTTAGATCCTGGCGCAGATAATCAACCTTTATTTGTTATTGATGGGGTGCCCATAGATAATTCTACTATTGAATCTGGTGGTACTCCTCGTGGTCTTTCAAACAGGGGGGCAGATATTAACCCTAATGACATTGAATCCATGAATGTGCTGAAAGGTGCGGCGGCAACTGCACTTTACGGCGTTCGGGCAGCAAACGGTGCTGTTATTATTACCACAAAGAAGGGTAAAGAAGGTGATGTAAGAGTGAATGTGAGTAGTAGTTTGGGATTCGAAGAAGTTAATCAATATCCAAAGTTTCAGGAAGTATACGGACAGGGTTTTGGAGGAGTATATGATCCAGATTCTTTTTGGCCAAACTGGGGGCCTTCAATGGATGAAATAAGACAAATTGATCCAAATGCTCAATTCTATGATATTTGGCGAGATGCAATGAGAACCGGGGTTCAATATGATAACTCCTTCAATATTTCAGGAGGTAATGAAAAAGCAAATTTTTATACTTCCATCAGTAATCTTGAACAGGAAGGGATTATTCCATTCAGTAACTGGGGAAGAACATCGGCAAGGCTCAACGGAGAATTAAAGTTAAACGAAAGGTTTAATGTTGCCGGAAACATGGCCTATGTAGTGTCTGGAGGAAACAGAGTTCCACACGATAGATTTATGGAGAGACTGGTTTACAATACTCCAAACGCTGATATTACAGATTATATAAATGAAGACGGAACAATGAAAAGCAGGGGGGGCAATACCAATCCTATTTACGATGCACGTTTTAGTACCTTTAAGGATGAAGTAAACCGGATCACCGGTAACCTAAGATTTACTTATAAGGTGGCAGAATGGATGGATATAAATTATTTACTTGGTACAGATTACTACAGTGATTCGCGTACCTCTATAACCCCAGGCCCATTAGGTATTGATGGAGAACAGCCTTTAGACAGCGAAGGCTTTATTACGGAAACCCGGATTAATAGCAGGGATTTAAATTCCAACCTGTTTGTTACTTTAAATAAAGATTGGAATGAAAAAATAAATACAACACTTCGTATTGGTAATGATATTTTTGAAAGAGAATATGAAAGAGTTGAAGCGACAGGTACAGATTTTGTGATCCCTCAATTTTATGACTTAAGCTATACAAGTCAAATTTCCAATTCTCAGGACAAGCGGAAAAAAAGACTGGTGGGTGTTTACGCGGATCTTACATTAGATTATGGCGATATGTTGTTTTTAAACGTGACGGCAAGAAATGACTGGACATCGACATTGCCAATAGGAAATAATTCATTTTTCTATCCTTCTGTAAATTTAGGATTTGTATTTACTGAAGCTTTTGAAGTACCAGATTTTTTCACTTTTGGAAAAATACGAGCTTCCTATGCTGAAGTAGGAAAAGACACCGATCCATATTTGATAGGTCAAACATATACATCCCCGGGAGCTTATCCCTTAGGAGGGCAGGTAGGGTTTACAAGATTTAGTCAATTTGGAGATCTGAATTTAAAACCCGAAAGAACTACTGCAATTGAATTAGGAACAGATCTAAGGTTCTTTGAAAACAGATTAGGATTGGATTTGACCTGGTATAAATCTAACAGTAAGGATCAAATTATCCCGGTTCCGGTTTCCAATACTACTGGTTTCTCTACTTTCATCACGAATGCCGGAGAAATTGAGAACCAGGGAGTTGAACTAATTTTACGGGGATCCCCTGTTAGGAATGAAGATTTTCGATGGGATTTAACCTTCAACGCTTCCTATAATAAGAATGAAGTAGTTTCAATCAGGGAAGGTATAGAGCAAATTGAATTAGGAAATCAATTTGGTTATTCAGGAAGTAGGGCTTATATGATACTTACTGAAGGGGAAGCTTATGGGAATTTGTATGGTACAAGTTATGAAAGGTATGGAGCTTCTGAAGATGCAACACATTTAAATGAAGATCTTCCAATAGTCATAGGGGAAGATGGTTTTCCTGTAAGAAATACAGATTTACTAATTTTAGGAAATTCTACCCCAAAATGGATAGGTGGTATTAGTAATAATTTTACATATAAAGCCTTTGACTTTTCTTTTTTAATAGATTTCAGGGCAGGGGTAGATCAATATAACCAGTATGATATGTTTTATGCAGCTTTTGGTATCTCAGAGAGAACTTTGGATAGAAATGAAACCCGGGTGTTTGAAGGAGTACTTGCAGATGGAACTCCAAATACTCAGGAAGTTTGGCTAGGACAAGGAGACGGACCTGATGGCCGTGATTATGGCGCAGGTTTCTACAGGAATACTTATCGAAGACTCACTGAAAACTTTATTCAGGATGCTTCATTCATTAAGTTGCGAAACATCACTTTTGGCTACAATTTCCAGGATAATATTTTAGGTGTAGTTGACTTTGTAAAATCTGCGCGAATTTCTGTCGCTGCAAATAATATCATCCTGTACACTCCCTGGGATGGCTTTGATCCAGAATCATTTAGTTCAGGCGCTGGTGGAAATGCTACAGGATTTTCAGGTTTAGGATACCCCGGAGTTCAAAGTTTATTTTTTACTTTTAATATTGGTTTCTAAAAAATTCATTATGAAAAATATAAATTTCATTTATAAATGTTCAATGGTTCTAGGAATGATGCTTTTTGCAACTTCCTGTGATGATTATTTAGACATTAACGATAACCCAAATAATCCCACAAAGGCCCCTCTTGCTGGATTAATGACTAATTCAACATTTGAAACAGCTCAAAACACCTTCCGTTTAGGAGATGTTACTTCACAATACGTGCAGTATACTGCTTCTCCCAACCCGGCGAGTTCAGTAGATATTATGGAAGAATCCAGTTTTGATAATCTCTGGGCCAATCTTTATGGTGTAATGACCGATCTAAATGACATGATAAATAAAGCTGAGGAAAGTGGAGCAAATCATTACAAGGGAGCAGGACAAATACTTCTGGCACTTAACCTTGCAATGACTGTTGATTCTTTTGGAGATGTCCCGTTTAGCCAATCGTTTAATTTTGAAACAATTACCCCCACGTATGATGAGGATGCTTTACTTTATGCTGAGGTGTTATTATTATTAGACCAGGGAATTGCCAATCTCTCACAGGGAACAGATTTGCCTTTAGGAAATGATGATTTTATTTATGGAGGAGATGCAGAGAATTGGGTTAAATTTGGATATATGCTTAAAGCGAGATATCTTAACCATTTAAATGGAGCCGGATCTTATGATCCCGCAGTTATTTTGGCTTCCATTGATATGGGTTTTGATAGTAATGCAGAGGATGCCCAGGTTGAATATTTTGAAGAGGAAATAAACCCGTGGGCGAATGTTGCAATTCGTAATGAAAATCTTCTTCTGGGAGGTTGGATTTCTGAGCAATATATTGAAGCCAATGACGGCACCTATAAAGCAGAAGATCCAAGATTACCTTTATTGATTGGCACAACGGATGATGGTGAATTTATTGGAGTAGTAAATGGTGCAGGCCGAGGAAGTGCTGCGGAATCTGGAGAAAGATCTACCTTAATACCGGGTCAATTCTATACCTCACGGCAATCTCCTTTATTGATCGCTACCTATTTTGAACAAAAATTCATAGAAGCCGAAGCGGCTTTTAGTGTTGATAAAACCAGATCCTATGAAGCCTATCTTGAAGGAATCCGAGCAAATATGAGAAAAGTAGGTGTGGCAGCAGGTGATATACAGTCGTATATTAATGATTCTCAGGTAAGTATGGGAGAATCCAATTTTACTCTAGATGATATTTTTGGAGAAAAATGGAAAGCAATGTTTTTACATCCTGAAGCATGGGTAGATGCGAGAAGATACGATTACCAATATGAAGGTTTTGATCTTCCCGAAAATCTTAACCCAGATCTTAATGGTCAGTTTATAAGAAGACTTGCCTATCCGGATTCAGAAAGAAGTAGAAATGGACAGAATGTTCCTGATGTTTCTTTATTGGATAGAATTTTCTGGGATAAATAAAAATTTTAAACTTATAAAAAATCTTCCGAAATTTTCGGGAGATTTTTAATTTTAAAGAATATGAAAAAGGCATCGGTATCTTTACTTCTTTGTTCCCTCTTTATAATTTCCTGTGGTTCATCTCGGGAAAAATTAAATTCGATTTCTGAAATGCCCATAGATTTTAATGAGTATCGTGAGCAGCTTAGCGTCCAATACATGAAAGAAAGATATGGGCTGGAAAAAAATCTGCCTACGATAGAGCCTAAAATGATAGTGCTGCATTGGACTGCAATTCCCACTCTGGAAGATTCTTATAAAGCCTTTAGAAGTGCCGAATTGCCAAAAGGGCGAACTGAAATTGCAGGAGCAAGTAGTTTGAATGTATCGGCACATTTTTTGGTTGACCGGGATGGAAAGATTTATAGGCTCATGCCGGAAACTATAATGGCCCGGCACGTGATAGGACTTAATCACGTGGCGATTGGAGTTGAAAATGTAGGTGGCACGAAAAATACTCCCCTTACAGAAGAACAACTTCGGGCAAATATCTGGCTAGTTGAATACTTAAAGAAAATATATGATATTGAATATGTGATTGGCCATTACGAATACACAAATTTTGAAAACCATGAGCTATGGCTGGAAATAGATGAAGAATACCGTACTCAAAAATCTGATCCAGGAGAAAAATTCATGAAGGAATTACGGGCAGCTACTAATCATCTTCAGTTTAAACCTATACCAAAAAAAATAATGAAATGAAATTTACAAATTATAAAAATGTACTGATAGGTCTTTTTGTCATTTTCTCATCCTTTTCCTTCTCTCAAAGTTTTGAGTCGAAAATTATTGCACATTATAAAGATTTTAAAGAATCATCTTTAAAGGATAGACGAATTACATACAATGACATTCAACCTTTAATTAGTAATTTAAAAAATAACCCTTTTTTTGAAGTTCAAAAAGTAGGAGAATCCATAGAAGGAAGAGATCTTTACCTCCTCTCTGTTGGGGAAGGAGATACAGATATTTTTCTGTGGTCCCAAATGCACGGAGATGAATCTACGGCGACAATGGCCATTTTTGATATTTTTAATTTTATTTCATCAGATAAATTTAAAGCTGAAAAAGCAGCGCTTTTTAAAAATGTCACGCTTCATTTTCTTCCAATGCTCAATCCCGATGGCGCTGAGGTTTTTCAAAGGCGGAATGCTTTGGGGATCGATGTAAACCGGGATGCATTAAGGTTACAATCTCCTGAGGGAAAAACCTTAAAAAGAATTAGGGATAGCCTTGCTGCCGATTTTGGATTTAACCTCCACGATCAAAGTAAATATTATAATGCAGAGGCCTCGGCTAATCCTGCAACCATTTCTTTCTTGGCGCCCGCTTATAATTATGAAAAAGATGTAAATGATGTTCGGGGAAATGCGATGAAACTTATTGTTGAAATGAACCAGGAACTTCAAAAATATATTCCGGGGCAGGTAGCGAAATATAATGATGATTTTGAGCCAAGGGCTTTTGGGGATAATATCCAAAAATGGGGCACAAGTACAATTTTGATCGAATCTGGTGGATTTCCCGATGATCCCGAAAAACAGGAAATCAGGAAGCTAAATTTCATAGCAATCTTATCTGCTCTTTTCTCTATATCAAACCAGGATTACAAAACATTGGATATTAACGAATATAAAAAAATCCCTGAAAACGACAGCAAATTATTCGACCTTAAATTAACGGGTCTTCAATATGAACTTTTGGGAGAAACGTACATTCTGGATTTAGGTATTAATAATCTGGAGGTTTCCAATGGAAAAAATGAATATTATCATAGAAGCCAAATTGTAGATCAAGGTGACCTATCTACCAATCACGGGTATAAGGCAAGGAATTTAGCGGGATATAAAATAAAACCGGGCCATATTTATCCCCAGATATTGGATAATTTGAAAGATCTGGAGAAACTGGATTTTTCCTCGATCTTATCAAGTGGATACAGTTATGTGAAGGTGAAAAATATACCAAAAAATGAAAATCACACCAATTATCCGGTACAGATAGTTGGCACAGGTTTTAAAATTCCCAGTCGGTTGTCCGTGGGCTCGAACCCAACATTCTTTCTTGAAAAAGACGGCAAAGTGGAGTTTGCCGTGATCAATGGTTTTTTCATGGATCTTGAGGATATTGACAATTCCATAAAGAATGGTTTAATTCTAAGATAATATTTATGCTGATCAGGAAAAGAGACGATACATTGAGTCTTTTATTCCGGATTGAAAAGAATGCACAGGCTGTGTCTTTTTCCTTACATTTGCGGCATGATAAAAGAGGATATAAATGCACAGGTAGAAAAGGGGACTATGTTGCCTTTGATGGAAGCGTTTTACACGATACAAGGTGAAGGTTTTCATAAAGGAACTGCCGCTTATTTTATTAGAATTGGTGGTTGCGATGTTGGATGCCATTGGTGTGATGTAAAGGAAAGTTGGAATGCCAAGCTTCATCCGCCCACCGCTATAGATGATATGGTAAGGGAAGCCATAAAACACAGTAATACCATCGTTATTACAGGGGGAGAACCACTTACATGGAACATGGAACCTTTGACAAACCTGTTAAAGGAGAAAGGGGTCCAAATCCATATTGAAACCTCAGGAGCTTATAAATTGACAGGAAGCTGGGATTGGATTTGCCTGTCTCCCAAAAAGATTAAATTGCCTACAGATGAGATTTACGAAGTGGCGAATGAATTGAAGGTAATTGTTTTCAATGTTCATGATCTTAAATTTGCCGAAGAGCAGGCTGCCAGGGTCAATAAGGATTGTATTCTTTATTTGCAACCGGAATGGAGCAATAGGGAAAAGATGATGCCTTTAATAGTGGATTATGTAATGAAAAATCCTAAGTGGAAGGTTTCTCTTCAAACGCATAAATATTTAAATATACCATAAAAATAGGCGGTTAAAAAGTTCGATATAAAGAGCTTTTTAACCGCCTTTCCCTTCAGGAAATTTTCTTTAAATTACTATTTAACAATAGTCTTAAATGGCACTTCAATATATCTGTCGTCCCAACCCATCAACAAATTGGCCCCATTTGCACTGGGAACAAAAGCCATTGAAAAGGATTCAATGGAAGTAGGGGATTTTCTTACCGGTACTGTAATGCGCACCTGGTCTTTTTTGTCGGTATATTCATAAGCTCCCCAGGTATGCACGTCATTGTTCAAAATAACAACCCATTCATTTTCCCTAGGGATAGTATATATAGTATAAGTACCTGCATTAACGGTAACATCGGCCACATTCATGTCCTTATATAGAGTAAGTTCTGTAGATTCATTCGCGCCCGTGCGCCATACCTCTCCGTAAGGAACCAATTTTCCGAAGATCTCACGATCTCTCTTTTGAGGTCTGCTATAAATTACCCTTGCAACAACCTCGTCATCCTGATTTTTATACAAGACCAAATCCATCGGACTGGCGTCTATTTTTGAAAAATTAGGACCTTCCGTCGGATTTTCCTGAGCAATTATAGAATTGCTGTTTAATGATATTATGGCAATAACTGCCATAAAAAATACTTGTTTCATAATTTTAAGTTTTGGTTAAATTTCGAAAATGAAGATACAATTTTCATACCACCCCATTGCCAAACAATTTTTTATTAATTGTTAAATTTAAATTCTTCCGGTTTTGAAAAGATTGTCCATTGCCAATTGTTTGTGAACAGGTAAATCTACTCTGGTTCATGAATTAGAAGCCAGGGTTCCATTTCTGGATAAAGCATTCCTGCAAAATAAATAAAAAGATGGGTCCCGAAACGGCAGAAATATTTGGATGCAAGTGGAAGGGCAAACACCGGCAATGTTGAAATAAACTAGTTAGAAAGAGGGAGATGAAACCAAGTTTTTGAACATAAATTGTTAATAACTTAAGTGTATTGAAGTGCGCTTCAAGCTAATAGAAATGAGGGTTTTCTTATATTTGTCTGTTAAATCAAATAATGAAAATTAACAGGATCATATATGAGCGAAGAACCTAAAAAAGACAATTATTCCGCAGATAGTATTCAGGCGCTGGAAGGAATGGAGCATGTGCGCAAACGGCCTTCAATGTATATTGGTGATACCGGAGTTAGAGGTTTGCACCACCTGGTTTATGAAGTAGTTGATAATTCTATAGATGAGGCAATGGCAGGCCATTGTGATACTATTAAAGTTGTAATACAAAAAGATGGGTCGGTTTCTACCGAAGATAACGGGCGTGGTATTCCTGTAGATCTGCACAAAAAAGAAGGAGTTTCTGCCCTTGAAGTTGTAATGACCAAAATTGGGGCCGGAGGAAAATTTGATAAAGATTCCTATAAGGTTTCAGGAGGTTTGCACGGGGTTGGAGTGAGTTGTGTAAATGCACTTTCTGCGAGTTTGAAAGCCACCGTTTACAGGGAAGGTAAAATTTGGGAACAGGAATATGAACTGGGAAAACCACTTTATCCTGTAAGACCAGCTGGAGAGACCAATTTGAGGGGAACCGTAATTACCTTTAAGCCGGATCCAAGTATTTTTGAGCAAACTACCGACTTTAGTTATGATACTTTGGCGAGCAGGATGCGCGAATTGTCATATTTGAATAAAGGAATTACCCTTACACTTACTGATGAACGTCAGGAACAGGAAGATGGTTCATATTTTTCCGAAACCTTTCATTCAGATGAAGGTTTAAAAGAATTTATAAAATTCCTGGATGGAAACCGGGAAGCCATAATTTCTGATGTGATTTCCATGGAAGGCGAAAAGAATGGAACTCCTGTGGAAGTTGCCATGGTGTACAACACTTCTTTTACGGAAAATCTTCATTCTTACGTAAACAATATCAATACTCACGAAGGAGGAACGCATCTCGCCGGATTTAGAAGAGGACTCACCACCACCTTGAAAAAATATGCCGATGCCTCAGGAATGTTGGATAAGCTAAAATTCGAGATCACGGGAGACGATTTCAGGGAAGGCTTAACAGCCATTATTTCGGTAAAAGTTGCAGAACCTCAATTTGAGGGTCAAACCAAAACAAAATTAGGTAACAGGGAAGTTACAGCGGCAGTTTCTCAGGCCGTTTCTGAGATGTTGGAAAATTATCTGGAAGAAAACCCCGGTGATGCCAGGATCATAGTAGAAAAAGTTGTCCTTGCCGCTCAGGCCCGTAATGCCGCTAAAAAAGCCCGTGAGATGGTACAGCGTAAAAGCGTTATGAGCATAGGTGGATTGCCCGGAAAATTGTCCGACTGTTCAGAACAGGATCCTTCAAAATGTGAAGTTTACCTGGTAGAGGGAGATTCGGCGGGTGGAACGGCCAAACAAGGAAGGGACAGGAATTTTCAGGCTATATTGCCTCTACGTGGTAAAATCCTGAACGTTGAAAAAGCCATGACCCACCGCGTTTTTGACAATGAAGAGATAAAAAATATTTACACTGCACTAGGTGTGACCATAGGAACGGAGGAAGATAGCAAGGCATTGAACTTGTCAAAATTGCGATACCATAAGGTTGTGATAATGTGTGATGCCGATGTGGATGGTAGTCATATTGAAACTTTGATCCTTACTTTCTTTTTTCGCTATATGAAAGAGCTTATTGAAAACAGCCATATCTACATAGCGACTCCGCCTCTTTATTTAGTTAAAAAAGGTCAGAAGAAACAATATGCCTGGAGTGAAAAAGAACGGGATGCCATTGCGGAAAGTTTTAGTGGCGGGGTTCAAATTCAGCGATATAAAGGTCTGGGTGAAATGAATGCCGAACAATTATGGGATACCACCATGAATCCTGAATTCAGGAAATTACGCCAGGTGAACATCAATAACAGCAGTGAAGCCGATAGGATCTTCTCAATGCTGATGGGTGATGAGGTCCCTCCAAGAAGGGAGTTTATCGAAAAAAATGCGGTATATGCCAATATAGACGCCTAATAAATATGTAAAGCCCACGTAATAACGTGGGCTTTTTTTTTGATTTTAAGCAAATTTGATAATTCATCCTTTTTCAGAACGTATTTTTAGTATTTTTACTTGAACTTAAAACCAGATACCTTGAAAAACATATTCCAAAACCTCTTGTTTATTAGCTTGCTTTTAGCTTTCGGATTTACAAATGCCCAAAGTGATCAAGACCTTTTAGTTGAGGATATGCTGTTGATTGCCGATAATTTTGGCACCCCCGCAGCAGAAGCCGCTGCAATACAATCCAGTGCTGGCTGGTTCACTTCTGCCAGGGATCTTGGAAAATGGAAGATAGAAATTTCAGTTCATGGGAACGCGGTATTCATACCGGGCAGTAAACAAACTAAACTGGCTTCCAATAAAGATTTCAACATTTTGAATATTCAAGGCAATACAAATGCATTGCTTCCCACGGTATTCGGTGGTGATACGGATGTTGTTTTTGAAGGAGAATTATTAGGTCAGGAATTTTCATTTGACGCCATTGATGGCTTAAATAAGAATATCGTAATCCATCCCTTTCCACAAGTGACGGTAGGTTTACCTTATGGAACCGAAGTGGCTTTAAGATTTGTTCCCAGGGTTACAATAAATAATGTGGGGGTGAGTACATCCGGGATTGGTTTAAAACATAATTTCGCCCAATATTTTAAATATTCGAAGCCGGATGATTTTCAAGTGGCCGCAGTTGTTACCTATAGTAACATCGATATTGATTATGAATACGCGCCAATTGAAATTAGCGCCAGTGGGGTCAATGTTCTTGCATTGAACCGTATAGATGTGAAAGCAGATCTATGGTTGCTCCAGGCATTGGTTTCAAAATTGTATGGAGATTTCGAGGTTTTTGGAGCCATGGGGGTTACCAGTTCAAATTTCGATTATTCCATGGGGGGAGGAGGAAGTTTACTTCCAACTTTAAATGATGAATTGGGCGCTTTAGGAGGAAATGATGTGAAATTTAAAGCGGATCTTGGGTTTAACTATTATGTAGGCAATTTCAAAATAAGCAGTGCTTTTACGGCCGGCAGCTTTTTTAATGCCAATTTAGGCCTTCATTATAAAATATAAAAGGTTAAATCTTTGTCATTTCAATACGATGAATGCGATGCATTATTCGTATTTTCGTAAAAAGAATAATAAATTAATAAAAATCATATAAAAATGAAAGTTACTATCGTAGGTGCAGGAGCAGTTGGTGCCAGTTGTGCAGAGTATATTGCAATTAAGGACTTTGCTTCAGAAATTGTGTTATTGGATATTAAAGAAGGAGTGGCAGAAGGCAAAGCAATGGACCTTATGCAAACAGCCTCCCTAAACGGGTTCGATTCAAAAATCGTTGGAGTTACAAACGACTATTCCAAAACGGCTGGGAGTGATGTAGTAGTAATTACCAGTGGTATTCCCAGAAAACCGGGAATGACCAGGGAAGAACTAATAGGCATAAATGCTAATATTGTAAAAGAAGTTTCTTCCAATTTAATAAAACATTCCCCAGATACAGTTATGATCGTAGTGAGTAACCCAATGGATACCATGACCTATTTGGTTCACAAAACTACCGGTTTGCCTAAAAGCAAGATCATAGGAATGGGTGGAGCTTTAGACAGTGCCCGTTTTAAATACAATTTAAGCCAGGCTTTGGAATGTCCTCCATCAGATGTTGATGGAATGGTTTTAGGTGGACATAGCGATACGGGAATGATTCCTTTATCCAGATTGGCAACAAGAAACTCTGTGCCTGTATCAGCTTTTTTATCTGAAGAAAGGTTAATTCAGGTAGCCGAAGACACCAAAGTAGGTGGCGCAACTTTAACAAAATTATTGGGGACCAGCGCATGGTATGCTCCAGGAGCAGCTGTTTCAGCATTGGTGCAGGCAATTGCCTGCGATCAGAAAAAAATGTTCCCTTGTTCAGCCTTGTTGGAAGGTGAATATGGTTTAAACGATTTATGTATTGGGGTTCCTGTAATTTTAGGGAAAGACGGACTGGAAAAAATTGTTAAAATCGAATTAAATGACGCCGAAAAAGCTAAAATGAAAGAAAGTGCCGAAGGTGTTAAGAAAACAAATGCCCTGTTAACTCTATAATTAGAGCATTCATATTCTATTTAGAACCGAAGTTTAAAAAGGCCACAAATTGGGTGGTCTTTTTTTTCGTTCAAAAGTTAAATTAATCAAAAAAAAATAATTGGGATTTGTATTTTTGAAATCCTATATTTGTCCGTTTTAAAAATTGACCTAAATTATAAGGAATAATGCAGAATAAAGGACTGATCAAGGTTT
>Ga0307486_1001080_pt1 | contig 22043 bp, 20 predicted proteins | sample CBIW02metaG_FD_203663 | JGI IMG/M metagenome (GOLD analysis project Ga0307486, IMG submission 203663) | Sea-ice brine microbial communities from Beaufort Sea near Barrow, Alaska, United States - CBIW 0.2 | ecosystem: Environmental > Aquatic > Marine > Coastal | place: USA: Alaska | collected...
AATGCTAAAACCAGCTCAGATTCTACCACAAGAAACAAAAAAGTTACCGCCAAATATTCGATAATTCTCAATGACCGGTACTTTATTAAGGAGGTTTCATTTCCAAAAGATTCATCTCAAATTACGGCGACGGTTTCCTCAACCCGGGAAAACAGTTTTTTAAAACCCGGAAAACCCTATGACCTGGATGTGATAAAAGCCGAAAGAGTTAGGATAGGTGCCAATCTTAAAGAAAATGGCTATTACTATTTTAATCCCGATTACTTGTTGGTGCAGGTGGACAGCACCATTGGGAACAGGGAAGTAAGCCTGAGATTAAAGGTTAAAGATGAAACCCCGGAAAAGGCAAAAAACATTTACAAAATAAATAATATTTACGTTTACCCGGATTATTCAATAACAGAAGACACACTTTCAGAAACATCTGCTGCGGCAGTAAAATTCAAGGATTTCACCATTATAGATCCCGAGAAAAAATTTAAGCCCCAGATTTTTGAGCGCTCCCTTCAATTTGAGAAAGGTGAACCCTATAACCGGACCGATCACAATAAATCCCTGAACAGGTTGGTGAATTTAGGCACATTTAAATTTGTGAAAAATCAGTTCAAAGAATCCGATTCTATAGAAAATGGCCTGGATGCTTACTATTTTCTGACTCCCCTACCGAAAAAGTCGATTCGACTGGAGTTGCTGGGAAAAACGAACTCCGCCAACTATGCGGGCTCCGAAATCAATTTAAACTGGAGCAACAGAAATACGTTTAAAGGTGCCGAATTATTGACAATTTCAGCATTTGGCGGATTTGAAGTACAGGTTTCCGGGTTGAACAAGGGATTTAATGTGTATAGGTTTGGGACCGAAGCCGCATTAATATGGCCAAAATTATTGACCCCGTTCAAATTAGAATCTTCCAGCGCTTTTGTGCCCAGGACAAAAGCCAGCCTTGGCTATGAATTTCAAACCAGGTCAAAACTGTATTCCCTGAATTCGTTTAAAACTTCCTTTGGATATTTATGGAAAGAAAACATTACAACCGAACATCAGTTAAATATTCTCAATATTAATTATGTCAATCCTTTTAAAGTAACTCAATTATATGAAGATCAAATAGCGTTAAATCCCACTCTTGGAAAGGTAATTGAAAAGCAACTTATCTTTGGCCCAACTTATACTTTTACTTTTACCAATACAATGAAAACCGGAAAAACATCTACTTTTTATTACCAGGGAGGAATAGATCTCGCCGGGAATATCGCGGGACTTATAACTGGTGCCAATATAGATTCCGGCACACCCGAGACTATTTTTGGCGTAGCTTTCAGTCAATATGCAAAGATCGAGAATGATTTCAGGCATTATTTTAAACTGGGATTAAAATCGCAGTTGGCCAGCAGGATTATCGTAGGAGCAGGTTTACCTTATGGCAATTCAAAGGAACTTCCCTTTATAAAACAGTTTTTTGTGGGCGGAACCAACAGTGTCAGAGCTTTCAGGGCGAGATCCATAGGTCCGGGCACTTTCAAACAGGAAACAGATGCCAGTTCATTCTTACCTGATCAGTCCGGAGATCTAAAACTGGAATTGAACACCGAGTTGAGAACAGATCTATTCAGCATAGTTAAAGGGGCTTTGTTTGTTGATGCAGGGAATATCTGGTTGATGAATGAGAATCCCAATAAACCCGGAGCCAAATTTTCAAAAGATTTTTTGAAGGAACTGGCTGTTGGAACAGGAGTTGGTCTTAGGTTTGATTTTTCCTTTTTAATTTTGAGAACAGATCTTGCTTTCCCGTTGAGAAAGCCATATTTGCCAGAGGGAGAACGTTGGGTGTTGGACCAGATAAATTTTGGTGACAAACAGTGGAGAAAAGAAAACCTGGTATTTAACCTGGCCATAGGATATCCCTTTTAACAATAAAAAAGACTACCTGTCTTTGTCCCATGGACTTTACATAAATAAAAATGAGGCCATCATTGCTGACAGCCTCATTAAAATACTTGAGAAATCCCTAATTATTCAGCAGGAGTTTCATCTATATTTTCTTCTACTTGAATAACTGTATCTACAGTTACTTCAACCGGAGTTTCAATAACTTCAGCAGGAGTTTCAGTTTCAAGGATTTCAACATCTTCAGTTTTTTCAACTGTAGTTTCTTTACAAGAAGTAAAACTTAAAGCTAATGCGATAGCAGCAAAAGTAAAAATTGATTTTTTCATTTAGATAAATTATTAATTGTTTTGAGAAAGCAAATGTATGTGATTTTATAATCCAAAAAACAAATTCATAAAAATATTTCCATTTGATAGCTAAGGCTCGTTTTTGTTGAATTTTTTGATTGTTTTGGAGGGATTTTTATAATTTAGGAGGAGTAGAAGTCTATCATTATTTTGATAAAAAGATCCATAAACCTGAAAATCAACAAAAAAAAAGAAAATTTGTTTTTAGAACGCGAAGAAATATGTCAACCAGGAATATTTAATATTAAAAAAGATAATCATCTTCACTCCATATATCAGGATTGGGATTATAAAAAACAGTAATTAAATTAAAAATCTTCCCTGATTCTCCACCTTTGTAGAGTAGGTAAAATTTTTATGGCCTTCTGAGCTTCTTCCAAAGTTAGATCTTCATTTTTTTTGGCCTTTTCAAGATGTCTAACTTCCATCTCGCGCAGGCTTAGGGAAGGTTCTACGAAATTTCCATCTTGAAAACAATTAATGCAATAATCTTCACTTTCAGTTTGGTCACGGTTGGTCCCTCTGGACTCATCAGTAAAAGGAAGACCGCAACTTTGACATATTTCAGGTTTCATCAATTTATTTTTTAATGAATATTATAAGCCTAACAGGCTAGTATTTAAACTTTCTTAAAATCTAAAATTCAATTAATTGTAAAAATTTTGAAATTCACAATTTTCACAGAACTAAAATAAAGGTATCGAAATCACTGAAAATTTAATACAAATGTTATCCTAATTAACATGGATTAAACATAAAAGGAAATTCTAATTGGCTATTTTTATCCTTTAAATAATTTATTTTGAAAGGTGGTGGAATTAGCATTGGGCACTTACAAAATTTAGTTGATGCCAATTTTGCCAAATAATATGGAAGTTAAGATTATAATTATCATATCTTCAATTTCTGAATTCACACCATTGTACCAATAATCTATCAATTATAAATATGAGTAAGAAAATTTTAATACCTACAGATTTTTCAAAAAATTCCTGGAATGCTTTAGTTTACGCCTTAAATCTTTATAAAGATGAGGAGTGCACTTTTTATTTGTTAAACGCTTTTCAGCTATATGATTTTCCCACCGATACCATCAGGGATGCAGATCCGGGGGATGCTGAATATGAAAAAGAAAAGGAAAAATCAGAAGCTGGACTGGAAGGTCTTTTGGAGGGAATCAGTATGAGAAATGATACTTCAAATCACCATTTCGAAATAATTTCTGAATATAATAAAGTCATTGATGCTGTTCTCGAAACAGTTAAAGAGAAGGGAATTGAATTTCTTATCATGGGCACCAAAGGAGAAAATAATCCCGAAACTACTTTATACGGAAGCAATGCAGTAGATGTTATTGAAAAAGTCCAGGATTGTCCCGTATTGGTTTTACCTTCGGATATCAATTTTGAGGAAAAAGTCAATAATGAAATTGTTTTTGCCACAAATTTTAAAACCTTGTACAATCATCATGAACTGGATTATCTTTTGGATATAGCCAAGCGAAGTAATGCTGCCGTTAGAGTACTATATGTTCAGGAATCTGATAAATTATCTTCAGTGCAAGAGGAGAATAAAAAAGTATTAAGTGATCATTTAAAAGAAGTAGTATTCACATTTCATACTTTGACAAACATAAAGGTTGCTGAAGGGATCCATTCATTTATTGAAAGCCGGGGAAGTGGAATGCTTGTTCTGGTCAACAAAAAGCACGGATTTTTCAGCAGTGTTTTTTCAAAATCCCTGGTAAAGGAAATAGGACACAAACCACAGGTCCCGGTTCTTGTGTTACACGTTTTAAAAAGTTAATTACAAAAAATTTTACATCTGTATTCATTAAAGATTTAAAAGCATTGAGACTGACAAGGGCACCAAGTGCCTATCAGTTTCAATGTTATATATTTGAAATTTTCCAAAATACCGCTTTTAACTCTTCAAAAGCTCTATTTACAATGACTTAAAAACTGATTTTAGAATGAGAAATTAATTTTTGAGATATCCTTATTTACCTGCAGGAAAATAAAATTTACCAAAACAATTCAGATCCCTTTATAATAATATCGACTTTGATAAGATGAAATTTGCTGTTTTATGTTAAAATAAGCAACTTCTCATTTCAGAAACCTGATATATATCATTTTTCCTAACTTTAATCTCAGCTAACTTTAAATAGCGAAATTAAACACATAATCTATGGAAAAGTCTTCCCCCATCAGGGAAAATATAAATGATTTTTTTGCTGAGATAGGTGAGTTAACTTATTTTGCCGGCAGATATTTCAGGGAAGTCCTATCCCCGCCTTTTGAGTTCAGGGAATTTTTGAGGCAATGTTATAATATGGGCAATAAATCCTTATTGTTGGTGGGGGTTACCGGATTTATCCTGGGCCTGGTATTTACATTACAAACCCGCCCTACCCTAATGGAATTTGGCGCTGTGGCCTGGATGCCTTCCATGATTAGTATTTCAATTGTCCGGGAAATTGGCCCGGTCATGATCGCCTTAATTTGCGCTGGCAGAATAGGTTCCGGTATTGGCGCAGAACTTGGATCAATGCGGGTAACCGAACAAATTGACGCGATGGAAGTTTCAGGAACCAACCCGTTCAAATTTTTAGTGGTCACCAGGATCCTGGCGGTAACTTTAATGCTCCCCATTCTGGTAATCCTGGGGGATTTTATCGCATTGATCGGTTCCGCATTAATTGAAAATATTAAGGGGGATGTTTCCTTTTTGTTGTATTTTAATGAGGTTTTTGAAGCTTTGGAATTCAGTGATTTTTTTCCGGCCACGGTCAAAACCTTTTTTTTTGGATTTGCCATTGGTCTTGTAGGCTGTTTTAAGGGTTATAACAGTAAAAAAGGAACTGCAGGTGTTGGAAAAGCTTCCAACTCAGCAGTAGTTTTTACTTCCATGTTACTATTTGTGATAGATTTTATTGCAGTTTTTGTTACTGATATTTTTTACTGAAAAAAAATGAATGCACCGCAAAACAGTTCAACTTATACAAAGGAAAAACCTGTAATTGAGATAAAAGATCTCCATAAAAGTTTTGGGGAATTAAAGGTGTTAAATGGCTTTAACCTGCAATTGTTTGAAGGTGAAAATTTGGTGTTAATGGGGAAATCCGGTTCCGGAAAATCGGTGATGATAAAATGCCTGGTAGGGCTTTTGGATCCTGATAGCGGCAGTATCAAAATTTTGGGTAAGGATATTTCAAAATTAACTCAACAGGAAATGGACGAATTAAGAGCAGAAATTGGATTCTTATTTCAGGGCAGCGCCTTATATGATTCTATGACCGTTCGTGAAAACCTGGAGTTTCCAATGCGACGGCATAAAAATAAAGTTGATATTGAGGATGCCGATGCCCTTGTGATGGAAGCTTTAGAAAGTGTTGGCCTTGCAAAAGCCATTGATTTAATGCCGGAAGAGCTTTCAGGAGGGATGCAACGGCGAGTTGCACTGGCAAGGGCATTGATACTCAAACCCAAAATAATTATTTATGATGAACCCACAACCGGATTAGACCCTATCACCGCAAAAGAAATTATTTTGCTGATGGAGAATATCCAGGAAAAATATAAAACCTCCTCGCTTATCATCACCCATGATGTTGACTGTGCCAGGGTGGTTGCAAATAGGATGATATTATTGCTGGATGGCGTTGATTATGTTGTAGGAACTTTTGAGGAATTAAAGGCCTCTAAAGATCCGAAAGTTCAGGCCTTTTTTAAATAAAATTGTTATGAAATGAGCATAACGGAAACCTGATACAAAACACCAATGAAAATATGCGAATTACATATGACCAATAAAAAACAATAAATATCTACAGATGAAAAAAGATACTTCACAAAATATCAGGCTGGGAATATTTGTCATTATGGGAAGCCTCCTTTTAGTTTTGACTGTCTATTTTATTGGAAGTAAAAAAGACTTGTTTCAGAACACTTCAAAAATAAGTTCGATGTTTAAAAATGTGAACGGACTTCAAATAGGAAATAATGTACGATTATCCGGGGTGAATGTTGGAACCGTAAGAGGAATTAAAATACTTAATGATACCGCTATTGTCGTGGATATGTCGATTGAAGAAAAAACGATTCACCTTATCAAAAAAAATTCAATTGCCTCCGTAAGTTCTGATGGCTTGGTGGGAAGTATGATCGTGGATATACTTCCAGGGAAAAAACCTTCCAAGGAGATTGTAAAGTCCGGAGATACTATTAAATCATTAAGAAAGACTTCCACGGCAGAGATGCTTAATACCCTCAACACTACCAATGAAAACGCAGCTTTGCTCACTAAGGATTTGCTAGAAATCACCCATGCAATTAATAATGGCGAAGGCTTGATGGGAGCATTGATAAAAGATGATACATTGTCGGGAAATATTAAACAAACATTTATAAATTTAGAACAAACCAGCAAAACGGCTAACAAGTCTATCAACAGGCTTAACGAGATTTTAAACGACGTCAACTTAAAGGAAAGTCTTGCAGGAGTTTTATTAAGCGATACTACTTCAGCAAATAATATGAGGGGGATCATCATGACTATGGAAAAGTCAGCTCAGAATATCGATTCCATGACTTCGAATTTGAACCAATTTTCAGAAGACCTGAATACCAGCCAGGGTCCATTAAATTATGTGTTAAAGGATACAACTTTTGTTAAAAATCTCGATTCCACCATACAAAATAGCGAGGATGCCAGTGAAAAATTCAATGAAATCATGGAAGCTATAAAACAAAGTTTTTTGTTTAGGGGGTATTTTAGAAAATTAGAGCGACAAAAAGAAAAACAAGCAGAATGCCTGGAAAAAATTTAGTTAATATATTCCTTAGGAATCTGAGAAATATCATTCTTTTATTTATCTGCAGGTTTTAACTTTAGATGGAATCAATATTTGAATAAAATGGGCATGCTAATATTTCAAGATAAAACCATCCCAAAACAGGAATTAGCCCCTATTATGGGATAGTTTTAGCCTTTTAAAAGCACTAAAGATCTACCGATGAAAAAAATTATTTATACTACCGATTTTTCTGACAATTCAGTTTCAGCCTTAAAATATACCTATGCCCTTAGCAAGTTATTGCAAGTGGATGTAATTGTACTTCACATTTTTAAAGAGCAACCTGAACCGGAAAATGAATTGATCTCTGACGAAAAACTAATTGTTCAACATCATAAAGACCGTATCCGGGATTTTTGCAGCTTACACCTAAAACAGGATTTTAAAAGTTTAAATTTTTCTGAAGCAGCAGTTAAAGGAACTGATGTGAGCCACGAAATTCTGCGTTTTGTAAGGGACATTAACGTGTGCATGCTTGTAATGGGCGCTTGTGGAACAGGAAATCTAAAGGAATTATTCCTGGGCAGCACAATTACCGAAATGCTTGCAATTTCGCCCTTTCCCTTATTGATAGTACCCACAGGTTTCGTGTTCAAAAAACTTGAAAAAATATTGTACACAAGTGATTTACAACTAAAAGACATTTACAATATTGGTGAATTGGTAAAAATAGTAAATCCCCTAAATTCAAAAATTGTCGTAATCCATGTCAGTAAAGAGGATAATTTAATGAATAAAAACCTTTTGGAGTGGTTCAGGAAATCTTTATCTGAAAAAGTTAATTACCCACATATTGAAATTGAAACTCTTTTTTCTGAAGATATCTTTGAAACCCTGAAGTTATACATGGATAAATCTGAAGCAGATATGGTAGCTATGATGGAACGCAAGCACAAACCAGAAATTAACTATTTGTTACATCGGGATTTAGTAAAACGAATGCAATCTTCCCTCAAGGTACCCTTATTGAGTTTCAACGAAATCTCCTGAGCAATCCGGAACTTTTCTGAATAAAACCTGACAAAGATGAATATTGACCATCTTGAAAAGCGAGTTAACGAATATGAAAATTCCATTAAAACCGTGGTTCAAAAAAGGATCTTATGGAATATGGAAATTAAAATTTTGATCGTTAAAATTTTAAAAAGTGCCGAAGAAACTTATAAAATTGGTTGGAGGGTCCAGGAATTAAACTGGATCCACACCAATGAAGCCGTTAATATTACCTTTGATTCCTTTCCCCGGGATCTTATTGGACAAACCAATAAAATCCCTACCTATCAATTTCTTCAAGGTGGATCCCTGGTGTTCTCACAAATGTACAATGGGGATATTGAAATTTTGGTGTTGTTCCCGGCACTTGAAAACTCGGCAACTTTCGATAATGAGATGGTGGAATTGGGCATTTATGATCCCCACGAAATTACCGAAAAATTGATTATTGAAAAGATAGATGAATTTTTAAAGGAAATAATCAAATGGGAAGTTCCACTGATAAAGACCAAATTAGGTTTTAAAACCCCATGATTTTAAGGCAGATTTCTTCTTCTGATGCTATTATTACCGGGAATTAAATTTTGAACAAATTTGAATATTTACAACCGCCTATAACTCTTATAACGGGGGAACTCAAAATTATGCTATTCAGATTTTAACCTGAGGAAATACTTGTAAACCTCAAACCAAATAACACAGCAAAAACCAACTCCTGCAGCAAATGAGATTTGAAGAAGTGATAAAATTCGCAATTTAAAGAATGCGGCAAGATCGGGCTGATAGATCATCAATAGCAGCAGTGAGAAACTAATTAGGATTATCATCCAAATCAATGGGTTTTTATATTTAAAGGTACTCCATACCGAAAAGTAAAATGACCTGTTTACAAGGGTTAAAAAAATATTTGCAATAATAAGAGTACTAAAAACCATAGTTCTGGTAAGGTCTTCCCCATAATTATTTTCAACTGAATACTGATATATAAATAGACAACCCACAGTGATTATTAAACCCTGTATAATACTTAAGGACAATTCCTTCCATCTCAAAAAGGTTTCTTTTATTTCCCTTGGAGGTTTTTGCATGCTGTTCTTTTCCAAAGGTTCATTTTCGTATATAATGGAACAGGTTGGACCCATTATCAATTCCAAAAAAATAACATGTATGGGAGAGAAAATTACCGGATATATCCATCCTAAAATTACAGGAAGTGCAACGGTTAAAATAATGGGAATGTGAATTGAAATAATATACTGAATGGCCTTTTTAAGATTGAAATAAATTTTTCTCCCCATCGCAACCCCATCTACCATCTTCCCGAAATCGTCATCAGACAATATTAAGGAAGAAGCTTCCTTTGCTATATCCGAGCCTCTTTTTCCCATGGCAATTCCAATATGGGAAGCTTTAAGTGCCGGAGCATCATTTACCCCGTCACCTGTCATCCCCACTATTTCTCCCTGACTTTTCAAACTATTGATGATTTTAAGTTTTACTTCCGGAAAAACCCTTGTAAACATATTGGTTTGCAACACTTTTTGGTCAAATTCGCCGTCTGAAAGCTGCATTAATTCCTTTCCTGTAATGGAGCTATCTCCATCTTTAAAATCTATTTGATTAGCAATGGATAAAGTTGTTAATGCGTTATCCCCTGTTATAATTTTAATCTTTATCCCTGCCTCATAAAGTTGTTTGAAAGTTGTACTGATGTTTTCTTTGGGAGGATCATAAAATCCGAGCAACCCCAAAAAATTGAATTTAAATTCCTCCTGATTTTCCGGGAAATTTTCTCCTTCAAATTCGGACAAGCCTACTCCCAATACCCGTAAACCTTCAGATGCAAGTTCACTTACGATTTTTTGAACCTCTTTTTTTTCTTCAGAAGTTAAATTGGAATGTTCAATAATTGCTTCAGAGGCACCTTTTACCGCGATGATCCGGTTAGCATCTTCATTTTCAAAAATGTGGGTCATCATAGGCGGTTTCCCGGCTAACGGATACTCATGGATCATCTGATAATCCGGGCGTTCATCTTTTTCCACAACTTTTTCATAGATCTTGTGAAGGGCTTTTTCCATGGGATTAAAAGGGACACTCTCACTAGCCCACATAGCAGTAGCTATAATATGAGTAAATTCCGGTGAGTTCCAGCTGTTTTTCTCTCCTGTAGATTTTGTTTTAAAACTGTAAATTTTAAAAAGTTCCATTTTGTTTTGAGTGATGGTCCCTGTTTTATCTGTGCATAAAACGGTAGTAGCACCCAAAGTTTCAATAGTTTGCGTTTGTTTTACAATTATACCCAATTTCATCAGGCGGTAGGCTCCCAATGCCATAAAGGTGGCAAAGGCAACCGGGATCTCTTCCGGAAGAACAGACATTGCAATGGTTAGTCCTTTCAATAAACTATCCAACAGATTATTTGAATTGTAAAAACTAATACCCCAGATAATGAGAAAAATCGCAAAACCCCAAAGAGCCATTTGTTTTACAAACCGGCTGATTTGATCCTGCAGGGGCGATTTTAATTTTTCTATCTCCCCTAAAGAAGTATTAATTTCACCCAGTTTTGTATTTCTTCCAACCTGTGTTACGCGAAATACGCATTGTCCGGAAACCACCGCTGTACCGCGAAAAACAGTGTTATCTTCCGTTTCCCTTGTGCTTTTATTTACACTGAAGGCTTCTCCTGTCAAAATGGATTCATTTACAGAAAAATCGTTGAGTTGAAGGACAACTCCATCTGCGGTAATCAATTCCCCCTCCTGGGCCACGACTATATCCCCAACCACAATTCCCTCGGAAGGAATTTCAACAGATTGATTGTTTCGTATTACCGTGGAAAGGGTTTGTGTATATTCTTTCAATGCATTTAAAGCTTTCCTGCTTCGGGCGTTTTGAAAAAATGAAATTGCCGATATGATTATAATGGCTCCCAGTAAAAACAAGCCTTCACTGAATTCTCTCAGCAGAAAATAAATAGTAGAAGTGGCTAACAATAACAAGAACATGGGCTCCAGGACAATCTCTTTCAAGCTAACCCAGAAATAACCGGAATTTTGGTCTTCAATTGAATTTCGCCCGTTCTTTTCCCGGGAAATAATAACTTCAGCCTCTGTGAGACCTTTAAAATTAAATGGGTTACTGTTCATAGTTTTCCCGGAGATTCAAATATTCTTAAATGCTACTTAATTGCCATCTTTTTAACCTGGGTAAATTCATACTTATTTGTTCCACTTCCCCTAAGGTAATTTCATTATGAAATGCAGCCATTTTCATGAGTTTTATCTGCAGTCCACGCAAGCTGAGGGCATGATCCAAAAATACCCCGTTTTGATAACAGTTTGTGCAATAATCATCATTTTTGGAATTGTCACGGTTAGACCCCTTGTTTTCTTCAAAAATAGGAAAGCCGCAACTTTGACATAAAAGTGGTTTCATAAACAAAGTTCTAGATAATAGATTTTAATTTTGACAACATAATTAGTTCCGATTTATTTTTACGTGCAAAGGAGGCCGCAATGGCATCAGCTGTTTTCAAAATCAAATTATTGATCTTGCTGCTAAAGAGTTTTTCATGTTCCTTCTTAAAATCCCTGAATTCTTCAAAGGCAAGGAAGGCATCCGGTTGATTTTCTTCCAACCAGTCAAAAATAATTTCTATTTGATATGCGGTATCAGTACCAAATTCGTCCTGGTAATCATCAATTGAAACCCATTGCTGTTCTACAATATTTTTTAAAGTATCAATTTCTTCCTTTTTCACCACTTTGTCCGAGGCCGCAACGGCATAAAATAATTTTCCCAGATTCTGATAAAATTTCCGGGCAAATCCAGGATTCGTTAAGTTATTCATTTTTAATAAAAATTACATGATTTAAAATTAAAGGTAGATGGAAGGAGCAAGAAATAATATGACATATATCACCTTTTTAGGCAATTCAAAGACCAAAGAATGTTTGACATTTTCAAAATAATTACTTAAAAAATTTTTCTGCCACCCTAAAACACCTGATTTTACTGGTAAATCCCTGAAATATATTTTAATGATTTTTTATTAAAAAATCCAGGTTATTAAATATTGTAAGTTGTATATTTAGCTTATCAATAAGATCAGTTTTTTATTGTCCCCACCACTCCCCCACACAAAATTTTATTTTCGGCAATAATTGTATTGCTATCTCAATCCCCCCACAGGATTTCAATTTTATATAGGAAAAACCCAACCCCACCTGTAAGAAAATTTTTTATACTTATTTCTTTGGAATAAGTTGTTTTGACTAATCTTTTAATTGGTGAAATATGAAAACTGTACTGCTCATAGAAGACGATTTGACCTTATTGGCTAATACCAAAGAACTTTTGGAATTATACGACTATAAGGTATGGTATGCCGAAAACGGGGAAATTGGGGTGAACCTGGCCATACAAACCAATCCGGACATCATAATTTGTGATATTATGATGCCTGGTTTGGATGGATATGGAGTTTTTGAAAAATTAAATAATAACAAAGCAACCCGTTTTATCCCTTTTATATTCTTGTCTTGTAAAACTGAAATCAATGATGTACGAAAAGGCATGAACCTTGGTGCGGATGATTATGTTACAAAACCTTTTAATATTCAGGATCTGATTAATACTATTGAGAGTAGACTGGCTAAACATACAGCTTTTAATCACAAAACCCGAAACAGATTATTTCCTGTTTCGGAACCACTAAAAATTAATTCCCTGGATCAATTGCGTGAATTCTTTAAAAAAACCGGGGAATTCGAAGAATTTGATAAACACGAGGTGATCTATAAGGAAAGAAAAAATGCCGATTCCATTTATTTTGTTGAGAAAGGCCTTTTAAAAACACACCGAATGGATGAATTTGGAAAGGAACTTATTACCGGAATTTATAAAAAAGGGGAGTTTTTAGGATTTTATTCTTTTAAAAAATTGTCCTCCTACCCTGAGACCGCTACCGCCCTGGAAAACGGATCTTTATATAGGCTTTCCACGAAACGGTTTCAGGAAATTTTGTCCGGAAGCCATCAGCTCACTTTAGAGCTGGCGCAATTACAATCTGAAAATCTTGCGGTTTTAAGATCTCATTTACTGGAAATGGCATATGGATCGGTACTTAAAAAAACGACCAATACCATTTTAAAATTTGTAGACGGAACCCAGGACAATCTTTTGGAAGCTATCAAGATCTCCAGGAGTGATCTCGCGAGTATTGCCGGGATTTCAACAGAAAGTTTAATTAGAAGTCTCTCCCTGCTAAAAAAGGAAAAATTGATTGATATTGAAGGAAGAAATATAAAAATATTAAACCTTCAGGAATTATATCACATTAGATAAGTTTTTGCCTATTTACCAGTAAAACCTTCTGTTGAAAGATTTTTTAAGCTAAAATACCAATTTTTTTTTCTTGATATTTATCATTTTTTTTTGCTGATTTATATATTATTTTAGTAATGTTAAAACTGACTAAGTAATTATTTTAGGTTTAATTAAAGACATAAATTTTTGAATTTTTCATAGAAGTTTAGGACTATTCGATTGGATTTTGAGGAATTTAATCGATTCAATAAAGCAGAAACCTAACTCCTAAAACCTGTTAAAAGAAAACTTTTAACAAGAAAATTTTTCAAAGCTGAAGGTTGAATAACTCAAAATATAAAACTGGTAAAAAAAGTTTTTACACTAAAAAATTATAAATTAAAATCCTTTAAAGTCATGAAAAAAATCCTTCTTGGTTTATTTGTTTTTGGATTAACCATCCAATCTTTTGCTCAGATAGTAGAACTACCTGAGATTGAAATAGTTGCTGTAAATTATAAGTATCTGGATAATGTAAGAGAGCCCGATGCTGCCCAACCTGTTAAATTACTTCAACGGGAAGTAGCTGTTTATGATCTGAAAAATTCGGAATATTATGAAGATCAGTATGACGATTACTTTATATCCTTTTATATTCCACAAGGAAAGATCCTTGCCTCCTACGATAAAGATGGAAATATATTACGCACTGTGGAAAAATATAAAGATATTGCTCTTCCACCTGCTGTTGCAGAATCTGTCGCAAAAAATTATACTGGATGGACTATCGCAGAAAATGCTTATTTGGTTAATTACCACGATAAAAAAGGCGTGACCAGAAAAGAGTATAAGATTTTATTGGAAAAAGATAATAGGCGTATGCGGATAAAAACTGATGAAAACGGAAATATCATTCAATAAATGGACAATCACATAAGGAGTTGCTTTAAGAGCAGTTTCTTATGTGATTATTTTGTGAAATATTTTGGTACCCTTTTTTCACATAAAATCTTGCCTTAGCAAACCTATTAAATGATTATAAAAATGTTAAATTTTCAATTCCTGATATTTATCATTTTTTTCAAGGCCTGGCCGGCTTAAATTAGTAAAACTTAAAAAAGATATGGTAACTGTTTTAAGTTAGATTAAAAAATTAGCATTTGGTTTTTCATAACCGTTAGGAATGGAAGATCAAATTGAGAAGATGTCAAAGGCAACATTCAACCGGATGTACAAATTTTACATTCATTTGTAAGATCCCTGTTATCCAATTAAGGTTTTGTGATGCGCTTAATATCTTCTTAAGAAACAGGAGGCTTCGGCTTCCTGTTTCTATTTTCAGTAAATCTTACCTTCCTTGTGTTAATTTTAAAAAAACTCTAAAGATCTGATATTTATCATTTTAAGTTATTCATCAATGCATTAATTTAACTAAAGAAAAAAATATTAATCTTTAAAACCTACAATTATGACTTTAGTAAAATTTAAAAATCCAATCACTCCTATCCTTAGGGAGCCATCCATTTTACAAGATCCATTCTTTTCAGATCTTATGAATACACGAAGAAGTCTTTTTAATTTAAACCGAATTTTTAACAGGGATATCGAAAATGACATTGAAATTAATCCCTCGATAAACGTAAAGGATAACAAGGACAATTATGAAATTGAAATGGCAGCTCCCGGCCTTACTAAAGATGATTTTAATATCACTATAGAAGATGGAGTTTTGACAGTTTCTGCTGAAAAAGAAGAAAAATCAGAAGAAAAACAAGAAGGATACCTATGTAAGGAATTCAGCTATAACAACTTTTCACGCTCCATGATTTTACCTGAAATGGCAGATGAAAATAAGGAGGTAAAAGCACAATACAAGGATGGAATTTTAAAATTGATGCTTCATAAAAAGCCAGAGCCAAAACCTAAATTGGCCAAAACTGTGAAAGTATCATAAAGAGTTTGCTTGAAATTTAATTGAAATCATTCGGCATATAACTTCCTAACAGGAGTAATATGCCGAATGATATTTTTTGTAAATATGCTTTTATAATGACTTAAGAACAAAAAAAACAAAGATATGAACGGCTTTCAAAGGATGTCTAAAATGACATAAATCATTGTTTTTAGGTTTCTGTTATTATAACTTTAAGGAAGCATTCAAGAGGAATGAAAAATACAGTTATTCCAACCGTTTTTCTGGGCAATTTATTTAATTCGATAAAAATTGTCTTTGAATTAATCAAACTGTAGATTCTATAAAAGTTAGGCAAATCAGTTTTAATAATATAAAACAATGATAAAAATACTGCTACCCACAGATTTTTCAGAGAATGCCTACAATGCGATTAAATATGCGGTTGCGCTTTTTGAAAATGAGGAATGTATTTTTTACTTATTAAACACCTATACCCCGGTGCTCTATGACACTGAATACATTCTCTACAGTCCGTCTCCGCTTAGCCTGCACGAAATTTACAGAAACAAATCCCTTAAAGGTCTGGAAAAAATAAGAAAGCAAATAAATAAGGATTTGCCTAATTCCAAACACAATTGGGAACTGGTATCTTCATTTAATATGTTAAGTGACGAAATAAAAATTCAGGTAAAGGAAAAAAAAATAGACCTGGTAGTTATGGGAACTCAGGGTGCAACAGGGGCCAAGATGATCTTATTTGGCACCCACACAGTTCATGCCATTAAAAAGGCGAGTTGTCCCCTACTCGCAATTCCTTCCGGTTTTAAATTTAAAACCTTAAAAAACATTCTTTTCCCAACAGATTATGACCTGGAGTTTAGTGATCAATATTTAAATTTTTTGAAAGATATAAGCAAGAAGCATGCCTCAACAATTCATATTGTAAACGTCTATTTCGGAATTCCCCTTGATTCGGAGCAGGAAAAATCTAAAAAATTCCTGGATGATTATTTTAAAAATATACAACATAAATTCTATAAGATCGAAAAGAGCAACGTGCCGGAAGGAATTGATGATTTTCAAAAAAATAACCCTGTGGATTTATTGGTGATGATCAGCAATAAACATTCTTTTTTTGAAAATCTTCTTTTCAGGCCGGTAATAAATGAAATAGGATTTCACATTAAAATTCCATTTTTAGTGATTCCATCAGGAAAATATAATTCATAAAAAATGAAAAATATCTTAGTTCCAACCGATTTTTCCATAAATGCATTAAGTGCTTTAAATTATGCAATAAGCCTCTTTGAAGGTGATAAATGCACATTTTATTTGCTGAATGCATTTCAACAAAATGAAATATCTGCACATAATTTGTTTCATCCTGCGCCAGGGGAAACGACTTTTGAACAAGCCAAAAATGGATCGGAAACAGGACTGAAAAAACTGATGGATGAAATTGTTATGAAAACTGATAATTCAAATAATCATTTTGAGATGATCTCTTCTTGCAATACTGTATGGGAGGCTGTAAAACAAACACTGGAAAATAATGACATCTCAATTATTATAATTAGAACCCAGGGAGAAACCAATGCTAATAATATTTTATTTGGCAGCAATGCGGTAAATATTATTGAAAAAATTAAGAATTGCCAGTTACTTCTGGTGCCCCCGGATTCTGTTTTCCTGAAGAAAATAAAAAAGGAATTGGTTTATGCAACAAATTTTCATACTCCATTTAAATACAAGGAATTAGAATCAATAATAGGTATAGCTAAAAATATTAAAGCTGTTGTTAGGGTATTACACATTCTGGAACATGGAGAACTAACTGCTGAACAGGAAAATAATAAAGAAGTTCTAAGGGAATATTTAAAGGGAGTAGAGTCTGCTTTTCACACATTGACCAATGAAAATGTAGCTACCGGAGTTCAATCTTTTATTGAGAGAAGGAATAGTGACATGCTTGCAGTAATCCAGGAAAAACAAAGTTTCTTAAATAATATTTTTTCAGGAATTATAATAGATAAGGAGATTAGATACAAACCTCTAATCCCGATTATTTTGATGCATGATCCAATAATTCAAGCACAATAATTTTTTTTAGATTCCTGATAATTATCATTTTAATTTATTTGATATCTTTTTAAATTTAGATAAGATCAAAAAGGAATATGTTATGTTGGATTCTCCCAAAAAAGAATTTGGTAAAAAAACCAGGGAAAAATATTTATTGGAAATCTCTGAATGGGAGGATTCGTTAATGTTTATCTCTGAAGAAATAAAATTTCTTGGAAAGCTTTTAAATGCCGGGATTTTTGAGCCAAATATTCCCAACCTTTATGAAAGGCTTCAACAATATTTAAAAAAACTTCAGGGTTTAAAAAACCAAAAAATACTTTTGGAGAAGGAAATTGAAAGATATAAAACAGATTTTGACAAAGAATTGGGGGAAGATGAGGAGCATAAATATTCATTAATTAAAAGAACCCATCTTCAATTAAGGAAAAATATGAAAGAATTTTCAAAAAATATTTCAAGTCTAAAACTGGAAATATTCAATTATACAGGAACCATCTTAAAGAAAAGCAAATAAGCTTAGAAATATTTTTTCTGAGTTAATTAAATAAAAACAGGTTCAATATGGAAACTACAGATCAAAATTATAAGTATGTTGAATGGAAAAGTGCAGAAGAAATGCATTTTTCTTCAAACCAATGGATTTCTGAATTAAATTTCATCAAAAATGAACATCAATTCTTTGAGGATATGCTCAAGGAATATACCCTGCCAATTATAGAATCGCATTTGCTCTCCAGGGTTAAAGACCTGGTAGATCGTCTAACAAAATACAAACAAAGGACAGAGAGCCTTTTAAATAAAATAACAGAACACCGAAACGGTTTGCAAATAATGGTTGATGGTATCAACCAACTTGAAGAAGAAAACAGATATAAAAAAGAACACAGGAAATTATTGATAGAAGTAAATCAATTTTCACTGGAGTATAATGATTTGAAAAAGGAAATTTTTGAAATAGTGTCTCAGGCATTACAACAACAAAAGCAAAAACGATTGTTAGGTTGAAATTTCAAATAGATTAAAATCTATTTTGGGCCTGTTTATTTCAAAATAGAGGTTTGGAAGTTTCATACCTGCAGGAAAATAATGTAAATTAGTTGGAGTTTTGTCTTCCTGATTAGGGTTGATTCTTTGTAATTTTTTTTGTGAAATATCAAAAACTTATAAATAATTAAAAAATGATTGATAAATATTTCTTCACTATGTCTTCCATAGCTCAAAACCAGGAATCTCCAAATGAAAAAAGCATTGAAGAACTTCAATTGGATACTGTTAAATGGGATGTATTACTTCAAACCAGTACTGAGGAAATTCATTTTCTGGAGCAATTTTTGTCTGCTGATATCTTTCAATCCCAAATCCCGGATCTTTATGAACATTTAAATTCTTATTCGGAAGAACTGGAGGAAATTAAAATTGATAAAATAGATCTGCAAACAGCGCTTCGCCACCACAAAAATGATTTAAACGGGATGAGGGAATGTGAAGATATAAGCTGTGATATATTTTATCATTCCCAGCACCAAAATCTTTTCAAAAATATTCGGGAACATCTTTCAAAATTTCAGGACCTGAAATTGCGGATTTACAAATTCAGCGACCATGCCCTTTTTAAAAATAACCCCCGAGAGGATTTGGTGTGATTTTAATATCTTATGCACCCTATAGAATCCCTGAGAAATATTACATCAATCTGTTTATCTATCCTAATTAGACAATCCGGAAGTTTCTCATCATTTTTTTTACCCGGAAAATAATTTCTGTATAAAGAATTATTACTGGATTCCACAAGCTTTTTAAAGGAACCAACAATGGTCTTTTTCATTTTGATGAACCGGATTTTAACTCAGTTAAAACCTAAAAACCAAATTGGCAAGAATAATATTTAAAATGTTAAAATTTCCGAGAGGTGATATTTATCATTCTTTTTAACCTTAAATAGGTTTAAATTAGTCAATATTAAATAGTTATGGTCTTATAGATTGGTTAATAAATATGGGAATTAGATTTTCCTACAACTGTAAGAAGTGGGAAAACCAATTGAGAAGATGTCAAAGGTACTATTCAACCGGATATTCAAATCTTAGCATTGTCTAAGATCACTGTTATTCCAATAAAGGTTTTATAATGCGTTTAATATCTTCTTAAGAAACAGGAGGCTTTTGGCTTCCTGTTTCTATTTTAAAATACAATGTTATCCCAAAAAGATAACTTATCAAAAATTTAATTAACCAGGGAAATTAAAATGTTAAACTTTCAATTCCTGATATTTATCATTTTTTTTACTCTCAAAACGGGTTAAATTAGTACAACTTAAAATGATCTGGCACTTATTTTTAAGCTTATAAAAAAATATTGATATTTGATTTTTCACAACCGTTAGGAGTGGAAAATTGAATTGAGAAGATATCAAAGCCACTATTTAACGGATATACAATTTTTGCATTCAGTTGTAAGATCGCTGGTATCCATCAAAAAGTTAAGAAGTGAACTTAATATCTTCTTAAGAAACAGGAAGCTTTGGCTTCCTGTTTCTGTTTTTTTTTATATAATGTTCCTCTAAAAACAACTTCCCGATAATTCAGTAACCCGGGAAATAAAAAAAGTGTTAAACTTTCAATTCCTGATATTTATCATTCTTTCTACTCTCAAAACATCCTAAATTAGTAAAACTTAAAATACTAGGCGGATAAAATAATATTGATATTTGATTTTTCACAACCGTTAGGAATTGGAGAATCAAATTAAGAAGATGTCAAAGCCACTACATCCGGATATATACACATTTTACATTCAATTGTGAGATCGATTATATCCATCAAAAGTTTGTAGGTGAACTTAATATCTTCTTAAGAAACAGGAGGCTTTGGCTTCCTGTTTCTGTTTTTTTAATATAAGCTTCTCCTAAAAATCAACTTATCAAAAAATCCGTAAACCAGGGAAATTAAAAAATGTTAAACTTTCAATTCCTGATATTTATCATTTTTTTTATTCTCAAAACGGGTCAAATTAGTACCACTTAAAATGATCTGGCACTTATTTTAAGCTGATAAAAAATATTGATATTTGGTTTTCCACAACCGTTAGGAATTGGAGAATCAAATTGAGAAGATGTCAAAGCCACTTTTTAACCGGATATACAAATTTCACATTCAGTTGTGAGATCGTTGGTATCCATTAAAAGTTGAGAAGTGAACTTAATATCTTCTCAAGAAACAGGAGGCTTTGGCTTCCTGTTTCTGTTTTATGCTCTCCTTTTCTAATTAGTTCTCAATTTCAAAAAAATTAATAGCCTGATATTTATCATTTTAAGTTGTTAGGTAATGCATTAATTTAATAATGTCAATAAACAATTTTTCAATAAAAAATTAGGAAAATAGATCCCCGGGTATTCCGATAGCAAAAAGAAACATCTTTTTTTTAATTTGATTAACTAATACTTAAAATATTCTGAAATCATGAAAAAAATAATTCTTGGTTTATTCGTTTTTGGTTTAACCACCCAATCTTTTGCACAAGAAATCGATATTCTTGAGGTTCACATTACACCGGCAAGTTATAAATATATTGATAAGGTTGCAGAAGATAGCACAGAAATGAGCCCCGCTCAACCTGTCAAATTATTTCAACAAAGACCTGCGATCTTTAACCTGGAAGATTCAAAATATTATGAAGATCAATATGAAAATTATTTTTTGTCATTTTATATTCCAGAGGGGAAAATTTTGGCTTCTTATGATGCCGAAGGTAATATCTTACGGACTATCGAAAAATTAAAGAATACTGAAATCCCTCCCGTTATAGCCAAAGCTGTTGTAGAAAAATATCCCGGATGGACCGTTTCTGAAAATGTATATTTGGTTAATTTCCACGATGAAATTAATGAGGTCAGAAAAGAATATAAACTTTTATTGGAAAAAGGAAGTCTGCGCAGAAGGGTGAAAACTGATGAAAACGGTAATTTCCTATAATTAAAAATAAGAATATCTGTCCTTGAGACAATAAATAACTTTACGACACAGGAGACTTTACTTCCTGTGTTTTTTTTAATACTCTTTCGCGTTGTCAGGATTATGAAACATTTTAAATACATGATCAACGATTTATTTTAATGGATCAAATTCTATTCAATTATCAAATAGGTTTTCCGAAACTGATATTAGTCATAGTTTTTCCTTTGAATTTCCTATAATTTTAATAGACTAAATCTTAGCAAGATGAAAAAAATAGTGATCCCAACAGATTTTTCGGATAATGCATTCAATGCTTTAAAATATGCAGTGGAATTATTTGAGTTTGAAGAAAGTGAATTTTTCCTGCTGCATGCTTATGCCGATGAAGTTTACAATCACAAAGCCTTGCTCACGCAACATTTTCTTGAGGAACTGAAAATAACCACCTTAAAAAAATCTAACGATGAGTTGGAAAACATTATTGACAGGATCAAAGAATTACTGCCAAATCCAAGACACAGTTTTAAACCCATCTCAGCTTTCGGAATTTTAGTTGATGAGGTGAATGATCTTGTAAATAAAGAAAATGCCGATCTCACCGTTATGGGCACGGTGGGCTTAACCAACGACCGCAATATTACTTTTGGCAGCAACACCTTACAGGTAATAAAATACGTACAAAGCCCTAT
>Ga0307486_1001082_pt1 | contig 22039 bp, 14 predicted proteins | sample CBIW02metaG_FD_203663 | JGI IMG/M metagenome (GOLD analysis project Ga0307486, IMG submission 203663) | Sea-ice brine microbial communities from Beaufort Sea near Barrow, Alaska, United States - CBIW 0.2 | ecosystem: Environmental > Aquatic > Marine > Coastal | place: USA: Alaska | collected...
ACCTTGCGATTTCAAATAATTATGCTGATCGAAATAATTATCCTTTTGGAAAAGGAAAATATCAAATAAAAATTCCGGAATCACAAAAGATTGGGTTAACAGTAGAGGAAGTAAAAAAACTCGAAACCGTTGAAGATATATCTCAGGCTCAACAACACGCACTTAATGTTTGGCTTTTAAGCTTTTATTTTGCCGGAATAAGAATTACTGATGTTATTCAGCTAAAGTGGTCTGACTTCATTGATGACCGACTTCATTACAGAATGAATAAAAACAGTAAACTTGTTTCTTTGAAGATTCCGTTAAAGGCACAAAAATTATTGGACCATTATAAGGTTTTTGAAAAGATAAATGAGGACCTTATTTTTCCAGAACTATGGGGAACTGATCTTAGCGATGAAATTAGGGTTAGGACAAGAATAAAAACCGTAACAAGAAATTTTAATAGGCATCTCAAAAATATAGCATTAAAAATAGAACTAAAGAAAGATCTAAGTATGCACATGTCGAGGCATAGCTTTGGACACATCTCTGGAGATAAAATCCCCATACAGATGTTACAAAAGTTGTATAGGCATTCCTCAGTGACCACAACTATGAGGTATCAAGCCAACTTTTTAAGTAAGGAGGCCGACGAAGCTTTAGATAAAGTAGTGGATTTTTAAACTTAGAGAAAAAAGGCAACAGTTTTTGTTGTGTTATTCAAACAGAACATTATTTTCCAATCGAAACGATGGAAATTGATCAGTTTTCTTTTTGCCCGGAAAAAAATCCTCAAAAAAAGAAATTAACGCTCTCATAGATAACCATCATTGCGGGTTGTGAATAATCCTGACTAGGTATTTATGAAGGTTTATTCTGATACGTAAATATCTTATACCGAGAATGTGCTCAAATTGTGGTGGAGAGTCTATACAAAAGAAGCTTACTGATCTTCTTCAATTATACAATTTTTTACCTTTTGTTGCCCATCCCAAAAATTTTATACTATAATTTGGTTTTTTCTTGTAGATAATTCAAAATTAAGGGTACTTTTAAGATCTCGTTAACAGAGTACAAACAAATGCATCCCCTACATGCTGTTTGTTTAATTATAACCCAAAGCTGCATGCAGATTGAACAGGCATTAAATTCAGGGAACTTTCACATCCTTAAACCCAGGAAAGCACTTAACAAAGCTTTTTTAAAAGTTAAACCCAATAGGACTCAGATTGAACTTTTTAAGGACAATCTCAAGCAGTTACTGGACAGGACCAACGAAACAGAATCAGAGGAATTCCATAAAAACTTGGTAATAGATTTTCTCAAGAAGACTTATTACGAACCCAACCACTTTATAAATACAAAAGGCCGCAACGATTTGGTGATCCATAACGGAAACAAGGCAAAGAATACCGTTGGGGTAATCATTGAAGCCAAAAAGCCTACCAACAGGGCTGAGATGCTCAGCAAAGAAAAATTAAATGTAAAGGCTTTCCAGGAACTCGTTCTATATTATCTGCGGGAGCGTATCACGCAAAAGAACCTAGAGGTAAAATATGTGATCGCCACCAATATCAATGAGTGGTTCATTTTTGATGCCAACATATTTGAAAAAGCCTTTGCACAAAATAAGAAGTTGGTCCATCAGTTTATAGATTTTGAAGCAGGAAGCCTGGCCGGGAAAACAACCGACTTCTTCTATAAGGAAATAGCAGAACCATTCATTGCTAAAATGCAGCAGGAGGTGGAATTCACGCATTTCGATATTAGGAACTATGAAAAACCCCTACGGAACAATAATCCGAAGGATGACAATAAACTTATAGCGCTCTTCAAACTGCTATCTCCGGAACACCTGCTGAAACTTCCCTTCACCAACGACAGCAACAGCCTGGACAAACGTTTTTACGGCGAATTACTGCATATCATAGGCCTAACCGAAACCAAACAGGGCGGCAAGAAATTGATAGAACGCCATAAGGACGGACACCGTAATACCGGCTCGTTCTTGGAAAATGCCATCATCCAGCTGGAAAGTATGTACAAGATTGGCCAGCTGGACAATCCATCTCAATTTGGAGACACACATGAAGAACGGCTTTTCAATGTGGGGCTGGAATTGAGCATTACCTGGCTTAACAGGATCCTGTTTTTAAAGTTGCTGGAGGCACAATTGCTCACCTATCAGAAAGGGCACAAAACTTACGAATTTTTGAGCCTGGACAGGATCCACAATTATGATGATCTCAACAGTTTGTTCTTCCAGGTGCTGGCGCGAAAACATTCTGAAAGAAATGAAGATGTAAAAGCACTTTTTGAAAAAGTGCCCTATCTCAACTCTTCGCTGTTTGAGCCAACAGATATTGAGCACTCCACCCTGTTCATAAGCAATCTGCGGGATGATAAGAAATTGCCTGTTTATAGTTCCACAGTTTTAAAGGACAAAAAAGGCAAGAAGCGCAGCGGCGAACTCAACGCGCTGGAATACTTGTTTGAATTCCTTAACGCCTATGATTTTAGCAGTGAAGGAGCAGAAGCTATACAGGAAGATAACAAGACCCTTATCAACGCCTCGGTGCTGGGGCTTATTTTTGAAAAGATCAATGGCTATAAGGATGGCTCTTTCTTTACGCCCGGCTTCATCACCATGTATATGTGCCGCGAGACCATTAGGAAAGCGGTGGTGCAGAAGTTCAATGAAACCAAAGCTTGGGATTGCAAGAATCTGGATGAACTTTATGATCGCATTGAAGATCGCAAGGAAGCCAATGAGCTCATCAACAGCCTGAAGATCTGTGATCCCGCGGTGGGTTCCGGTCACTTTTTGGTTTCAGCGCTCAATGAGATGATCGCCATAAAGAATGATCTGAACATCCTGCAGGACCGCACGGGAAGACGACTCAAGGAATACCAGGTGGAAGTGGTGAACGACGAGCTTATCGTGACCGATGAAGACGGAGAACTCTTTGAGTACAATCCCTCCACAAAAGAAAGCCAGCGCATACAGGAAGCCCTTTTTCACGAGAAGCAACAGATCATTGAAAACTGCCTTTTTGGGGTAGATATCAATCCGAATTCGGTAAAGATCTGCAGGCTGCGATTGTGGATCGAACTGCTGAAAAATGCCTATTACAAGAACGAAACAGAACTTGAAACCCTTCCGAATATAGATATCAACATCAAATGCGGAAATTCCCTCATCAGCCGGTTTGACCTGGATGCCGATTTGAGCAAGGCGCTGAAAGAGAGCAAGTGGAACATTGACAGTTACCGCGTAGCGGTAGACACCTACCGGAATGCCCAAAACAAGGAGCAGAAACGGGAAATGGAAAAGATCATCCACGACATCAAGAATGATTTTAGGAGCGAGATATCTTCCAATGATCCCAAGGTTAAACGCCTGCAAAAAGTAAAAGGAGAATTGTTTCTTTTGACCAACCAAACCCAGATGTTTGAAATGTCAAAAAGGGAAAAAGCGGCCTGGAACAAAAGGCTGGAAAAGCTCTCCAAAGAAAGCAAAAAACTGGAAACCGGGATCCGGGAGATAAAAGACAACAAGATCTATGAAAATGCTTTTGAGTGGCGGTTTGAATTTCCGGAAGTGCTGGATGATAAAGGGAATTATGTTGGCTTTGATGTTGTTATTGGGAATCCGCCTTATATAAGGCAGGAGGAGTTACAAGAAATAAAACCTTACTTAAAAAGCACTTATAAAACTTTTGCAGGAACGGCTGATCTTTATGTTTATTTCGTGGAAAGAGGTCTTTCTATAATGCGGAAAAAAGGTCGATTTGTTTACATTTTACCTAATAAATGGATGCGAGCCAGCTATGGTGAAAATTTACGTGCTTTTTTACAGGAGCAGAACATTGAAAGCATTATTGATTTTGGAGACCTTCCGGTTTTCGAAGAAGCAATAACTTATCCTTGCATATTAAGAATTGAGAAAAATTATAATAATAATTCTTTTGAAAGTGCAGTGGTAGAAAAACTTTCTTTTGAAACCAACCTGACAAATTATCTAATTGATAAAATGTTTCAAGTCGATAGCCGACTTTTGCAACCCAATGGTTGGACACTTAACAATCTTAAAGTGCAGAACCTTTTGGAAAAAATTCGAAACAACGGAATTCCACTAGGAGAATATGTGAATGGTTGCATCTTCTACGGAATTAAAACCGGTTTAAATGAAGCCTTTGTTATAGATCAGGAAACAAAGGACAGACTTATTGCAGAAGACCCAACGTCTCATGAAATTATTAAACCTTTTTTAGCTGGGCGTGATATAAAAAGATATAAAAAACCACAAGCACAAAAATTTTTAATTTTAATTCGGAATGGTGATACCCATAAATTATTTGGGAAACAAGAAGAACATAATGCTTTTATCAATATTCGCGAGAAATATCCAGCTGTATTGCAACACCTCGTTAATTTTAAAATGAAGGCCAAAAAAAGATATGATCAAGGAAAATTTTGGTGGGAATTAAGGGCCTGCGATTATTATCAAGAATTTGAAAAAGAAAAAATTATGCTCCCAGATATTGCCATAAGAACTAATGAAATCATTGACAAAGGAGGAGCTTATTGTGCTAATACTGCGTATATTATTTCCGGATTGAATGAATTTCATTTAGGTCTTCTTAATTCCAAGTTATTTCTGTTTTTTTATTCCAATCTCACTCAATCCATTCGAGGTGGTTATTTTAGGTTTATTAGACAATATTTAGTGCAACTTCCAATGAAAGATGCAACTGAGCAACTTGAAGAACAAATAAAAAAATTAGTTCATAAAAGGATAGAAGGAGACACCACAGCAGAAGCAGAAATCGACCAGCTTGTTTACCGGCTTTATGGTTTGACTGAGGAGGAGATTGGGATTGTTGAGGGGGGATAATTCTTAAATTTAAAAATTAATAAAATTATTATTCATTACTATACATATGCAGTTACCGGAAGACTCCAGAAATGAACAATTAGAAGCTTTATCACTGACTAAATTGTGCCCTCTTTTTCCAGAGGATAAGTTTATTTTAAAAAGAGAGGTTATAGATAATGGAGTGGACATTCGAGCCGAAATAAAAAAAGATGGGTTCAAACTTGGTTATGGTTTTTTGTTACAGTTAAAAAGTTCTGAGTCTATTGAAAAAAACATGGATGGAAGCATTAGCAAATCAATTGAGGTTAGTAACATCGAATATTTAATTAATAATGCTCAACCTGGTTTTTATTGCTTTTATGATAATAAGGAAAAACAATTTTATTACCAGGACCTTTATGGACTTATACAAGATTTAAATCAAAAAAATCCGGCCTGGGATTCGCAGAAATCAATAACTATAAGGTTTATTAAAACTTTAGATTCTGAAGCAATTGAAAAGATTTATCAGGAAACCTTAATTGAGGGTACTAACAAAAGAAAACAGTCTCACTTTCTCACAAATCAAGCTCATAAACTTAATAATGACTATAAATTTATAATTGATCAAAAAGGGAATGGCTATTCAGATATAGAAAATATAATTTATATCGAAAAAAATGGACTAAAGTTAAATCAATCTTTTAAATGGGAGAAAGTAATTGATTTGCACGAAAAGGTTTCCGAAACATCTAAGAAACCGCCTACTTATCATTTAACAGTAGCCATTGCTTATTTTAATACAGGAAATTATTTTAAATCATGGATTGAATTAAAGAACGCAGAAAAAAAAATCTCTGAAATTGAACCAATATTAGTCCCTCATTTTAAATTCTATAAACTACAGTTAGGGAAAATTCTTGGTTTTATTGAAAAGGTCGACTATAAGGATATTTTAGCTTCATCAGATATAGATAAATCATTAAAAAGCCATCTTCAACTTGAAAATATTGTTGAGCTTAAGTACAATATGTATACAAATGACAATTTTAAATCTTCTGAATTTGAAAAAGAAATAAATGTATACTTAGAGCAACCTAAATTAAAGAAAAGGTTCGATTTAATGGCACGGTTGGAATTAAATACATACTATGCAGAACAATTTATTTGTTTAATTCCTAAACTTTCCCGCCAAAATCGGTTCTCATTTATAGGTGACCGATTCAAAATTATAAATGGAAATTTTACTACAATACAAAGAGAGCAACTTGGTTTAAATAATGAATCTGATATTTATGTTTTGGCTTTAAGACATTTTAATTTTTTAATTCACTTTAACAGTATTGCAACTTATGCTTTTCAAATTAAGCATCCAGAGAGCTATTGGTTAGACATAGAAAAATTAGTACTTCAGTCTCTAGCTTATTTTAAGAACATTAAACACTTTGAGAACCAGCTTTTTTCCCTTCAAACTCTTTTAGAGTTTTATCAACAAACACAAAATGTTAAAAAGGAAAAAGATATTAAAGGTCAACTTCAGAGCTTCAAAGATGAAATAGATATTCCCTATTTCCATGGTAAAATTGATTTCCTTATAAATGGAGGAACATTCGTTGAAAATATAAAGAATGATTTTAAACCGTATCAAAAGGAGATTGATGAAATAAAAAAGATGAATGCAGAATTGAAAGAGCTAGATAAGATAGATTCCTTCATAGAGCCTAATAAAAATGGTTTCACACTAGAGCTCTTTCCTATGGGTTATTTTTTTATACCAGATAAAAAAAAGAATATATTTTTCAATGAAATTGTAAGGATTTCGGATAAGCATTTAATTAACCATATTATGTTAATGGGAAATCGTGTATTCCCTATTTTGAATATATACGTCCTGGATATAAAGAATGAAGGGTCAGAAAAAGGAAATTTAGAATACAAAGGCTTACCTAGTCATAAAAATATGTATAGGATACGACAGCAACTTTTTAAAAATAAAATTAGAAGGGTGAAGATTACTTTCCCTTGCTTATAGTTTGTTGCAGCTGGGAGGGGCTCAGACCACTTTGCTGCTGGGGGTCTTTACGACCTCGCGGCTGTCCCGTTGCGCAATAACTGTCGCTAGGTGAAGGCAACTCTGATTTTCCGGCTTCGCGCTTGATGGTTAGGGGAATGTAGGGTAGGAGAAAGAAATTCAAACAAGCTGTTATCCGGGGAACGAATGGAGGTAAAGGGGTTAGAAAATGATTTATATAGGGAGTAGTACAAAATAATTAAGAGAATTAATGGTAAGAAATCAAACAAAAATTGAAATAAACAAAACATTGGATGAACATCCATATTTTACAGCAACTGATTTCAACTTAGTGGTAAAAGGGAAAACTATTTCCATACAGTATGAATTTGAAGATAAATTTTATTTTCGAATAACATTACCTATCCAAACAACGACTAAAACAATTAAGAAAACTAAACCACCAGGTATTTTGGGAAATAGGAGTTACAATGAAGAAGAAGATATTGAAGTCTATAAAATTACAGGAAAAGTATGCCCTGGAGAAATGGTTATGGAAGAACCTTTAAACTTTGAAGGAAAAAATCAAATAACTAGCCATTTATGGAAGTGGTTAAATTGTATATGGGAAGAATTAAGTGCAGGACCAATTAAAAAAATGATCGATGAACAAAACGAAGAAATTGAAAAAATAAAATCCCAAGTAAATGAAATTTCAGATGATTATTTCACTCAAGAGGAAGCAAATGAATTAAAAAGAAAACTTGATACTTTTGAGGAAAAATTTAAGGAACATATCCAAAAATCCTCGAAAAAGAATGGAGATGGAGAAAAGAAATTGAGGAAGCTAGAAAAAGAGATTGGAGCCTTAAAAGAGACAATAGGGGTTTTAAATAAAAGAACTTGGTATAAATCTTCAATCTCCAAAATGTACAAGTGGATTGCAAGCGAGGGAAATCGTAATTTGATCAAGAATGGAACTAAATTATTAAAACCATTATTACCAGATTCTGTAAAAGATATTTGGTAGAAATATTACTTTACACAACATCGGTCACCAGCAAATGCCGGGCAATCGAGTAAAAAGTGATATTTGAAAAATCAAGTAAAAAACAACTTAACCAGCAGACGTTTCCTAGTTAACACTCTTTGCGTTAACCAGGTCTGTTGTAAGCAAGCAGCATAAACTTAAACACAAATAAAATTATTTAAATATGAGTTCTATATCTCACGATCCTTCAGAATATATCAGAGGAATACAACAAGTTCTGATTTCAGATAAAAAAAGAATAGGATTTCTATTTGGAGCAGGAAGTTCATTAGCAATGAAAAGCAAAAAAAGCCTTACTGTTCCTGCTATTGCAAAAATGACAAATGACATAATTGGGATTGTTGGAAAAGTTAAAGAAAAATATAAGGTTTCTTTAGATGAGATAAAAATTGAACTAGGTGAGAAAAATTTTAATATTGAAACGATATTATCCAACTTAGAACAAAAGGCAATCTTTATCGGAAAAGGAGAATTAAATACTCTAAATAAGGGTGATTTTGAAAACCTCATAATTGAGATTAAAAAAAATGTCAGGAAAATTGTTAGTGTTCATGAAAATGAAGAAAACAAAATTGTTGCGACTGAAATTGTAAATGAATTAGTTCATAAAGATTTTGCAAGTTGGATTGGGCAAGCAGAGAGAAAATATCCTATTGAAATATTTACAACAAATTATGACTTCTTATTCGAGTTAGGTCTTGAATGCAAAGAAATTCCATACTATGATGGCTTTTGTGGAAGTTTGAGGCCTTTTTTTAATCCTGAATCTGTTGAAGACTTTTCATTTCTTGCAAAACAGACTAAATTATGGAAAATACATGGTTCTTTAGGATGGCACTTTGATAAAGACACTGAGAAAATATTAAGAGTTAATTCCGATGATGATGACATATTAATTTATCCATCTAGTTTAAAGTATAAAGATTCAAAAAAGCAACCATATGAAAGTCTTCTTGATAGATTGTCAAATTTCTTAAAGCAAGATGATACAATTTTAATTACTTGTGGTTATTCATGGGGAGACGAGCATATAAACTCAAGAATAATATCAGCTTTAAAAACAAATACTACTTCACATGTTATTGGCTTATTATTCGATAAATATGATCCTATAACTAAGGGGTCTTCGGTGGTAAAAATTGGGAATGAAAATTCAAAAATATCCATATATGGCTCTAGAAATGCAGTTATTGGTTGTCATTTCGGGAAATGGATTCTCAAATCTGAACCTTCAAAAGAAGATACTGTCAATGTAAATTTATATTTTGATGAGGATGCTCCTGAAATTCCAGAAATTGAGTTAAAAAAGGAAACTATAGGTGAAGAATTATGGACTGGAAAAGGAGACTTTATATTACCTGACTTCGGCAGATTAACAGAATTTCTAAATAAAATGATTAGCGACAATGAAATAAAAATAATTGGTGAGAATGGCAAAAAATAGAATTACAGAAATAGGTGAAATTGACAGTATTAGTGGTAACAGTATCTCTGTAAAACTGTTTGATAATATTAAATCAAATATGCCGATTATTGACGGAGTTGTTTATCGAATTGGCCAAATTGGTTCATTTGTGAGAATACCATTAGGTTATGCAAATTTATATGGCATCGTAACTCAAATTGGCTCTGCCGCTATTCCTGAGAATTTAAAAGAAGCTGTTATAAGAGATTATGATTCTCATAAAAATACTAGATGGATAAATATTGTATTGGCGGGTGAGCAGATTGGGCGGAAATTTGAAAGAGGCGTAACTCAATACCCTACCACTGGTGACAAAGTTCACCTTGTAACAATAAACGATTTAGATATTATTTATGGTGGCTATAAAGATTCTAATTCAATTACAATAGGTAATATAAGCGCATCTGAAAGCTTAGATGCAAAGATTGATTTGGATAAACTCATTTCTAGACATTGTGCCATTGTTGGATCTACGGGAAGTGGGAAATCAAATTCGGTATCAGTATTGTTAGAAGCAATAGCTAAAAGAAGCTTTCCCAGTTCAAGAATTTTAGTAATAGATCCGCATGGAGAATATAATGATGCTCTTTCTTTACATTCGAGAGTTATAGAAAACAACCCAGTAGAGAAAGTCAACAAACTCTATATCCCTTTTTGGGCTCTTCCTTTTAATGAGTTAATGTCTATTTTTTCAGGTAATTTGAATGATTCACAACTAGAATATGTAAGAGAAAAATTGGTGCTTGCAAAAATCACAAGTGCAAAAAAGAACGATCTAGAAGTACCTGAAGAATCAATAACCGCTGACTCACCTATTCCTTTTAGTATTAAAAAGTTATGGTTTGAATTAGATGATTTCGAAAGATTAAATTTTAATGCTGACAGAGTTACTATTTCTTCACTTAAGTCAATAGGTGATATTGAATCTCTTAAATCAAATGAATATCCTCCAACTGGTTTGGGGTCATCAGCACCATTTGCTAATAATAGTAGGAAAGGGATACTCAGCTTCCTTGATAGCGTAAGAAACAAACTAAAAGATAATAGCTATAGTTTTTTGTTTTCACCTGGAGATTTCACTCCTGATATTGAAGGAAAAACCACGAAAGATATAGACAGTTTATTTTATGATTGGCTTGGAAACACCAAACCTATAACCATTTTAGATTTATCAGGCATTCCTGGTGAGATAATGTCTTCTATTTCAGGCACACTTTTAAAAATTATATATGAAGGTTTGTTTTGGGGAGTAAACACTAAGGTCGGTGGTAAAAACCAACCCTTGTTAATTGTTTTAGAGGAGGCGCATAGTTATCTAAAAGCAGGTGAAAATTCTATTTCTTCAAGAACTGTGCAAATGATTGCTAAGGAAGGCAGGAAATATGGGGTTGGTTTATTACTTGTTACTCAAAGGCCTTCAGAACTTGACGAGACGGTTCTAAGCCAATGTGGTACAATGATAGCTCTAAGAATGAATAACTCGAAAGACAGAAGTCATATAAGGTCTGCTGTTCAGGATGAATTACAAAGTATGGTTGATTTACTCCCAAGCTTGAGGACAGGTGAAGCTCTAATTTCAGGTGAAGCTGTTAAAATACCTTCTCGAGTAAAGTTTTATAAAATTGTTAATGCACCTAAAAGTTCTGACCCCAAAGCTTCTGAGAAATGGTTAGAATCAATCGAATCAACAGAAAAAGAATACAAAAAATTGTTAAAATCTTGGCGTAATAAAAATTATAAAATATGAATTTACCAGAAATGATTCCAGTTAGTTCGTCCACCATTGAAAGTATTGGATATGATGATTCAAATCAACAAGTATATATACGATTCCTAAACGGGAGTGTTTACATTTACACGGGTGTTCCAATTCATGAATTTGAGAGTTTAAGAGATGCTTCGTCTCTTGGTTCATACTTACATAGAAGTTTCAAAAACGTATTCCCTTATGAACGAATTGAATAATAAAAAAATAAAAGCCAGCTTACAACCACCCGCTGCGTGAGGTCTCATGACCTCGCGCCTGCTGCAATAGTGAATAAAAAACTTAAATCGGGGCACTGAAAAAATTTATAGGATTATACAATTCGTCACAAATAATTAAAACCATAAAATGAGAAAAATTACGATTTTAGCAATGGCTATAATTTTTAGTCTTACAACAAATTCATACGCTCAAAATTCGAACATCGGATACGGAATAAAAGCAGGTGCAAACTATTCCAAATTTACCCCAGATCTTTTAGTTTACGGATTGGACTTCGCCCAGTATAAAAGAAAACCCGGATTTTATTTAGGAGGTTTCCTAAATATTGCTGTTTCGGAGAAATTGCAATTTCAACCGGAATTGCTGTTCGCCCTTCAGGGAACGAGTGTGCTTATAGAAGACATTGAATTGGTTAGTTCTGGAGGAAGTACAACAGTTTCTGATTTTGAATCTAATATCAATGAATCAACTTTAGCAGTTCCTTTAGTTTTCAGGTACTTTTTTACAGAGTCATTTTTTATGGAAGGTGGCCCTCAATTAGGATTTATAATTGACAGAAATGAAAAGATTAAAAAAGATCCTTTTGAACAATATGGTAATTCAAGTGAGGTCGCGGAATATGATTTTGATAATTTTGATCTAGGTCTTACCGTTGGTACAGGCTATAATCTTTCAGAAGATTTGATTATAAATGGACGTTTCTTTTTTGGATTAATTGAAAGAGATAACAACATTAAGTCCTCTGTATTTAATCTTGGCCTTGAATACAAACTTTAAAAACCGTAGTACTAATTTTTTCTAAAAAATACATAACCTAATTCCACGGGGCGTGAGCTTTAATTTAGGCGAAATTGAGGTTATAAATGAAAACGGATTTAATGTAACGAGTGGAAAACAAGTTAAAACAACCAAAACAGAAAGTGAAATTACACTTAATAAACATGTTTAAAATACTTATACCGCTTCTGTTTGTTTTGTCTTTTCAATGTATAAACGCGCAAATAACTTTGAACCATAACATTGGGGAGGATTTATTAGATAGTGGGATGACTCCTTGTGAAGAAGATGAAAACTGGGGAAAAGTATTTAATTTAGCCGATTTTGGAGTCACCACAAATGAGCAGTTCATAGTGAGATCCATAGAGGTCGGAATACATAAATCATACAATGGGGCTAATTTGCAATACTTGGTTTATAGTGTTGATAAGAATTTTCCTGAGACAAAACCGGTCCTACTGGGGTATGGTGGATATATGTTGTTGCCCCAAATTGATACTCCTCAAATAATAAGATTTGATTTGGAGGAACCCATTGTTGTGCCGGCAGGAGTGGAAAGAATAATGATTGCTATTGGAAAAAGCCCTGACTTTTATAACCCCAATTCCGCCGAGGTAATTATTGCCGGTACACAAGAAGACAGGGGGGAATCGTATTACGGAGGATGCAGAAAATATTATTCTTATATTTCAACAAATGATTTAGAAGTTCCTGTTCCAAATGCAAATTTTTTTATAAATGCGACTGGAGAAACCTTTAGCAATTACAATTCCGGATCCCAAACTACCCTAAGTCATAGTGTTTGTGATGACTTACTTAGAGTCTTTACCACAGGCTGCAACGGTGGGGGTATGAGTTGGTCCAGAGAGTATATATTAAGTGATTTTGGTATAGCTGCAAACGAGGAATTTGTCATCAATTCGGGACAGGTGGGAATCGAAGGTGTGGGGCAGGGGGTAACCGTGCAATTCAGAATATATAAAATAGATGACAATTTTCCTGATTCCTTTTCAGAAACTGACCTTATTGGCAGTAGCCAGGTGGTACCCGTTCCATATTTTGTAAGCAATGCCCAATTACCTAAAATATTTCATGTAGATTTTGAAGACCCTGTGATCATTCCAAACGGGGTTGAAAGAATATTGGTGGAAGTTTATAATGGAGGGGATTATGCATTCCCGGCTGCTACGGCACAGGATAGCGGCATTTCGTGGTTTAGATCCTATTCCGGGGGATGTAGGACTATTGGGGAATTTGTTGATATTAAAGATCTGGGGTGGCCGGATACTAAATTATACATCAATGTTACAGGGAATGCCACTAATATTTCCGGTTCATTTGGAATGAACATCACCAATATTTGTTCAGAATTTTTAACTGAATTCAGTTTGACCAATACTGCAGCTATATCTTCCGTACTATGGAATTTTGGAGATCCGGCGTCTGGAGCAGATAATACTTCCACAGATTTATCCCCATTTCACGATTTTTCAGCAGATGGCAGGTATACTATTACTACAACAGTTACGGGTAAAGATGGGACTATTGAGGTCATAACGGAAACCATTGAGGTTAAAGAGCCTCCCATGGCTTATGGAATCAATAATATTGAATCCTGTGAAAATTCTTTCGGTACAGGAATTTCCAATTCTTTTGACACTTCAAATATTGAATCCCAGGTTTTAAGAAATCAGACAGATAAAGTTGTAACTTATATCGATGGGAGCGGAAATGAATATGATTTGCTGCCAAATCCATTTACAAATACGGTAAAAGATAGGGAGACAATTAAGGTAAGAGTGGCCAGGGAAGAGGAATTATGTTGTTACGCGGAAACTACCTTTGATCTTATTTTAAACCCGTTGCCAGATCTTTCCGGCATTGAGGACCTGTTCCTATGCGAGAATGACGATGACGGCTTTACTACTTTTGACCTCACCCCAATTCAAGCAGATCTTTCAGCAAATAATATCCGTATAGATTTTTTCTTTCAAGATGGGGAGCAAATTCCCGGTTCCCGGTTAGATGCAGTGACCAACAAGATCAAAGACCAGGAAACAATTACAGTAAGGGCTACAAACCTGGTTACCGGATGTTATAACGAGACTGTTTTTAAAATTGGGGTAACCCCTCCACCCATTGCCAATACACCAGATGGTCTAACAGGTTGCGACGACAATAATGATGGTATTTCTGAATATTTTGACACCTCGACAATTGAGTCCCAGGTTTTAGGAAATCAAACAGGAATGGAAGTCTCTTATCATACTGAAGCCGGGGAGATTTTACCAGGTCCGTTACCCAATCCATACACAAACACGAAAGCAGATGAGGAAACCATGACCGTACGGGTTACTAACCCACAAACCGGTTGTTATGCTGAAACATTTTTAAATTTAATAACATCCTCTCAACCTTCTATCAATCAACCCGCAACATTATATGCTTGTGATACCGGTAACGGAATCGCTTCCTTCAACACAGCAACAATTGAAAATCAACTAATAGGAAGTCAAACAGGATTACTGATTTTCTATTATAATGAAAATGGAAATGAATTAACCAATTTCGCAGGTTCAGGCTTCACAAATTCTGTCCCTTATGAACAGCAAATAATGGCCAGGATTGAAGATCCTAATAATGCATCCTGTGCTATTGAAGTCACCTTCAGCCTGAAAACCGTTTCCCTGCCCGAAATAGAACTGGAGGATAGCTATGAAATCTGCAGTTTGGGGGAATCTTTGGAGTTAAAGGCAAATCCCATTTATAGTTCCTGGACCTGGTTTGGCCCGGAAGGAAATATTATTTCAGAAGGACTTTCTGTGACAATTACTGCTGAAGGCATTTACGGTTTAAGCGTATTAGAAGAAAAAAATGGTGTTATTTGCGAAAATTATAAAGAATTTGAGTTGGTGCATTCCGAGGCACCGGTGATCGAGGACATATTGTTCAGCAACTTTTCCGATGATTCCAGCATAGAGGTTCTTGCCTCGGGTGATGGGGTTTTCGAATATTCCATTGACGGCACGAACTTTCAGATTTCCAACATTTTCCCCAAGGTATCAGGCGGAACTTACGACGTAACGGTAAGGGACATCAATGGATGTGGAGAATTGTCGCAAACCATAAACTTGCTTAATTATCCGCGCTTTTTCACACCCAATAACGATGGATACCATGACATGTGGCACATAAAAGGACTATCCCATAACAACAATGTGTTTATTTCAATTTATAACAGGTACGGCAAACTTTTGAAGCAACTTTCAACAATAAGTGATGGTTGGGATGGAACTTTTAATGGAAGAAATATGCCTTCAGATGATTACTGGTTCAGGTTAAATTTAGAAGATGATACAAATTATAGCGGCCATTTCTCTCTTATGCGTTGAAGATATTAAACCCGTTGCACGAAATTTGTTGATGCTGTACTGAGCTTTCATGACCTTGCGCCTCTTGCAACGTTGAAGAAACCCACGGTGCCTTTAAGGCTTCTTACCTATGATTGAAATATAGTTGAGGAAAGCTACCTTAACTCCATTGTTTTTTCGTACTCGGGAGTTTAATATTAAAATTTATATCCAATTCCTGCGAAAAGACTGTTGATACCGGCATTAATTTCACCTGATTCGCCTATAATTTCATCCTTATGTCTGTTTGTAATTTCCAAGGCATATTTGACCTGGAGAAAAATATTATCTGTTACATCATATCCACCTCCCAAACTCAAATCCCACCCTATTCTTTTTACCCATGGATTTATCTCATCAAGAATCATAGTTGCTTGTGGACCTGCTAATAAATTAAATCCCGATTGACCAATGTAATATTTGGCGAGCACGGGAATAAATAAAACATTTGATTTTTTGACATTACCATAGATGGCAGCAGGTTCTAAATGGAACGCTTCTGAAAGTTTAAAATCCCCTAAAATACCTGCATAGAATCCAGAAGCGTTTTCTGTAATATCTGATCCCTGGTAGTAAGATGATACGTTAAGGTTTAAATATCCGGCAGTTATGCCGAATTTGGCTTCTTGTGTAAAACCTTTGGAGACACATAAAATAAAAGCAATCAGAAGGACAATATTTTTCATTAGGTAGGTGAGTTTTTAGAATTTAAAAGTATTAAAAAAATGTTAATATCCGAAAAGAACGGACTGAGAATATTTAACTAAACTGCATGCAATTTTCCATGATGATGAGTTCGGGTGAGGTTTCAAGTACCTGTTGATGCGTAAGGTCTCAGGAGATAAAACCCTAATAGTTTAAATATAATCAAATATATAAACTAATAGTGTACAAAATTCAACTTTTTTAAACAGGGGATATTTTTGCTATCACCAAGATCTGCAAATCAAATCTGCCTTTAATTTCTGTTTTGATTAAATTTTCCGTTAGGTGAGATATCCTGAAATAGGGAGTAAAGGAAAAATATCACTAATATGAACCGTGAGATTTTCATCTTACCTCTTTGCTAAACTCCAGGGTCTCATAGGTTACGCACTTTTTATTGTCCAGCTCAAAATCCCTCATCAATCTTTATTTGCTTTTTTACCTTTGCAGATAGAGCGAACCTCTCTGTAAATCTTTTTATAATTTTCATTGATTTCTTCCTCTGAAAAAAATTGTGTGACATCAGGCAGTTCCCGTTCAATTTTCTGCTGTTTAAATTGAACTTTTTTATCAATCCCATCGGCATAAGTGACAAATTCTCCCGGTTTTAGGCTAAAAAAAACATTTGCCCTAATTTTAGAAACCTCTTTTTCTCCTGTAGATATTTTTGTGTCGAAGTCCAGGCCGGTTCCCCGCATTACTGTTTTTGTTTCATCTTTTATAATGTCGAAAAACCGTTCGTAATAGCGCGCGGTGTCGGGATCATTTACTTTTCCGAAGAACTGATAGGACAGATTACTTAAAATCGCTTTACTGGCTTTGTCCCCGTACATCATATCGTTCTGAATTTTATCCTGCATCACATATACCGTGGCTATATCATAACTCCTCAGTGTGGCCGGGATGCGATGCATATTCAACAACCTTATGGTTGGAGCTTCTTCAATCAGGAGGAAAGAGGATCTGGAATGCCTTACGCTCATTTGCTTTACTATGGTATGCATTACAGTGGCGATGACCGGGGAATATGCGGAGTCGTATTTTGGGTTATTTATCAATGAAATCACAGCCGGGTTCTCGGGATTATTAATGTTCAGGGGAATATCATCTGCGGCAAGCGCCATAAAAATACGTTTACTGCTGATCTTCATTAATGCAGTAGAAAGTGTGCTCTTTACACCGGCAGTTTGTCTTTCAGAATCCTTCCCGCTTATAAATGCATCTGCGAAGGCCCGGGAAGTCTGGTTAGTTTTCAAAAAATCAATAAGCTCATCGGTATCCAGGTATTGGTAAATTGCAATCAGATGAGGGAGGGTACAATATTCAGGAAAAGAAACTTTCAGTTTCCATATTAGTCCGGAGATTAATCCTTGCGCTGCATCGTTAAAGAATTTTCCTGCCCCGGTGGCGCCGGCTTCTTTTTGTTCCAACAAGTTTTCAATCAAAACCCGCGACACCTCATTGATATCTTCTTCATTCTCCATATATCGGGGTCCTATGGGATTTACCCGATGAATTATTTTATCAAAGGAAAGTATATAAAACGGCAAATCAGGATTTCTGAAAAGGGGATAGGCCATTTCGGTAATCTCGAAATCTTTATAGTCGTGTATAAGTCCACAGAATGAATTTAGGCTGAAATGTTCCAAAAGATTATAGACCACACTTTCTGTTTTTCCACTACCTGCAGCTCCAATTACGGAAACCCCGCGCTTAACATTACTGATCTTAAATGCGCCATTCCGGGTTTTAAAATGCACCTGGTATTTCCTATCAATATTTGAGGTTTCTTTTTTACCTACAAATACATAAAGGACCGTATTGCTCAAAATAAGGGGGCAACCTAAATAAAGGCTTATAGTAGCTATTTCTTTCAGGGATGGGTCTGCGGGTAAAATAGCCCAAAGGAACAAACCGATGAGGAGCAAATTTATAAGAAATGCGTAGGATGATATTTTATACATTCGAAAGAAAATGACGCTTCCCATTGCAATGCTCCATAATAAATTGATATAATTCTCCATAGTTGGTTAATTTAAATTCCTATTGATCCAGACCTTAAGGCTACATGAATTCCATGTTGAATGGATTTAATAAGTCTCACTGTTAGTTGCGCTTTGGAAATGGGAACCACAGGGAGCAACGGTATTCCGGTTTCCCGAAGCATCTTAAGGGCCAATGCTTTTTCCGATGCGGGAAGTCCGAGTATTGCAGAAATATATAATTTCGGACTTCTAATAAAGTCCTTCCTGGCCTGATATGTTTCCACAAAATTGCGGTGATACTGAAATGTCTTGTCGAATGTTTTTTCAGCTTTTTGAAAAAAAAGATCCCTGTCAAATCCTCTTTTTACCACTTTGCCATACATTTCAACCTCCGATCCTTTGTATTTGCTCCCCGGGGATAAGCTGAAGGAATTGGAAACATCTTTTCGGCTCACTATAATATGAATGTGGCTTTGGTTTCCTTCCTTGAGCATTCCCTGAACAATACGTTGTCCGTTTTGTTTATGGGGAGCTTCCCTTTCCAATTTAAGGATCTGCTGTTCCCGGGTTTTAATATTCCCCTGCATCTCGCCGCGTTCAATTTTTCGAACCTGATTTTTGAGTTCCAGTATTTTGGTCGCATAAGACTGGTTTTCCTTCACATGGAAGTCTGTTCCTTTAAATGTTCTCTGGTGCTCGATCTTTGCGAAATATTTAATATCATTTACAGTAACGGGCCGGCCATTGATTTCCCGGTTAAAGCAGGAGGCATAATCTTTCATTAGTTCCCTGGTATATTGCTTTAGGGCTTCCGAGCTGTTTTGTAGTCTATTCAGTTCGTATTGTGAAGGGTTTACAGTTATAGAGTAAAATTTTGGTTCGATTTTTTTCAGCTTGGTGGTGTTGGCATCTATTTCCTTTATTACCACTTCCGGGGAAATGTCATCCTCCTTCTGGTTGAAGAAAAATTCGGGATCGTTTTCGTTGCCTGGAAGCTGGTTTTCTTTTTCCAGATAATCGACAAAACCGGCTGAACTTTGGGAATAATTTGCTCCCAGTTTTTGGGGTGTGATGGTGATATACATAATGAATTATTTATAGAAATCGGGATGCGTGTCGTCTATCTCGTAATCCTTTTTTTTCTGGTTCCATTTTTTGTTTTTTGGATCTGCAGCTTCCATAAGTGATTCCAGAATGGCCAAAGTGGGGTTTACTTTATTCTTTTCCACATCCTTCACTATTGCGATCACTGCATTTATTCTTTTCTTCAGGCTATTTTCAATTCGCCTGCCGGTGGGTCCAAAATTTTCTTTTGGGGAAATCTCATTATAAAAGAAAAAATCCAGCATCCCTGCCATAGCATCCGTATGCGTTTTGTAATGAGTTTTAGAGAATTGCTGAAAACGTTTTGCCGTTTCTCGCTTGAACCGAATGGTAATAAAAGCATCCATTTTTTTCTTTTTTTTTAGAGTTTGACGTAAATTTATCCCTGTTTACAAGCCCTCCCGGGGCATTTGACGCAAATTGGAAAAAATGCTAAAAACTAAATATTTGTAATATACTGGTAATCAACATCTTAAATACAAAAAGGAATGCTTAACACCGCTTCGCGTGTTACCCTCTTGCTATTCCTTTTTGTTCGTTCCATCTTATAAAATTTCACATAAAGTGGCCAATAACCATTTGCATAAACCTGGACCAGAAAACCGATTCTGTACTTTTTTGAATGTTCCAGTTATCAGTAAAAAGTTAAATTCGGGATCATTACAGGTGTCAATATTTACTGAATTCCAGTTTTTAAAAGGTACATTTTAATTGAGAAAAGCAAGGGAAAGAAGTGAAATAAGATTTACCGAGTTTTCATATAGAATGGGGTTCGCGAGGTGGTTCTGACCTCCTTGGAATGTCAAAAACCATCAAACGATAACAAATAAATTTTTAGTCATTTTAAAGAAAATCCACAGATTTACTTTTTATATCCGGAGCGTTTTCCATTTTTGATTTCCGGGTTGAAAAAGGAAATAGAAGTCGAACTGATCATAACCTTGTCGGTTTTGATTTACTTCCCATAGAGCCCTCGCTGTTACCATTTTTTGATATGCTTTTAACCCGGAATTTAGAATTAGGATAGGCCGCCAGAAAATCCCGACTTTTGGGAAGGGTCGTCTATAAGGCCGGCTAATTTCTAAATTCCGGACCTTTGCTTTCTCAAAAAATGGTATATGGCAGAATGGGTCTGGAAGGTGAATCAAATTAACAAGGTGAAGTTCCAACCGGTCCCGGCAAGGATAAAATATGAAAGGAATTCAGATCCGGCGGACTCAGGCAAAAAAGTTATACCTGGAGTGGAGCGGTTCTGCTCCCGACTTCTTTCGGGATTCGCGGATTAGCGTAACGAAGGGGATCAACTTTTTTGCCTGTGTCCAAGACCTTTTCGACGAAGCGCTTTCCCCGTACTACTGAACGTGTCTTTGGGGGAGTATCGGGATAAAGGGGAATGTGCTGAGGACTTTTAGTACGTATCATTCCCGCCAGCTTTTCCCTTCCCATTTAATAATATTGAACATTTCGGGCAACCGGTCTCCAATATGATTTCCATATCTGGCAGCGATAGCCGACGGGTTATCATTGGTGGTCACATAGGTTTTTAAGCTCCGGCGATGCCTTTCAAAGAGCAATTTCCCAATGATTTCTTCCCGGTTATAGGCTTTGTCTTCTTTTCCCAGATCGTCCAGGTACAATTTTCCGCGGTAGTACTCCTCCAGTTCAAAATTGCTGGTATTGTCTTTTTGAGCTTCGTAATACCTGTTAAGCATATGAACTGTGGATATGCGCGGGAACCAAAGCTGGGTACTTCCGGTATGCTTGAAAATTACTTTTCCAATTGTGTGAATTGCATCAAAAAGTGTGGATTTACCCACTCCGTAATCCCCATACACCAATAAGCCTTTATCAAGTGATGCTTTATTTTTGATCACTCCAAATTCGTTAAAATCGGGCAGCTGTAAAAAATAGCGGAAAATGCTATAGACTATTTCCTGGTTTTCGCTTGTTATTTGAAATCCGGGGTTGAAACTCCGAAACAGCTTCCAAAAAGCTTTTTTATCTATCAAGGGACTGCTACTGGCCTTTTCTTTTTTGGTTGCTAAAACCTCTGCTAAAATGATTTGGGAAGGTGTACTAATCATACTTTTGGATTTTATGTTGGACCATCAGATCCATCGTTTTTAATTTGACAGGGGTTTTAGCCTGTGCGATCAATTGTCCTATTTTTTCCCTTAGCTTTTTGTTATTCAGGATAATTCCTTTCCAAAATTCATCGGAACCGTTTAGCAGCTCATAGGCCAGCTGTAGTTGTTCCTCTGAAACGCCATCTTTCTCCAGCATCAGTTGAATTGGCGATACACAATCTGTGAAGCTTTCCATTTCTATTTTTTTTGTTGGCGCGCCTTTGTTTTTCAAGTTTTTCAGAAATAGTTCCTGAAATTTAAGTGCCCACTGATAACAGCCCAGGTAACCCTCCGGAATTTCAGATTTATCAATTTTTAAAAATTCTTTTTTATCTAAAGTTTTAAGGTTTATTAGTTTTAATGGTTTAAGGTTTATTTGTTTATCTATACTCGCAATGCTTCGGACTTGCTTTGGGTACTGCTTAGACATTGCATTGGGTAGCGCTTTGGGTGTATGCAGTCGGTAAAGTACCCCTTGCAAAACAGGTATAATTTTATAAGCAGTTTCCTTAGGCTTGGTTACTTTCCTGTAATTTCTTAAAATTTTGTGGGTAAAGGTCTTTAATGTTTTTATATTT
>Ga0307486_1001086_pt1 | contig 22002 bp, 21 predicted proteins | sample CBIW02metaG_FD_203663 | JGI IMG/M metagenome (GOLD analysis project Ga0307486, IMG submission 203663) | Sea-ice brine microbial communities from Beaufort Sea near Barrow, Alaska, United States - CBIW 0.2 | ecosystem: Environmental > Aquatic > Marine > Coastal | place: USA: Alaska | collected...
CAGCACCTTGTAGATCTGCTGGTGGCTGGCGCGCCAGAAGTGACCGATCGACTTGTCGAATCGGCGGGCGAGTTCGTAACCGCTGGCCGAGCGTTCGGCGAGCGAGACGAGGATCGCGTGCTCCAGGGCCATAGGCAAATAGTTGCATATCAAGCGAGATGTGCAATTAGTTGCACATGCCGATATCGAATGGTGATGTGCATTGACCGTCATGGAACTGGTGGCCGTGTCCAGCCGATTAGCGGTTGACCGCGCCGGTTCTTGCGCGAGCGGATTGTCGGTATGTCGAAGGGGCGCCTTCCATGGCACCTCCCTGAAACGCTGCTATCATTCCCGCACCTGCGGCAGTCAAGGGGCCTCAGGATCGCGACGCTTGACGCTAGCCCTCTTCGCCGAAGTCCGGCACCTACGAGGTCAGGACGATCGTCCGCATCATCCTGCGGTGCCGTGCTCCTGAGAGTGACGGGAGCGGTGGAACCGCGCCCCACAATGGCGGCAAGCTGAACGTAGATCGCTCGACGATCTCCAGCAATGTGGTCATCGGCGCCGCCGCTTCCGAGGGTTCGAGCGCAAACATCGGCAGCGCTTTGACCGTGAATCGGTCGGTGCTCGCTCAAAACCCGGCCACCTGCGCAAGAACGCCGTCGGACCTACGCTGCAACCGTGACGGTTTTGCACCCGACCGGGCCCGGCTAGGTCAACGTCTCGCGCGGCACCATCATCAGCGTCGCAGTGCGCTCAGGGTGCATGACGCGAGTGCCTAGAACAACAGCGTCAAGCGCGCACCGATGGTTGGTCGAGGAACACCGTCGGCAACGCACCGGGCAGCGCGGCGCGGCCGAGGTCCGCTGCCTCGACGTCAAGGTGACCGGTAACTCGGCAGCGGCCGATGGCGACGGACTACGGAACGGATTCACCGCGACGCTGCGGGCGTCCGACATCAATGCGAGGAGCGGGACTGTGCCGATCGGTCCCAACGACTTCCCGCTGCTGCTGCGCTGGCGCCACCGGCCTATAGCAGGGCCTTAAGCGTGATCGACTCGTCAGCGGCGTGATCGCGCCTGAACGAGATACCGCCCGCCAGTGCGCGACGCAATGCGCCAAAGTCGGCGCCGGAGTTGACGCACTCGCCCGCGACGAGGCGGTCGCCGCGGTAGCAAAGCACCGTGAAGCGACCCTTGGCGACACTTCCACGAATTACAATGTCGTCGTACTTCGAGGAGGCGCCAGCCATCTGGAGCTTCAGGTCGAACTGATCGGACCAGAACCACGGTACGGAAACCGGCGATGGGTCTTGGCCAAGTATTGACGTCGCTGCTGCTGCTGCCTGGTCGGTTGCATTCTGCACGGACTCCAGACGTAGACGCGTCCCCGGCTCGAGCGGATGGGGAACTACGGTGACGTCGCCGACGGCAACCACTCGGGGGTCGTCGGTACGGGCGTGACAATCCACGATGATGCCGTTGTCAACGGTCAGGCCAATCTGCTCGGCGAGCTCCGTGCGCGGGGTGACGCCGATCCCGATGACCACGAGATCAGCTGGCACTGAGCTGCCGTCCGCCAGGGTGACCGACGTGAGGTCACCATCGGTGCCCTCGAAGGCCGTGACGCCGGTGCCGAGTAGAATTCGAGTGCCGCGCGCCCGGTGCACATCGAGGACGTAATCGGACATCTCCTGGGAGACCGACCGGGCCATCAGGCGGTCCCCGGCCTCCACGAGAGTGACATTGATATGGCGCTCGCGGAGCACAGCGGCCGCCTCGAGCCCGATGAATCCGCCTCCGACAACGACCACTCGGCGAACCGAGTCGAGTCGGCGAAGAAGTCGGCGCGCGTTGTCGAGGTTGCGCAGATAGATCAGACCGTCCAGATCGTCGCCGGGGAGTTTCAGGCGACGCGCCCTCGCTCCGGTCGCCAGGGCCAGATGGTCGAACCCAAGGTCGACACCTGCAGACGTCACCGCAACGCCCGCAGCCAGATCGATCTTGTCGACCCGCTCTCCGCGAAGAAGCGTGATGTTCTTGGCGTCGTAGAAGGACTCGGGTCGCAGCGCCACCGGCTCGGCCATGGGGGTACCGCTGAGATAGGCCTTCGACAGTGGCGGACGGTGATAGGGAAGGTGTGGCTCGGCGCCGACCAGCGTCAGCGAGCCGGTGTGGCCCTTCTCCCGCAGACTGGCGGCCAGGTGGACGCCAGCGTGACTGGCGCCGATGACCAGCACGCGATCGTTCACAGCTGCTCCGGTGCCACTTCGACGGTCAGGCCGTCGAGCTCGGCACACATCGTGAGCTGGCAGGACAGCCTGCTCTCTGGGCGTCGCTCGGCCATGGCGCCCTCGAGCATGTCGTCCTCCATGTCAGAGGGTTCGCCGGTCTGCGTTGACCACGGGGACTGCACGTACACGTGGCAGCTGGCGCAGGCCAAGGAGCCGCCGCACTGTCCGACGACTCCAGGCACGTCGTTGCGGATGGCCACTTCCATGACCGAGACGCCGATCTCGGCGTCCGCGATGTGCTGTTCGCCCTGGGGGCCGATGAAGACGACTGTGGTCATAGGTCGTTCCTCCTGGATGGTGATCGACTAGCCGAGGTGGATGAAGGTACGAGGAGCCGCACATCCAGATGCGAGGTTACCAAACAATCGGTAGGAAAAGAAGTGTGAACTCGCATGCGACTCGATCAGGCGACGTCGTGCGATAGATTGAACACGTCCTGCCGTCCCGGCAGGCTCCAGACCCTGGGAGCGTGCAGTGCCTCGTCCAAGTCGCTGGGACGACGTCGTCGCTGCCGCCGCCCGTGTGTTCAGCGAGAAGGGCTTTGGTGGCGCCTCGCTCGAGGACGTGGCCACCGAGGTCGGCATGCTCAAGGGAAGCCTGTACAACTACATCAAGTCCAAGGAGGACTTGCTGTTCGCGGTGGTCCGCCCAGACGCGGAGGAACTGCTCACCCGAGCGCGCGGGCTCACTCAGGCAGATCTTCCTGCGTCCGAGAAGTTGCGGCAGATCGCCGGAGTGCACGTGGAAATCATCGATCGCCACCTGCCGTACGTCAGCGTCTACGTCCAGGAGATCGCCGGCAAGGGAATCTCGCAGGAATGGACCGAGATGGATCGCGAGTACATGGCGCTCGTGGAGCAGATCTTCTCCGATGGCATGGCTGCTGGCGTGTTTGATGCGCACCTCGACCCGCGCATCGCTGCGCGAACCCTGATCGGGTCGCTCAACTGGATGACGCGCTGGTACGAACCCGGTGGACCAGCGCATGCTCGGGCGATCTCCGGTCAGGTCGCAGACGTCTTCTTGTCCGGGGTGCTGGTCAGGCGTACTTCGTGACGTGCGCCTGTTGGAGTGAGGCTGGGTCAGACCGGAGTGCGCATGATCGCCTGCACCGGGCAGTCCAGGATCGCGTCTTCGAGATCCTCAGTCATCTCCACGGCTCCGCTTGTCGCGCGGGCTTTGCCGTCGACCAGCTCGAAGTGCTCGGGATCGACCATCGCGCAGGTGCCGGAGCCGACGCACGCGTGCGCGTCTACCCTGACCTGTACCTGACCCTCGGGTGCCTGTTCGTTGTCGCTCACGGTCTCTCCTGTCGTCGACGCTTGTGCCTCGTGTCACATTCAGGCAGAGTGTAGCCAACCGAACGTCTGGTGACGAGAGTTCGCTCAGGCACCCGAAAATGCTCAGATCCCGCGCGGCGATCAGGGCCGCGAGAAGAAGGAAGTGTGATGACGACGAGCCAGGGCCCTCGGTCCACCAGTCTTGACGCCCGAGGATTCCCCAAATTCTGGGACGAGACGCGTGAGACCGCCAGTAGCGAGGACCGCGGTGCCGTGATTCTCGCCCGCGTGCAGCACCAGCTCGAGTACGTGTACCAGAATCTTCCATTCTACCGGCGACACTACGATGCCCACGGATTCCACCCAGCCGACGTCAGGACCCTCGGAGACTTCACTGAGAAGGTGCCCGTCATCACCAAGAAGATGTTGGTGGCGGACCAGGCCGAGCACCCCCCGTTCGGCAGCTACACGCAGGCGACTTCGAGCAGCGACATCGCGCGCATGCACGGATCCTCGGGCACATCGGGCGTGCCGACTCTCTACGCCGTCAGCACCGCGGACTGGGATCGCGCAGCGACCGTGCATGCGATGGCCCAGTGGTGCGCCGGCGTCCGGCCCGACGACCTGGTCCAAGTGGGGTTTCCGTTCGGGCTCTTCTTCGGTGGGTGGGGCGTGGTCCAGGGGGTCGAGCAGATCGGCGCGGCTCTGTTCCCGCTCGGTGTCGCGGACTCGCAGGTCCATCTTGACTTCATCGAGCGCGTCGAGCCGACGGTCTTCAGTGCGACGCCTTCCTACTGCATGCACCTGCTGGCGGTCGCCCAGCAGCGCGGCCTCGACCTCGCGCAGAGTTCGGTCAGATTGCTGCTGGTCGGAGGTGAGCCGGGCGGAAGCCTGCCCGGGACGCGAGAGATCTTGGAGAAGGGGTGGGGCGCGACTCTGGTCGATGCGGGATCGACCTCTGAGATGTACCCGTTCCAGACGAACGTGGGCTGCGAAGCGGGCATGGGGACCCACATCATCTCCGACGAGATCTATCCGGAGATCGTGGCGACGGACGACCTCAAGAGGCCGATGCCCGACGGCGAGCGTGGGGCTGTGGTCTACACGCACCTGTGGCGCGAGTCGCAACCGATGATTCGCTTCGCGCCGGGAGATGAGTCCTACATGACGCACGAGCCGTGCGAGTGCGGTCGTACCTACCCCCGGCTGCCCGAGGGCGTTCTCGGACGGTTGGACGACATGCTCGTCATCCGCGGCGCCAACGTCTTTCCGAGTGCAATCGAGACGGGACTTCGTAGTGTCGCGGGCTTCGGGCCCGAGTTCGACATCCACGTCTTCAAGCGGGGTGCCCTGGACGAGATCGTGGTCCGGGCCGAGCTTGATCCTGCGGTCGTCACAAGTCAGGACGGCAAGGACGGCTTGCGCGAGGCCGGTGAGGCGATCCTCAAGAAGCTCACCTCGATCAGGATTCCCATCGAGGTGCTCGAGCCGGGAACCATCCCCGCCACGATCTTCAAGGCGCGCCGAGTGACGGACGACCGCCCTCGCGCCTGACATCGGATGTGACTCATGGCACACTCGCCATAAACTTCTGCGTGTTTGCCTAACTGGACCCACCCACCTGAGAGAAAGAGTGAAACATGTTCAAGCTCATCGCTTGCTGGTCAGCCCCCCGTGAAGAAGATGTCGCCGCCTTCGAAAAGCACTACAGCGAGGTGCACCTGCCCGCAGCGGCCGCCTCCCCCGGCCTGCGCAAGCTGGTCGCCACTCGGTGCGAGAGCGGGCTCGAGGGCAGTGCCTCGGCCTTCTATCGAGTTGCCGAGCTGTACTTCGACACCCAGGAGGACCTTGAAGCCAGCGAGCACACCGCGGAATGGGCGGCCATGCGCGCTGATGCGGGGGTCATGATGGAGCAATTCGGTGTCACTCTCGACGTCGGAATGGGCGACGAGGTCGAGGCTGAGCTGAGGCCAGCATGACCGTCCTGGTGACCGGCGGATCTTCCGGGATTGGCCGCGCAGTTGCTGAGCACTGGGGCGGTCTTGGACATGATGTCGTGATCAATTATCACTCGAACGATTCGGCAGCGCAGGAGGCCGCAGACGCCGTCAGGCTCGCCGGGGGGCGAGCGCATCTGGTGAAGGCTGACGTGGGCACCGTCGATGGGGTGCGAGACGTGGTGGCATCGGTCAGGGCGATCACCGATTCGCTTGATCTGTACGTGCACTGCGCGGCACTCGCCATCACCGGTGGCTCGTTGCAGATCGATCCAGAACTGCTCTCGCGAGCCATCGAGGTCAACGCCACCTCGATGGTGGCGCTGGCGCAGGGCTTGCTGCCTGTGCTGGAATCCGGCAGCAGTATCATCTACGTCAGCAGTCGTGGCGCTCGGACCTTCGTGCCCTCCTACGTGGCTCTCGGTCCCTCGAAGGCTCTCGGTGAGTCGTTGATCCGCTATCTCGCGGTTGAGCTTGCGCCTCACGGTGTACGCGCCAACACCGTCGCGGCGGGAGCTATTGACACGCCAGCGTTCAGGTCGATGTTTGGTGATCAGGCGCAGGTGCGACTTGACGCGGCTGCGGCGGCCAATCCGAGCGGCCGCGGCATCGTGATGAAGGACGTGATCTCCACGATCGAGATGGTCGCCAACCCTTCGAACACCATGATCCAGGGTCAGACGCTGATGGTTGACGGCGGCATCTCGCTATAGGCGCGACCGGCGAGTATCGGTCGGCCGTGCTTGCACCGGCGGAATAAACAACCTATTGTTTGGTTACGGTTGGTCGTGCTCGGCGGCCGTGCACAGACGGCGAAGGAGTGACATGTCGGACCCCCGACCGCAGGTAGACGCCCACGAAGGAGTGTTCCTCGTGGGTGTTCGCTGCAACAGCTGTGACCATCCGATGGCCACCCCGCGCCCGATGTGCGCTGCGTGCGGAGGCGAGGTGGTCGAGGCCCGATTCGGCCCCGAGGGCACCGTCTACTCCTCGACCGTGGTGAGGATAGCTGTGGGCAACCGCACCCCGCCGTACTCCTTGGCATACGTCGATCTTGACGCAGGCCCACGCATCTTGGCGCATCTGGCAGGGCCGCGCGACGAGGTGGCGCCCGTCGCCAGTCGGGTCACGCTGGTCGAATCGGCTGACGGTGACCCGATCGTGGAGGTGCTTCGATGAGCGTGTGGGTCACTGGGGCCGGAACGTCACACTTCGGCAAGCAGCCAACAACCTCGCCGGCCGAGCTTGCGTGGGAGGCGATCGGCGAGGCCATGGCCGATGGTGGATCTGCCGCCGACACGCAGCCCATCGACGCGGTGTACGTCGGCAGTGTCTTCGGTGAGCCTGGCGTCGCGATGCGCGCTCTACAGGGATACGCGTTGACCGGAGTTCCGATCCTCACGATCGAGAATGCCTGCGCGAGTGGCACCTCGGCTCTGCACGAAGCCGCTGTCGCGATCGAGTCGGGTCGGTACGAGCGAGTGCTCGTGCTCGGCGTCGAACACATGAGCGCACTGTTCAAGGGCCCGATCATTCCCCAGCAGACCGACACGGAGGGTCGCACGGGGCTCGCCATGCCCAGCCTCTATGCCATGGAAGCGAGCCGATGGCTGCACGAAGGTCGAGTGACCACCGAGCAGATGGCTGCGGTGTCAGTCAAGAATCACCTTCATGCCATGCACAATTCCCGTGCGCAGTATCGCGGTGACTACACGATCGAACAGGTGTTGGCGTCGCCGATGATTTCCGATCCGCTCACCCTGCTTCAGTGCAGCCCGATCTCGGACGGGGCCGCCGCCGTCGTCCTCAGTGCGACCCGCACCTCATCGCGTGATGTCGAGCTGCTGTCCAGCGCTCAGCGCGCTGGCGGCGCCTGGGACCACCGTAGTCCGGACGTCTGGGGCTACCAGCTCATTCGCGACACTGCCCGGGCCGCTTTCGAGGCGGCCGGCCTCAGCCCCGGCGACGTCGACCTCGCTGAGGTCCACGATGCGTTCACGATCGGCGAGCTGACCACGACCGAAGCGTTGGAGTTGGTGGGGGAGGGTGAGGCCGGTCGATGTGCGCACAGCGGTGACACTGCCCTGGGCGGTCGGCTTCCGGTCAATCCGTCCGGTGGTCTGCTGTCTCGCGGGCACCCGCTCGGCGCCACCGGGGTCGCACAGGTCGTGGAGATTGTGTGGCAACTGCGAGGCGAGGCGGGTGCACGGCAGGTGGAACGAGCTCGTGTCGGACTCGTCGAGACGATGGGCGGCGGAGTCGCCGGCGTCGATGGCAACGCCTGCGTCGTGGCACTGCTGCGCAGCAACGATTCGAAGGGGCTGTGACATGAGCGACGACGAGATTTTGGCACCATCGGCGGTGGCTGATCCCTACGCCTACCTCCAGCGGCTGCGAGAGGCCGATCCGGTGTACTGGAACACTCGCTACCGGTCGTGGGTGCTCACACGTCATGAGGACGTCTCGACCGGCATGACCGATCCGCGGTTCTCCTCGGACCGCATCGCTCCGGTCATCGCCAGGGAGCGGGCGCGGGCCCGGCCGGACCTTGACTTGGTCGAGACCTTCGAACTGCTCGATCGCTGGCTGGTCTTTCGTGACCCGCCGGAGCACACACGGTTCCGGCGCCTGGTGCACAAGGCGTTCAGCCCGCGGATCATCGCTGCGATGCGCAGCGAGGTCGAACGCACGGCGACAGAGCTGATCGATCTGGCCCGCGACAAGGCCGGTGATGACGGTGTCGTCGACCTGATCCGCGAGGTGGCCTATCCACTCCCGGCGATCGTGATCGCTTCGATGCTGGGAGTCCCAGCACAAGATCGTGATCAGTTCAAGGACTGGTCCGACGACATCTCGGCCCTGGTGTTCGGGGCGTTGGACGATCCGGATCGACATACGCGAGCCCGGACCGGGATGAATGAGTTGGTCGGCTACATCTCGGCGCTCCTGGACCACGTGCGGTCCGAGCCCGGCGACGACCTGGCTAGCGCCCTGGTGCAGGCCAGGGATGGAGATGAGTCCTTGACCGACGACGAGCTGGTCGCGATCTGCGTGAATCTGCTGTTCGGGGGACATGAGACGACGACGAATCTGATCGCAAACGCAGTACTGGCCTTCGTGCGGCATCCCGAACAGGCTGAGTTGTTGCGTCAGGACCCAACGCGCGCGGGAGCGGCGATCGAGGAGGTCCTGCGCTATGACGGTCCGGCCAAGGCCGTGGTGCGGATCGCGGCCGAGGACGTCCAGATGGGCACCAAGACGATTCGCGCTGGCGATCGCTTGTTCTTGATGCTGGCAGGCGCCAATCACGACCCGGACGTCTTCGAGGACCCGCAGCGCTTTGACATCGAGCGTCAGCGAGGCTCCCACCTCGCTTTCGGCGTCGGTGTGCATTACTGCCTAGGTGCCACCTTGGCCCGACTGGAAGGCACCATCGTGGTGCCGCAGTTGCTGACTCGCTTTCCGGATCTCCGGCTGGCCGACGAGGATCTGGACTGGGACCAGGTGATCTTGACTCGCGGCTTGAAGCGGCTGCCGGTCCGACTCGGTCTTGCCCAATAGTCCACCTGGCCATCACACCGTGACGGACAGGCCTCCGTCGACCACGAGTGAGGCGCCAGTCATGTAGGACGAGGCCGCGCTTGCAAGGAACAGCAGCGCGGAATCGAGCTCTTCCTGCTCGCCGAAGCGGCCTAGCACGGAGTGGTCGGCAACCATCTGACGCAACTTGTCGCTGCCTTCGGAAGCAGTGATCTCGCTGTCGAAGAATCCAGGGCACAACGCGTTGACCCGGATGCCGCGGCGTGACGACCACTGCTGGGCCAGATCGCGGGTCAACCCCATGACACCAGCCTTGCTGGCGCTGTATCCCGCCTGTGGCAGCCGTGATGCCGAAAGCCCGAGGACACTGGCGATGTTCACGATGGTCGATCCGGGAGGCATGTGCGGCGCACAGGCCCGTGCCATCCAGTAGGTCCCGTTGAGATTGATGTCGATGACGCTGCGGAAGACGTCCGGGTCCTCGCGCAGCGCGCTACCGCCGCGACCAATGCCAGCATTGTTGACCAACACGTCGACGTGGCCGAACTCCTCGACCACGACGGCCGCCAACTCCTCGCACTCAGCCTGCTGGGACACGTCGGTGCGGTGGGTCAGGACCGTGGTGCCGTGGCTGCGAAGCTCCGTGGCGAGCTTGGTGAGCAGAGCATCGCGTCGGGCCGCCAGGACCACCGTGGCTCCCACGGCTGCCACCGTGCGGGCGAAGCCGACGCCCAGGCCGGAGCTGGCGCCGGTGATGATCACGACCTTGCCGTCGAGCCGGAATCGGTCCAAGGGGTTCATGTGCTGTCAGTTCCAATCGGGAGGGTCACTCGATCGTAGGGGCGTGTGACCGGGGACGAGCTGGAGGGCTCGGATCACTACGTCTTCGTGTTCCCAACCTTTACCAAGTGTGGGGTTGGCTAAATCCTTCTGTGCTGGGCCAACGAGGTGTCCGTAGAGGATGTCGAAGCGCCGCATCCAGTAGAAGCAAATAGGGCCGAAATAGCTCGGTTCGACAGCTCATTTCATGGCGAGAAACTCATGGTGACACAGGCCACATTGACCCTTGTTACCAAACGTACGTTCTGTTACGATCGGCGCGGCGACCATGCCAGAAACCAGTGAGGTGGAAGAGAACAGATGTCGATTCTTCACAAGACCCGCGCCGTCATCGCGGCGGGCGCCGTCGCGTCCCTCGTCACTGCGTGCGGCGGGGCGACCATTGATGCCGACTCCGACGGTGCGGCACCCGGCGTCACCGGTGACACCATCAAGATCGGGCTGCTGCCCGACCTGACCGGACCCGTGGCGGCGATTGGCGCCCCGCTCACCTTGGGTGCACAGACCTACGTCGACCACCTGAACGAAGAGGGCGGCATTGCCGGCCGCCAGGTCGAACTGGTTGTCAAGGACACTCAGTTCAACCCGCAGCGCGCCGTGCAGGAGTACCGAAAGATCAAGGACGACGTGCTCGCGATCGTCACGACGGTCGGTGAAGGTATCACCGCAGCCGTGGTGCCCGAGGCTGACAAGGACAACATGTTCTCGTGGCCCGGCACATACACCGAGAGCTACCGCGCGACCGAGCACCCGCCCATTACGACCCCGTACATCTATGAGGCGCTTGGCGGCATCGACTACTTCGCCAACGAGCTCGGAGCCAAGGGCAAGAAGGTTTCCAGCTTCAACCTCGAGTCCGGTATCAACATCGACTACTCCAAGGCGGTGGAGGTCGGCGCGACGGCCTACGGCATGGAGGCTGGCACGAGCATCGCCAAGCCTGCGTCCGAGACCGACTACACCGGCGCGGTCCAGACCGTCTCAGGCGGAGACCCCGACTTCATGCTGGTCGGCACGGCGCCAGTCCAGGCGGCTTCGTTCATCGGCACAGCCTTCAGCCAGGGCCTGCGCGTGCCCACGATGGTCAGCTCGGTCGGCTACAGCCCGTCCGTTCTGGCCACTGAGACCGGATCGGTGCTCTCCGAGGTTGCGTACGTGACCTCACCGTGGGCCGCCTGGGACAGCGACGAGGTCGGCCAGAAGGAACTGGTCGCCGCGCTCGAGCCCGATCAGGAACGCGACGTGCAGATCCAGGTCGGCTGGGTCATGGCCAAGGGGCTGACCGACCTGATCGCGATGGCCGCCGAAGCCGGCGACCTGAGCCGCGACGGAATCAAGGATGCCCTGTCGACGGCGACGCTCGACTTCGGCGGAATCGCACCGACGGTCGACTTCACCCCCAAGGACGGCGTCTACGGCACTTCGAAGGAGACGCGGATCTACAAGGTGACACCGGACGGACTCGAGCTCGTCAAGGACCTGTTCACGGCTGACGCTGCGGACCAGGTCGACAGCGAGTGAACTCGATGGCACGAGCTCGCACCACGGCGGCCACCGGATCTGGTGGCCGCCGCGCCGAGGCACTTCGAATCGACGGGCTCACGATGCAGTTCGCAGGTCTGCGGGCCCTTGACGAGGTGAGCTTCACCGTGGAGCCGGGTGAGCTGCGTGCCCTCATCGGGCCCAACGGCGCTGGTAAGAGCTCCTTGCTGAACTGCATCAGCGGGGTGTACCGACCGACATCCGGCACCATCACCTACGGAGACACCGTCCTCAATCGCAGCAAGCCGCACGCCATCGCCGGCATGGGTGTCGCCCGCGTCTTCCAGAACGTCGAGCTGTTCGACAAGCTCTCGGTGCTCGAGAACGTGCTCCTGGGCCGCCATCTGGCGATGAAGACCGGGGTCGTCGCGGGCATGGTGTGGTGGGGGCGAGCCTCCTCGGAGGAGCGCGTCCATCGCGCCAAGGTGGACCAGTACCTGGAGTACTGCGGGCTGGCAGATGTGGCGGCCGTGACCGTGGACAATCTGTCGTACGGCGTGAAGAAGCGGGTTGAGTACGCTCGCGCCCTCGCGATGGAGCCAACACTCATGCTCCTGGACGAACCGGTGGCCGGCATGAATGAGTCGGAGTCGGTGGTGATGGCTGATCTCGTGCGAAGCATGCACAGCGACCTCGGAATCTCGATCGTGGTGGTCGAGCACGACATGCGCTTCGTCATGTCGCTGGCCGAGCAGGTCGCCGTGCTCGACTTCGGTCGCATCATCGCCGACGACGCACCTGACGTCGTCATCAACGACCCGGCCGTGCGCCGGGCCTATCTCGGAGGGCACGCGGCATGAAGTTCGAACAGCTGCTGTTGGCCGGAATCGTGCTCGGCGCGATCTACGGGCTGATCGCGATGGGCTTCGCGATCATCTACAAAGCCACCAAGATCGTGCACTTCGCGCACGGGGCGATGCTTCCCCTGGGGGCCTATCTTGTCTACACGTTCGCTGTCCGGTGGGACCAGCCCTGGGTCATCGCCCTGATCGGAGCGTCAGCCATTTGCGCTGCGATCAACGTGTTGATGCAGAAGGTGTTCGCCAGACGGATGATGGGTCGGCCATTGTTCGCGGCCATCATGATCACTTTCGGCTTCGAGATCCTGCTCCGTGCCGGAATGAATCTGATCTGGAAGGGCAAGGAGCGCCCGATCGGCGATCCGTGGGGGTCGTCCACTGTCAGTCTGGGCGGAGTCACGACGCCGGAAGCGTCCTTGTGGATCCTGGGCATGGCGGCTGTATGCGTGGCCGCGATCTTCGCGTTCTTCCGGTGGAGCAATCTCGGCGTTCAGATGCTCGGTACTGCCAGCGATCAGGAGGCCGCCTTGATGTGCGGCGTACCGGTGCAGCGCACCTTCGCGGTTGCGTGGGCTATCGCCGGTGTTCTTGCGGTCGTTGCCGGTGTCTCGGCATCGCTGTTCCCCCGCACGCTCGGTCCGGAACTTCTTGCCCTCGGAATGCGTGCCTTCCCCGCTGCGATTCTCGGCGGGCTCGACTCGGTCGGTGGCGCGGTCGTCGGGGGCATGATCATCGGAATCGTCGAGGTGATGGTTGCGGGCTACCTGTCCGAGAGTGCGATCTTCGGGGCCAACTTCAGCGCCGTGAGCGGCTACATGATCATGATCGTCGTCCTGATGGTCCGGCCCTACGGGCTGTTCGGACGCAAGGAGGTGGCGCGGGTATGACGACTACAACCAGTGCGCTCGACGTCCGTGGGGCATACGCCAACTATCAGAATGCCGACGTCCTGCATGGCATCGATCTGCAGGTCGAGCAGGGCATGGTCACGGCTTTGCTTGGAGCCAATGGCGCGGGCAAGACCACGTTCCTACGGTGCGTGCTCGGACTGATGGCTGTGCACCGAGGTGAGATGTCGGCCGGATCCGTCCGGGTCCTGGGTCAGGACGTTTCGCGCGCCTCGGCTCAGAAACGCATCAGGGCGGGGCTGGCGGTAGTCCCTGAAGGGCGCCGTTTGTTTGCCGATCTGACCATCGAGCAGAACCTGCGGATCGGCGCCTCGACCCGGCGGGACAAAGAGACATCAGAGGATGTCGAAAAGATGCTCGAACGCTTTCCAGCGCTGCGGCGACCCAAGCTCCAGGCTGGCTACCTGTCCGGTGGCGAGCAGCAGATGCTGGCCATCGGACGGGCTCTGATGGCCCGACCGAAGATCCTGCTCCTCGACGAACCGTCGCTGGGCCTGGCGCCCCTGGTGGTCGACGGAGTCTTCGAGACCATCGCCTCCCTCGCCGCTGACGGCATTGGCATCTTGCTGGTGGAGCAGAACGCAGAGCGAGCTCTGGATGCCTCGTCCCAGGCCGTGGTGCTGCAGGTCGGCAAGGTCGTTCGCTCCGGGGCAAGTGCCGACCTGGCAGACGATCCCGTCATCCAAGAGAGCTATCTGGGGGTCGCCTCATGAGCGCCGTCGTCGAGCGGCCCGTGCAACGGCCTTCGCGCGGGTCAGGGCGTCGTCGTCACCTCGGGCCTCTGCTCGTGGTGGCCGCCCTGGTGGTATTCCCGTTCGTCGTCTCCTCGTTCTGGCTCAGCGTGGCGGTGTTCTGTGCCATCGCCGCCAGCGGGGCCCTCTCGCTGAACCTGCTGGCCGGATACGCGGGCCAAGTCTCGGTGGGCCACGCATTCTTCATCGGCGCCGGCGCCTACGTGGGTGCCTACGGCGGCCAGCAGGGGTGGTCGTTCCCGGTCATCGTCATCGCGGCGGTGGCCATTCCTGCCCTCGTGGGGTTGCTGGTCGGACCGGTCGCGCTGCGATTGCGGGAGCTGTACCTGGCCATCACCACGCTCGGCCTGGTGTACACCGGACAGTGGCTTCTCGTCGCATTCGACGGGCTCACCGGAGGCGTCAGCGGTATGGCCACCACGGACTTGAATGTCTTCGGCATGGATCTGGGCGTCTCGGCCTACGCCTTGGGCCTGCCGATGACGCGCGACGTGCGTTACTACTTCGCAGCGCTCGCACTGGCGACCATCATCGGTTTCGCCATCTTCAACCTCGCCCGGACCCGCCCCGGCCGCGCCATGATGGCGGTCAGGGATCGTCAGGTCGCCGCGTCGGTCGCCGGCGTCGACGTGACCAGATACAAGCTTGCGGCCTTTGCGATCTCCTCCGGCATGGCCGGCGCCACAGGTCTGCTCTACGGCAGCTACATCGGATACCTCGTGCCCGAGACGTTCTCGCTGGAGCTGTCAATCGCTTATCTGGCCATGATCATCATCGGCGGTTTCGGAAGCGTGCTCGGGTCGATCCTGGGTGCCGTGCTGATCACCGCACTGCCCCAGGTGCTGGCCTTCTTGGCCGAGTACTCCACCTTCCTGGCCACCGACAATCGCGCCGACCACGTCGCCGTGCTGCTGTACGGCTCGGCGCTGGTGCTTTTCCTGCTGTTCGAGCCTGAAGGGTTGGCGGGAATCTGGCGCCGGACGGTGAGCGCCGTGCGTCGAGGTCGCTCATGATCAGCATGCCCACCACGTCGAGGGCCCGAGGCCCTCATGACCCTGCGGAGGTTCTCCCTCATGTCCACCAGTTCTGAAGGATTCGCCGGAGCTCCTCGCGCGGCGCAGCCCACACCCTTGTCGCAGGCCGCTGAACTGGGCATCATCCAGCGGCTGACTCAGGACGGGGAGCTGATCGGTGATGATCCGCCAGCGATGGATCCTGGCGTTGCGCGGCGTATCTACGAGACGATGGTGACGACGCGCCTGATCGACGAGCGCGGCTGGGAGCTGCAACGGTCCGGGCGCGTGGAGTTCTGGATTCCGATGCGCGGCCAGGAGGCCTCGCACGTCGCATCAGCGGCTGCCTACGATCTGGAGGACTGGGTCTTCCTGGCGTCCCGCGAGGCTGGCGTCATGTTGTGGCGGGACGCACCACTCGTCCAGTTGTTTGCGCAGATCTTCGGTCGGGCCGACGAACCGTTGCGCGGTCGTCGATTGCCGCTGCTGTTCGGCGATCGCTCGCGCAACATCGTGCCGTGCATGACCCAAGTCGGTGCCTACATTCCACACGCGGCAGGGGCCGCCTGGGCGTCGCGACTTCAGGGGGAACAGCGAGCGTTCATCGTCTACTTCGGTGACGGGGCAACATCGCGCGGCGAGTTCCACAGCGCGATGAACTTCGCCGGAATCCACCGTCCCCCGATCGTCTTCTTCTGCCAGAACAACGGATGGGCAGTGTCTACGCCGAACTCGGTTCAGACCGCCACTGAGACCTTTGCCGAGAAGTCTGCCGCCTATGGCCTGCCCGGGGTGAGGGTCGACGGCAATGATTTTCTTGCCGTGTACGAGACCACGGCGCGGCTGCGGGAGCGGTCGATCAGCGAAGGGCCGACGCTGCTCGAGTCGATCACCTACCGCCTCGGCTTTCACACCTCGTCGGACAACCCGGACCTGTACCGGACCACCGACGAGGCCGCCAGTTGGCAGGAATGGGATCCCATCACCCGTGCACGCCGCTTCCTCGAGCGCTACGACGCCTGGGACGCCGATCAGGACGAGGCGCTCATCAGCACGAGGAGATCGCAGATCGGCGAGGCGATCAGTGCAGCCGAGAAGTTGCCGAAGCCGAGTCCAGAAGACCAGTTCTCAGACCTATTCGCGACACCCAACCGGATGGTCGAGGAACAGCGCGTCCAACTCATCGATGACCTGAACGGGGCCACACCATGACCGAATACACGGTGCTGGAGGCCATCACCGCGGCCATGTCCGACGCCATGACAGCCGATCGGTCGGTCGTGGTGCTCGGCGAGGATGTGGGTGTCAGCGGTGGAATCTTCCGGGCGACCCAAGGACTCCAGCAGGAGTTCGGCCCCGAGCGCATCATTGACACGCCGCTGGACGAAAAGGGCATCGTCGCCCACGCCATCGGCATGGGTCTGTACGGGCTGCGGCCGGTCGTCGAGGTGCAGTTCTCGGGATTCATCCACGATGCGTTTGAGCAGATCATGTTCTGCGGATCGAAGTATCGCTGGTTGACCGGCGGCGAATACAGCTGTCCGATGGTGCTGCGAGCCCCGTCCTACGGGGGCATCAAGGGCGGGTTCTGGCACTCTCAGAGCCCGGAGGCCTACTTCCTGCACGGAGGCGGCATCAAGGTGCTCACACCGACGACACCTGAGGACTGCTACCGCAGTCTGCTTGCGGCGATCGCGGATCCAGATCCGGTTCTGGTCATCGAGCCCGTGCCGCTGTATCGATCGTTGCGGGGGGAGTTCGAGCGGGACGGCGTCCCCATCGAGCTAGGCACCGCGAGGACGGTCCGGGAGGGGTCCGACGTGACCATCCTGACCTGGGGACCACAGGTGCTACAGGTGACCGCAGTGACCGAGAGCATGGCGGCAGAGGGCAGTGCTCGTTGCGAGGTCCTCGATCTGCGCAGCCTCGTCCCACTCGACCTCGACACCATCGTGAAGTCGGTGCGCCGCACCGGCCGAGTTCTGATCGTCCACGAAGCCGCCCGTTCGGGTGGGTTCGGTGCCGAGCTGGCGACGCTGATCCAACATAAGGCGTTCGGCTGGCTGCACGCTCCCATTGAGCGGGTTACGGGCCATGATGTGCCCTACAACTTCTCCACGGGGGACGAGTTCTACCGCCCGGACCCGGTCAGGATCAGGGCCGGCATCACCCGTCTGATGGAGTTTGAGTTCTGATGCGAGAGTTTTCATTGCCCGACATTGGTGAAGGGCTCGCCGAGGCAGAGCTGCTCGACTGGCTGGTCGAGGTCGGCGAGCAGGTGCGGGAGGGCCAACCGTTGGCCGAGATCAGCACCGACAAGGTCAACGTCGAGATCCCCGCTCCCTGCGACGGGATCATCGTCGAGCTGCCGTGGGAGGTGAACGACAGCATCCCGGTCGGTGCCACCTTGGCGGTCCTGGACACCGGAGAGGATGTCCCGGAGTCTTCGTCGGCGCCAGCCGAGGTTCTGGTCGAGACGCACGCTCGTCATGCCGATGATCCCGCGGTCAGAATTCCAGCGCCTTCGTACGCCGCGGCACCGTCGACCCGACGTCTCGCGCGGGATCTGTCCGTCGACCTGGAGGCGGTGCACGGCTCGGGCCCAGGTGGTCGAATCTTGCGCGGCGACGTGGAAGATCACGCCGCCCCGCCGCTGCCGGCGAGTGCCGCGGCCCCCTCGTCGCAGACCTGGCAGGACGTGCCGCTCACCGGTGTGCGCGCCACGTCGGCCCGCCGGATGGAGCAGTCCGCCCGGACCTACGCGACCGCCACCACGACATTCACCGTCAACGCCGACGGTCTGCTCCGACTGCGTGAGGTGTTCGCGACTGACGTGACGTCCGAGCAGGTGGGCACCTTGGCCATGATCATTCGTGCCGTGGGCGCGACCCTGGTGCGCAACCCCCGCTTCAATGCGCGCGTCGACGAGGAACGCCAGTCGCTGCTGATCGGGAGTGAGGTCGACGTGGCTGTCGCCGTCGCGACGGAGCACGGGCTGACCGTCCCGGTGGTCCGATCGGTCCAGACGACGACGTTGTCGCGGATCCACGCCCGGATCAAGGAGGTGTCTGAGCTGGCTCGGTCCGAACGCCTGACCCGAGCCGATCTGGAGGGAGCGACGTTCACGGTCTCGAGCACTGGGTCCATGGAGCGGGCCACCATGACATCAACGACTCCGCTGATCAACCCTCCGCAGGTGGCGACCTTGTGGCTCTCGCGGATCAACGTGGCTCCCCGTGTCGTCGACGGCCGGCTGGAGGCCGGCCCGGTGATGACCGGTTCGATCAGCTTCGATCACCGATTCATCGATGGTGCCGAGGCCACTGCATTCATCAACGACCTCACCGGGTTCCTCGAGCAGCCAGAACGGTCTTTGGTGTGAGCGCCGACATCCGGGCAGGAGTCCTGGTCGTCGGCGGGGGACCCGGTGGGTACGTAGCGGCGCTACGTGCTGCCACGCTCGGGGCCGACGTCGTGCTCGTCGAGGCCGATCAGATCGGCGGGGTGTGTCTGAACGAGGGCTGCATCCCGAGCAAGATCCTGCTGCATGCCGTCGAGTCCCTCGCATCGGTCACCAGTGCGCCGTGGGTGGTCGGGGGCGAGTCCCTGGAGCTCGACCACGGCGGCCTGCAGGCATTCAAGGACGCCACGACCTCCACGTTGCGCACCGGCGTTGGGCAGCTGTTGTCAGCCCGAGGAGTGCGCGTCCTGTCCGGCGTCGCCCGATTCACTGACGACCATGTCGTACAGGTCGCCGACGGTGATGGCGAGAAGCGGGTGGAGTTCGACTCGGCGGTGGTCGCGACCGGGTCGAGACCGGTCGAGCTCTCGCACTTGCCGTTCGATGGCACGAGGGTCGTCCATGCTGCGCACGTGCTCAGCTGGGGCCACACGCCACGGTCCGTCGTGCTGCTGGGTGGCGGCGCAATCGGCGTCGAGCTGGCGACCTATTTGTCAGGTGCAGGCTGCGCGGTCACGCTCGTGGAAGCTCAGGCAGGTCTGCTCGCCGGCTTCGATCCCCAGGTGTCTCGGCACGTCGTCGACGGCCTGCAGGCTCGAGGAGTCGACATCCGGACTGGCGCTACAGCTCTGGGTGACGACGGCGAATGTGTCACCGTGCGCGACGCCGCAGGCAACGAAGAGCGTGTGCGGGCTGACCACGTGGTGGTGGCGGTGGGTCGGGTTCCGACGTTGCCAGACTTCGGCCCCCTCACTCCGGGCACCGGAGACCGTGGGCACCTGCGGGTCGACCGTTCTCTCCGGACGTCCATCTCGCATGTGCTCGCGATCGGTGACGTCACCGAAGGGCCTGCACTCGCGCATCGTGCCAGTGCCCAGGGCAAGGTGGCGGGCGCCAATGTCGCCGGGGGTGACGACGTCTTCGAACCGTGGTGCATCCCGAGCGTGGTCTACGGAACTCCCGAGCTGGCTCGCGTCGGACTACGCGTGGAGGAGGCTGAGGCGCTGGGGCACGCTGTGGACACCCGCCGCTTCTCGCTTCGCGCCAACGGCAGGGCGCTCGGACTTGCCGCGCAGGGTGAGGGTCTGTGCCTCTTCGATCCCGATTCGGGAAGGGTTCTCGGCTACGAACTGGCTGGTCCCGGTGCCGGGGAGGTGGTCGCTGGACTGGGCATCGCGATCGAGCTGGGTGCGGTCGTCCAGGACCTCGCTGACATCGTGCTTCCGCACCCGTCCATCGCCGAGGTCACTGGCGAGCTGGCGGACCTCGCGCTGGGCCTGGGTGTTCATGGCCGCTAGGAGGTCCGCGGGATCGCGCCAGCTCACGGCGTTGGAACCTTGCGCCATGGACGCTCGTAGCTGTCGCGCGCAGTGGCGAAATCCCGGCGCAGATCGGTCTTGCGGATCTTCATGCTCTCGGTCCGTGGGAATTCGCTAAGCACCTGGAGGTATCGCGGGACCTTGAAGGTGGCCAGATGCGCGGCGCAGTGCCGCAGGATGTCCTCGCACACCTCGTCGGAGCCCGCACGACCGTCCTGGAGCACCACGAGCACCACGAGCGCCTTGACCTCCTGGCCCACCATCTCGTCCTCGACCCCGATCACGGCGGCGGTCGCGACGCGTGGATGGGCAGCCAGCACCGCTTCCACCTCGACCGAGCCGATGTTCTCGCCGGCGCGTCGGATCAGATCCTTGGAACGGTCCACGTAGTAGAACCAGTCATCCTCGTCGCGCGACGCGAGGTCGCCGGTACGGAACCAGTCGCCGTCGAAGGCCTCTTGAGTGGCTGCCTCGTCGTCGAGGTAGCCCTGGAACATCCCGTCGCCCCGTACCTGGAGGTGGCCCACGACGCCGGCCGGGACTGTGTCGCCAGCGTCATCAACAATGCGGGCCTGCTTGCCGGGGACTGCTGTACCGAGGGCGCGACGGCCAATGCGGCGGTCAGGGACCAGATCGGTGGACAGGTCGATGCATGTCTCGGTCATGCCGAAGACCTCCAGCATGGCGATCCCGAACCGCGCCTCGAACGTCGCGTGCAGGTCTGCTGGCATGCCAGCCCCGAAACCCACCCGAAGCTGGTGGTCGCGGTCGTCCTGGCTCGGTGGCAATTTCGCGAGCGCGGCCGAGATGATGCCGAGATAGCTGAACTCGGTCACTCCCATCTCGCGAACTCGGGGCCAGAACCCCCGAGCGGAGAACCGGTCCTCGAGCACCAGGTGTGCCCCTACGTGCAATGAGGTCGCGACGGAGGATGCCTGGGCGTTCATGTGAAACAACGGAAGGACGCACATCATGACGTCGTCGCTGGTGAGGCGGAGTTGGGCCGCCACTGAACGAGCGCCGAAGGCGAAGTACCCATGGCCCTGCATGCAGCCCTTGGGCGGTCCGGTCGTTCCCGAGGTGTACAGGATTGATGCCATGTCGGTGTCGGAGGGTTCGTGCACGAGAGACGCGGCGATCTCGACCTGGTCGACGAAGGAGGCGAACGAGACCTCCATCGCCCCGAGCGCGCCGTGGGAGGCGGAATGGTCCAGCACGACAACAGTCGTGAGGCTGGGCACCTCGTCCAGTGCGCTGCGCACCACTGGTGCGGTGTCAGTGTCGACCAGGACCAGCCGGACGTTGGCGTGATTGAGGACGTAGCTCGCCTCGCGGGCCGTGAAGCCGGTGTTGACCGGAACGACCGTCGCGCCGATCGCCTGGGCGCCGAACCACATCTCGATGAACTCCACGCCGTTGCGGCAGAAGATGCCCACGCGGTCACCGGGGCCGATCCCGACGTCGAGCAGACCAGCGGCGGCGCGCCGAGTGCCGTCCCAGGCCTGCGACCAGCTGGTGCGCTCGCGGGGAGTCGTGAGCCACGGAGCGTCTCCGCGCTCTCGTGCCACGTCGCGCAGTTGCTGGGCCAGTGATCGCACCATCTTGACTCCTGCTCTGTTACCAAACGTCCGGTTGCTTTATCCTACGTGAGGATAGATCAGGGATCGCGCCGATGGAAGACCGCAGGCAACTGCGCAGCGCCCTCCACCCCACTCAACCAGTCACTTAGAGGGAGAGAACATGTCCGCATCCACGTACATCGTCGGAGGAGCGCGCACCGCGTTCGGAAAGTTCGGAGGCAGCTTCAAGGATGTCGCGGTCAGCGATCTCGCCGTGCCGACGGTTCGGGAGGCTTTGGCGCGAGGTGGCATTCAGCCAGAGGATGTCGACCACCTGGTGTTCGGCAACACGATGCACACCACGCCTGACGCACCGTTCGGCGCTCGCGTGGTCACGCTGAAGTCGGGGCTGCCGACCCACGCGGCGTCCTTGGGAGTCATTCGAGCCTGCGGAACCGGACTGCAGGCCATCGTCTCCGCGTCGGACCAGATCAAGCTGGGCCACTCTCACGTCGCCGTGGCTGCGGGGGCCGAGGTCTACTCGGCGGCGCCGCACATCATCCGCGGCAGCCGGTGGGGTGTGAAGCGTGGGGTCCCGGGCGTCGAGGACATGCTTGACTGGGCTTATCAAGATCCATTCGACGGCGCCCTGATGGGCCAGACGGCCGAGGCGTTGACGGAGCACTCGGGGATCTCCAAGCAGTTGCAGGACGAATA
>Ga0307486_1001087_pt1 | contig 21956 bp, 16 predicted proteins | sample CBIW02metaG_FD_203663 | JGI IMG/M metagenome (GOLD analysis project Ga0307486, IMG submission 203663) | Sea-ice brine microbial communities from Beaufort Sea near Barrow, Alaska, United States - CBIW 0.2 | ecosystem: Environmental > Aquatic > Marine > Coastal | place: USA: Alaska | collected...
TGATTGCCTCTTTGACCTCGCGTTGGTCAAAGAATCGGGTGGCTCCCCGAACCAGAAAGGGAACGCCGGCGGCGGTCAATGCGGCCTCGATCGCTTGCGACTGGGCATTGATTCTGTAGAGCACAGCGATCTCTTCTGGAGACGTTCCTGCCGTGATCTGGCCGGCGATAACTTCAGCAACTGCCGCCGCTTCAACCTGATCGTTGTCGTATCCCATGACCGCCGGAGTCGATGAGTGCTCTTCAGTCGCAGCCCGCAGCGTCAATGCTCCCGGCTGGTTGTTCATCAGCTTGTTTGCGGTGTGCACGATCTCAGACGTCGAACGATAGTTACGTTCCAGACGCAGCACGACCGCGTTGTCGTGATGAGAGGCGAACCGCAGCAAAAAGTCGGGACTTGCGCCAGCGAAGGAGTAGATGGTCTGGCTGACATCGCCAACAACACAGAGGTCGTCGCGGTCACCCACCCACAATCGCAGCAGTTCATGCTGCAGAGGCGAAACGTCCTGATACTCATCAACGACAAAAAAGCGGTACTGCTCGCGCACTTGCTGCGCAATCCGTGGTTCTGCCTCGATCATGCCTGCCGCAGCCAACAGCACATCTTCGAAGTCAATTTGCCGGCGAGCATCTTTAGTTGCTTCGTAGGCGGTGTGCAGGTCAACCATTCGGTCAACAGTGAGAGCAGCAGGCTGGGTTCGTTCGGCGTTGCCGTACTGCTCGATCGACATCCGAGAGGTCTTACGCCACTCGATTTCAGCAGCAACGTCGCGCAGAGTGGCGGTGTCTATCTTGAGCTTGAGCGAATCGGCAGCATGCGCGATCATCCGCCCCTTGCCTTCGAGCAATCTCGGCATCGTGCCACCAATGGTTTGTGGCCAAAATGCATTCAGTTGCGAGAGTGCGGATGCGTGGAATGTTCGAGCGGCAACACCTTCCGCACCGAGAGTGCGCAGTCTGGTGCGCAACTCCCCCGCAGCACGATTGGTGAATGTCAGCGCCATCACACGACTGGGCGGGTAGACGCCGGTTGCGACCCCGTATGCGATTCGATGGGTGATTGCTCGGGTCTTTCCCGTGCCGGCTCCTGCAAGCAGACACACGGGGCCGAGCAACGCTTCGGCCGCTTGGCGTTGGCCATCATCAAGGGCGTCAAGAAGTTGATTTGCGTCTAGTGTCACGGGTTCTCGTCAATCGGTTGGCCGTACCAGTGCTCAATAATGGCGCGCGCAATGGATGAGTGTCCTGGAAGTCGGATTTCGCTCAACGAGTCGGCAAGTTCGTCACGACTAAACCACCGCAGGTCAAGAATTTCGGTTCCATCTGGCGTTCCTGACCCGATAAAACCTGGGGCGACGGATGCCGTAAACCCGAGCATTAGTGACGCAGGGAATGGCCACGGCTGGCTGCCCAGATAGACGGGGTCAACTACCGGAACTCCGGATTCTTCGAGGATCTCGCGCTGAACGGCGGACTCGAGAGACTCGCCCGGTTCAACAAATCCAGCCAACAATGAATACCGATTCGATTCCCAGAGAGCGTTGGAGCCGAGCAGGAGTCGGTCATCGCTGTCGGTCACACCGACAATGATCGCTGGGTCGGTGCGGGGAAAAACTTCAAGCTTCGAGGTCACGTCTCGACGCACCCATCCTGCCTTTTCCACAACAGTTGGCTCTCCCGTGCGTGGCGAGAAGAGGTGCGAAGAGTGCCAGTTCAATATGGCAAGCGCTTCGGTGAACAGCCCAGCATCCCGGTCGCTCAATTGTGTTGCGATGGTGCGCAGGTTTCCCCAGTTCGCTTCCGCAAAGTGCCCGGCATCCTGAAGCTCAACAGCCACAATCGGAGTGCCGACGGGTTCAGGACTAGTCGTCGACGTCGAGAAGCCAAGATAGACACTCGTGTGGGCGCGCTCGATAGCGTCAGGTCGCAGCAGGGCTAGCGAGCCGTCGTCCGCCAATAGTGCTGAACCCTCAAAAATGGGCAAAACCCTCGTCGTTGCGTCGCGCCACAAGCGGTCAAGAAGATACGGATCTTCTCGAGCAAGATGGTCACGATCCATTTCATATCGCGACAGTGGCAGTCGCGAAAGAAAAGCCTGTGACATGTATCGACCCCGTCCCAAGTGCGTGGCGTGCGGCAAATGCGCGTCAGAGCAACCTACCCTGAGTGTTATGGCCAGATCACATCTCACTCTAGCCGCGCTGGCGACCTCGGCTGTCGAGGGACTCGATGTTGCCGCAGCCGCACCGTTCGGCACCGGCAATGGCAATGACTTTGACTCCGCACTCGTTACCGGGCGCGACGGCAAGCACTGGATTATCCGAGTGCCCCGCAATACTTCCGCCGAAAATACGCAGTCTGCCGACCTCGTCGCTCTTCGGGCGCTCAGCGCCGGCGTGCGCACCCGACTGCCGTTTTCCGTCACCAGCTATGCGGGCCAGGTTCCCGTTGGCCAAACTCGCGGAATCGTCTACGAATTTGTGTACGGCAGTAAAGTGCCGATGCGCTCCTACACGACCGGGCCCGGCTCACTTGCTGCGTCAATCGGTTCCGCCATTGCGGCGATCCACGGCCTACCAACAAGCTTCGTTGCGGATGCCGGACTTCCCGTTCAGACCGCCGGCGAAAGTCTTCGCGCGTGCATCTCGATCATCGACCGCGCCGCAGCCACCAAACTCGTTCCTGCTGCGCTGCTCGATCGCTGGCGCAAAGCAACTGAAGATTCCAAGCTCTGGCAGTTCCAGCCGACCGTTGTCAACGGATCACTCGTCTCTGATTCATTCTTGAGCGCAAACAATGTCGTCACTGGCGTGCTCGGCTGGCAAGACATTAAGGTCGGCGACCCGGCGACAGACCTGCAGTGGCTCTTGGGCCCCCGCGATGAGGCCATCATCGACTCCGCATTCGGTGCGTACGCGGATGCTCGGGGTGCTGGCGATCGCCAGCTGAAGCAGCGTGCAACCTTCTACGCCGAGCTTTCGGTCGCCAAGTGGTTGTTACACGGAACCGAAGTGCGCAGTACTGAGATTGTTGACGACGCTGTTGAGATGCTGACGACGCTGGTCGACGATATCCGAGACGATGTAATGAACCCCATCAGCGCAAACACCATGCCGACGATGGCCGTCGACGAGGTCGAAGCGATGCTGCGCAAGGACCACCGCGTCGGCTAGTTAGCTGAGCTGAGTGTCTGCGCCTACTGTGTGTTGATGATCCCGATGGGTTCAGTGATTGCGCGCGACCGGTGCTTGGGCACGATTGCGATCCAGCGACCATTGCGGCGCGGACTGACCGTTACCTTGAGTCGCCCTGATCTGGCCAGCACTATCGCGATTGCAATTGCTGCGACAGCGGGCACTCCTCCGGCGATGACGAACGCCGTCTTGGCTCCGAGCAATTCGGCAATGGTTCCCATCAGCGGACCACCGACCGCCTGACCGCCGAGAATCACCATGACCCAGAAGGCCATGACGCGCCCGCGGATGACGATGTTTGACGACAACTGCACCATAGTTTCAGCGGCGGTCATGAGCAGCAGCCTGCTGAGTCCGACACCGATCAGCACGCCCAAGAACAGCCCGTAGATCGGAACGATTCCGGCGAGCATCATCATGACTCCGTAGAGCACCGCTCCAAAGATGATCGTGCGCAATCGCAGACTCGAACGACGAGCAGAAGCGAGGGCACCAAGGAGCGCGCCGATCGCGGCGAGCGAATTGTAGAGGCCGTAGCCGCTGGCCCCAGTGCCGTACACGGTGTTGGCCATCGCGGCGAGCAAGGTCGGCATTGGCATCCCAAACACGGCAATGACGAACACCATGATCATTGTCCAGAACAGCGTTGGCTTATTGCGGATATAGCGAGCGGCTTCGCGAATCTGGCCTTTAGATTCGGGAGCGCGCGGGGCGATAAGCAGTTCGCGCTTGCGCATGGACGCCAAGATAATTACGCCGATTACGACCGCGACGGCGTTGATGCCGATGGCCCATCCTGAACCGGCTGCCACGATCAGAGCACCGCTCAAAGCGGGACCTAGGAAAGCGCCGGAGTGGAAGATTGAAGCATTGAGGCTGATCGCGTTGCGCAAGTGACGTGGGCCAACGAGCTCGTTCACGAACACGGCTCGTGCCGGGTTGTCGAAGACCTGCACGATACCCATCAGCAGAACCATGAGGTACACGAGCCAGAGCTGTGCCACTCCCGCGATCGTCACAATCGCGAGGGCGAGACTGAGCATGCCGATGATGGACTGCGCGACCATGAGCGTCGCGCGCTTGTCGAAACGGTCGGCAATGACGCCCGCATAGGCTCCGAGCACAATCGTCGGAGTGAACTGGATAGCGATCGTCAGGCCAACCAGCGCAACATTGCCGGTGAGTTCAAGGACGAGCCAGTCAACGGCGATGCGCTGCACCCAGGCAGCGGTGTAAGCAATGAACTGTGCAACCACGTAGAGCCGGTAATTGTGTAGTCGCAACGAGCTGAAAGTGTCGCGCCAGAGTGGGCGCTGCATCACCGCCGAGATGGGCACCGTTGCCGGAGAAGTCTCAGATGTCATAGCCACGACTTCAACCGTATTGTCTTAGCACTCATTCCAGTGCATAATCGAGCCTATAAATTCAATTACGTTTCGTAATGGAGCCCCATGTTTGACCCGGTACTACTGAAGTCGTTTGTCGCTGTTGCCGACACGCTCAGCTTCACCGAGGCCGCTCGAACGCTCACTCTGAGCCAGCCGACCATCAGTCAGCACATTCGCAAACTTGAGACCGCTGCCGGCCGCGCGCTCGTGGTGCGCGACACCCGAGCGGTGTATCTCACGGACAACGGTGAGGCCATGCTGGGTTTCGCGCGCGCGATCTTGGCAGAAGAGGATCAGGCAGTGAAATACTTCACCGGTTCGGCAATGCGCGGGCGACTTCGGTTCGGCTCAGCCGATGACCTCGCGCTGAATGAGCTGCCCGGGATCCTGCGAAACTTTCGCCAGCTCTACCCCCAGATCAATCTCGAGCTGACAGTCAGCCAGAGCGGCGCTCTCGTGCGCCGCCTCCAGGCCGGACAACTCGACCTCATCTTCGTCAAGCAGGGCACCGGAATTGAGGGCGGCAGACTCGTGCGTCGCGACCGGATGGTGTGGATGGGCCATAAGAGCACAGCCCTCGAGGCGGGCGCGCCCGTTCCGTTGATCGTCTATCAGGCGCCCAGTCTGGGCCGCGCGTACGCGATGCGGGCGCTTGAGGCGAACGGTCGCACGTGGCGCATCACGTGCAACGTGAAGGAAGTGAACGGTGCTCTGGCTGCAGTTCGTGCGGGAATCGGGATCGCGGTGTTTCCTCAGTCGCTCATCCCGACGGATCTTGCCCAGCTCCCTGCCACATTTGAGTTGCCTGAACTCGGCGACGTCGATTTTGTTTTACTCGACAACCCACTGGCGGCCAGAGAACCGATCGATGCGCTCAGCACCGCGATTCTGAGCCGCCCGGCGCTCCTTTAGCCACCCTGCACCTGTCTAGTCACTAGACACGTGACAGGCGTCTAGCCACCGAAGCTCGGCGCAGTCCCCACCGACTGCGCCCATGCTTCGCGCAGTTCAGTTTCGCTTGAGACGTGCTCGGGACGAATGACGGTGTCGTCAGCAACGAAGTAGAAGGCCGCATCAATGTTGTCTGGCGCGATCCCCTTCCACTGCGCATAGGCGAGCCGGTAGAGCGCAAGCTGAAGTTGCTTTGCTTCGAGATCGGCCGCATCGCGCGGCGCACGACCAGTTTTCCAATCAACAATTTCGTAGCGATCGCCGTCGGCATACACGGCATCTATCTTGCAGATTACGACCCTGTCATCAAAGGGGACGTGGATCTCGATCTCGACATCCACTGGTTTGCGGGTTGCCCACTCTGAGCGCTCGAAGGTGGCTTGCAGTTCGGCGAGCCTCGCAGCATCGGCGACCCCGTCGGCATCCGCACCGTCGATTTCAAGCGGCAGCGCATCGAGAGTTTCGGTGGAGGCCGAAACACCGAAACGTGCCTCCACCCACTCATGGAATTGGGTTCCGAGTCGCGTTGCACGGTAAGGCTTCTCCGGCATTGGCCTGCGCAGCGACAGTGCAACCGCTTCAGGGTCAGCAATGTAGTCCTTGAAGCGCGATGCCGGAATGCGCTGCGGCAGCGGTGTGCGCTGGGCTTCGCTTGCGGCCCTATTGCGTTCGGCGACCAGCAGATCGATCTCGTGGGACCACAAACCTTCTGCGCCGGGGTCGGCAGCGCGCACCAGCTCAGCAGCTGTCTCAACGGTGGTGCGACGGTGGCCAAGCGGATCGAATGGCCACAGCGGGTCAACCACGTCGTTCAGCATCGGGTTCTCGTCGTTTTCTGCGTCGGTCGGCAGCTCAGCGATCAGTCCGTGCTCTTCAAGTTCCTGCAAGAACACGCTCGGCACTTGAGGCTTGCTGCGGCTCGACCAGAACGATCCCGTGAGCAACAGATTGTCTCGTGCCCGAGTGAGTGCGACGTAGCCCAGACGACGCTCTTCGGCCTGATGGCGCTCAGCCAGTGCGGCTTTGAACTCTTTCAGTGAGGCATCAAACTCGGACTGGTAGCTCGCGGTTTCCCAGCCGAGCTCGGGAAGTTCAGCGGCGTCGCCGCGGAACGCAAACGGGAGCTTGCCGAACCCGACCCACCCTTTACCTTCGCGAGAGGTCGCAGGCACTTCACCGGCAACGAGACGGGGAAGGGAAACGAGATCCCATTCCAATCCCTTCGACGCGTGGATCGTGAGTAATTGCACGGTGCCAGCTTCGGCATCGTCACTGCGAGGACCCATCATGTCTTGCTGGGCCGCACGCCGTAGCCACGACAAGAAACTGCCGAGGTTGGCCTGGTCATCGCTCGCGAGAAAACCAGCAAGTTCATCGTGGAATGCGTACAGGTTCGCCATTCCCTGGGCCTGGGTCCGGCTGGCCACGACTTCAATGTCGAGCAGCAGTTCCTGTTCAAGCAGTCGAACAAGATCGCCCAGTTCGAGCCCCACTCGCGACCGGAAGAATGCCAACTGTTTGGCGGCATCCTTGAGCCGTGAGAGCCCCTCTGCACTGAACTCGGCAAGTTGCGAGTGCGTTGCTGGCGCTTCGCCGACAAAATCGAGGGCATCAACAATGGATGCCGAATCGTCGACGGCGACAGAGTCCCGCATCCGCTGGCGCACTTCGGCGCTGAGCTCCTGCTGCGTGACAGAACGACTGAGCAGCCAGCGCGACAGTCCCGCAAGTTCTTGGAGGTCGCGGGTACCGATCGACCACCGCGCACCCGCGAGCAGCCGGATTAGTTCTGAACCGGCTGTCGGATCATGGATGACGGTGAGTGCGCTTACGAGATCAACAATTTCGGGCGTCGACAGCAGACCGCCAATGCCGAGCACGTGATACGGAACATCTTCAGCGCTGAGTGCTGCCGCGAAGCGATCCATGTCGCTGCGGCGCCGGAACAGGATCGCGGCCGTTGGCGGCGACGGTGCGACAGCCTCGGGGTCGGGATCGTAGTGATTCCAGGCCTGCGGCGCGAGTGCCTGCGCGAACCACTTTGCGACGCCTCTGGCTTCCTCATCAATATGTTCGAAGTAGTACGCATCGATGGCACCTTCGGGGGCTGCCGGGCGAGCATCCAACGATTCGACTGGCACAGGCGAGCGTGCGCTCAGCGGCTCGACGATGACGTTCGCGGCATCGAGCACGCTCGTGGCATTGCGCCAACTGGTCGACAACGCGAACACCTGAGCATCGTTGTCATCACTGAAATCGCGGCTAAATCGGGCCAGGTTTGCTGCACTGGCGCCACGCCATCCATAGATTGACTGGTGGGGGTCGCCGACGGCCATCACTGAGTGGTTGGCGAAAAGCCGTGCGAGAAGTCGCGTCTGCACGACGCTGGTGTCCTGATATTCGTCGAGCAGCACGACTCGAAAGCGGTCTTGATAGTGGGTGACGACGTCTGTCGAGCGCTCACTGACTTCGAGCGCTAGAGCAACCTGGTCGCTGAATTCCAGGAGCCCCTGCTGGCGTTTTTGCTGCGCGTACTGCACAGCCAGTGCGAGCAGCGGCGCCAAGGAGCTGACGTCTTTTACGGCGTCGAGAACAGAGGCATACGGGGTCTTCTTGCGGGCAGTGTCGGCGTAGGGCAGTTCGGCGATCCCGAGGAAGCGTTGCGCGTAGGCGGCAACTTCGTCAGCGTTGGCAACGTTGTCGCTGAGCGCGTGGCTGAGGTCGAGCACTGCCTCGGTGAGCGCATTGACCGATTTCTCGAGCCCGATCAGTCGTTCGTCGGTACTGGCGACAACGAGCTTGCGGGCCAATTGCCACGAGGAGGGATCGTTGAGCAGCGTCGATTCAGGCTCTCGGCCGATCAAGAGCGCATTCTCGGTGAAGAGGGAGCTGGCGAAGGAGTTATAGGTTGAAATTGTCGGCTGGTCGAACTCGATCGACACAGTCTCCGGGGTGGCTACGAAGCGTTCGGGGAACCGATCTTGCACTTCGCGCAGAATCGCGATCCGTTCGCTTACCCGCTTGCTTAGCGAACCCGCAGCCTTTCGCGTGAAGGTGAGTCCCAAAATCTGGTCGGGGCTCACGAAGTTGTTGGCAACGAGCCACACAACTCGGCTAGCCATCGTGTCAGTCTTTCCGCTGCCGGCACCAGCCACGACGAGAGCGGGAGACAGCGGCGCTTCGATCACAACTTGCTGTTGTGCGGTTGGCGCGTGGATACCCATGAGTCCCGCGAGGTCTACCGAGGAGATCATCGAGCGCTCACCGCCGAAACCACGTGGATGCGGCAGTTGCCGAAGCTCCACGGATCTGTGCAGTGGCTGCTCATGCGAGCCACGAAGACGCTGTCGGCCATACCCCGAGCATCCTCGACTACTCGCTGGCGAAAGTCTTCGAGCTGTTGATCGGTCATGGGTGCTTGTTTCGGGTCAACATAGTCACGAGTTTTTGCCGACGGCGAGAGCACGACAAGCTTCGCGCCGCCATTGATGAGTCCTTTGGGAACGCCATCGATCGCTCCGGATGCGAAAGCGAGCTGGTACGCCGCGAGCTGAGGATGATCGGCAACAGCGTTATCCGTTGATGGCTCGTTCTTGCCGGTCTTGAGGTCGACAATCACCGCAGTGGTGCCGCCATACATTTCGACGCGGTCGATCTTTCCGCTTAGTTTGGCCTGCTGAAGCGCAAGCTCAAAGCCCATTTCGTTGCTGATGAGTTCTCCACCGTTGGATTCGAAGTCGCGCAAGTAGGTCGCCAGATGTTGGGTCAGGGTGCGCGCCCGCAGTTTCTCGGCCTCGGACTGCCACACTGCTTCGAAGCTCATCTCGCCCCAGCGCGCCTCGACCGCACGAAATAGTGCTTCCGCACTGAACTCGGTTGCGGTCTCTGCGACCCCGTGGATGAGCGAGCCAAGGTTCGAGGCCACGTTGGTCGTTGACCCGCCCAACTGGTCGATAGCCCAGTGCAGCGGGCAGCTCTCGAAGGATTCCATCCGGGAGGGCGATACTCGTACTTCGGCGTTCGGATCGCTCAGGTCTACTAGTGGAGCGGTGGTGCTCGGAGCTCTCAATCCGTACCAGGAACGCGGGTCAGCGCCGGGCACACCCTCCTGGGCCAAGCGCGCGAGAGAGGATGCGGCAGCGGCCGGATTGGCCGAGGTTGTCAGTTCGCGTCGAAGCACCCCGACGAGTCCCCGCAAGCTGAGCGGCGGTCGAGCACGCGCCGGTTCATCCGGGGTGGGGATCAAGCTCACGAATGGGGATGGCATGTTGTCATCGCCCTCAACAGCCGTGACGATCACTTCGCTTGTTGCTCGAGATACTGCTTGAGCAAACATGCGTAACTCGTCGTGAAGCACCTCGCGGCGCCGGTCGGTGACGGCAAGCTTCTCCCCCGCCAGCACACGGGGAAGGTCGTGGGCGCCCAAGAGAGAGCCGCGTACACGCAGATTGGGCCACACGTTTTCTTGCACACCGGCGATTACAACAACATCGAATTCTTGACCGATGACGGATGCCGGCGTTCCGACTGTCACAGAATCGACAATGGAACGAGCAGCGAGTGTGTCTTCTGCGACGTCAGCAGAGAGCCATTCGTTGAGAAAAACGTTGGCGGGAGCATCCGGTCGTCGTTCCACAAAACGTTTGGCCGAGGAGAAAAGCGCAACGACAGCATCGAGGTGCCGATTGGCTTCTTCCGCAACCACTCCGGAGCCCAATGCCTGGGTGAACCAGCGGTCGGCGAGTCCACCGCGCTGCCACGCTCCCCACAGCAATTCTTCGATGGTGTCTCCTGCGGCACCGGCCACAGCAGTTTCGCGCAGGTTTTTCGCTACTGCTGCTGCCTGACGTGCGACACGGGTTTCGATTGTTGTGAAGCCGGCCGGGGCCGCGAGGGCCTGGGCGATTAGCTGATCGGCGGAGTCATAAATTTCGGCACCGAGTGCCTCGTGCCGCAGTGCTGCTTTCAGGCGACGCAGCGACACCGCATCAAAACCGCCAACGGAACTGCACAGCAGCTCGACCGCTGACGCCGCATCCAGCGGTCGGCGCTCCAGAGCCAACTCGAGCAACACGATCAGGCCATTCACACTGAACTCGTCGCGAACCGCACTGCGTGCACTCGACACGCTCGTGACGACCTCAAGGGTGCGAAGTTGCCGCGCGAGGGACGGAATCAATGACCCTGTGCGAACAATCACGGCCATGCGCGACCACGGTACAGACTCAAGAACATGTTTTTCGCGCAGGCGGCGTGCGATGAATGCCACTTCTTCGGCTGGCGTTGCCAACTGATAACTGTGGATGCTCGACGGCTCCGTTGCGACGGATGCCGACTTGCGCTGCTCGATGAGACCGGTAACTCCTACGCGCTGAGTTATATCGGTGACGGCCTGCCGAAGCACCGCACTGTGCCGGTGCACCGACGATAAGTACAGCGTCTGGCAGTTTTCGAGCTCGACCCGCTCGGCCCAGCGAGCTAGAACACCGGGCTGTGCGCCGCGGAACGAACCCGTCGTGAGGTCGGGGTCGCCGAAGCCGATGATTGTGATGCCGCGACTACCAAGCGCACGCAGTAGCGAGATCGTGGCCTCAGTGAGCTCATGTGCATCATCCACAATCACGAGACGGAGCCGGTCTATGGCGGCATAGTGCCCCTCGGCGATGAGCCCCGCAGCCTCGGCGAGGAGTTCACTCGCATCAAAATGACGATCACGATAGTTGGCTTTGACCGCGTCATACACGGTGATGAATGCGGATGCCGCACCCCACTCCGGCCGGTCGTTCCGTTCCCCCAACTGCGCAAGCTCGAGGGGCGTGACACCAAACTCGACACAGCGCATCATGAGATCTCGCAGCTCGGTGCGGAAGCCGCGGAGCCGGCGGACCTCGGCATCGAGGTGGGCCGGCCAGGGTGCGCCAGCGCCGTCGGCAATCTCGCCAGCCAAGAGTTCCGCAATGATCTGGTCTTGCTCGGCGCCCGTCAGCAGTGTCGGGGCTCCATTTCCCGCGACAGCCGCGGCCTCCCGAATCACTTCGAAGGCAAGAGAGTTGGCGGTTCTGGCCATCGGGCCAAGGGTTGGAGCATCAATGCGGGCAGCGAGCCGGTCGCGCAATGCCGTCGCGCTCTGGCGCGTTGCCGAAAGGACAACGATCTGTTCTGGGGACCAGCCACGAGCGTGTATTCGTTCGGCAACGACCTCAACGAGGGTCTCTGTCTTGCCCGAGCCTGGGGCTCCGACCACGATCGCGCTCACCCCATCGTCGAGCGCGACCACAGCGCGTTGCGAATCGTCGAGAGTATGCGGCTCGGCAGCCGCGACATCCGACCGCTCGGGGAGCAAATTGACCATGAATCAACGTTATCTGGGTGCGCTGACAGAGAACGGACATTCACCGACTCTCGTTGTGTCGTAATCTGGGCTCGTGGACATAAGCATCGGTATCAACAACAGCCCCCGTGAGATCAACTTCGAGTCGGCACAGTCGTCAAGCGAGGTCGAATCGATCATTGCCGAGGCACTGAACTCGGATGCCAAATTCGTGAGCCTTCGCGACGCGAAGGGCAAGCTCTTCATCGTTCCGACTTCGGCACTCGCCTACGTCGAGCTCGGTGATGAGGAATCTCGCCGCGTCGGATTCGTGGCCTAACGTGGAGCTTCTTTTCGTCACGGTCATCGGCGCATCGCTCGCCGCGATCCTGAGGTACCTCTTGCCCTCACGCGGTATGTACGGCAGCGCACTGCTGCCCGCCGTCGGCGCCGCTGTGACCGCAACGGTCTGGGTTGCCCTCGTGTGGGTCGGACTCACCTTTGATGGAACGTGGATCTGGGTCGCCAGCCTGCTGGCCGGCGTTGGCGCTGCGCTTACGACAGCACTCATGCTGCCCCGTCACCGCGAAGCTGCGGATGCGCGCTCGTTTCAAGAATTTTCGCGCAGCTAGGCAGTACTTTCGCGACGCGAGCGACGTGATTCTGACTAGGCCGTGAGGCCGAGCGCATCCATTCGACGTGTGTGCGCTGCAATGAGCTCTTCGAATACAGGCTCGACTTGTGCCTCGGTCGAGCGAGTGTGATCGGGGAATACAAGCGCCGAGCGAGCGGCAAGCATCATGTCGCCAACAAGTCGTCTGCCCCACATGGCCAATCGCGAGTCGAGTCGAGGATTGGCATCGATCGCGGCCTGAAGATACTCGGCGAGTACCTGCTCGCCCGATTCTCCCGCGAAGATCGTCACTAGGCGAGTACGGGATTCCGTGGGAAGTCCTTCAGCAAGTTTCGCGTAGAAGTCATCGAAGAATCCGGCGCTGAGGTAGGCCGTAATCAAGGATTCGTACCAGTCTGTGCCGCGAGAAATGCGCTCAAACTCATCGAAGGCGTCCGTAAATGGGTCCATCACGTCGGCAGGCGAACCGCCCGCTTTGGTGATTTCGGCAACGAGGGCGCGGTGCTTACCCAGCGACAGTTCGGCAGCTTTGCCAATCGCAGTCTTGGCCGCAGTCGTTGGCGCGTTTGTGATGACGCGAGACAGCGTCTCAAAGATCTTGAGTTGCACGTAGGCTGCGCGCCCCAAGAAGCCCATGACGTCCGGGGCGAACTCGGCGAGGGCTACTTTTTCGGTTGGCAAAACGTTGGAGCGTGACCGAAGGCGAGGCACTTCGATGCGTACTGACTTACCTGAAAACCACTTAACCACGCAGCCAGCTTAGAGCGTGTTCGTGCTAAGCGTGGCTGTGACAACTCGCCTCGCCGCCCCAATTCACGGCACCAACCCAGCGCGACCCGCTAAACTTCGGGCATCCCCCCGAATCTGGAGGGGGTCCGGCGCCCCAGGTCAAAAAGGGCGCATCGCACCTAGACGGGCTTCATACGTGACTTTCTCAGAACTCAACATCGATCAGGACATGGTTGATGCTCTTGCCACCAAGGGCATTCTCGAACCGTTCCCCATCCAAACTCAAACCATTCCGATGGGACTGGCAGGCCAAGACATCATCGGGCAAGCCAAGACTGGTACCGGTAAAACTCTCGGCTTCGGACTCCCCGTGCTGCAGTCGCTCGGCCTCGACCCCGAGCCCGGCGTCAAGGCGCTCATCGTTGTTCCTACCCGCGAACTGTGTGTTCAGGTAGCCGAAGACCTCGTGCTTGCAGCGTCGAACCGTTCAACCAAGATCGCAGCCATCTACGGCGGCAAGGCTTACGAGGGTCAGGTTGAGCAGATCAAGGATGGCGCTCAAGTCATCGTTGGTACGCCCGGCCGTTTGCTTGACCTTGCCAGCCAGCGCATGCTGTCGCTGAAGGACATCAAGGTCATGGTCTTGGACGAGGCAGACAAGATGCTCGACCTCGGCTTCTTGGCCGACATCGAGAAGCTGTTCGCTCAGACTCCGCCGACGCGCCACACCATGCTGTTCTCCGCCACGATGCCGGGGCCGATTGTTGCTCTCGCTCGTCGTTTCATGAACAAGCCGATCCACATCCGCGCCACCGACCCCGACGAGGGTTTGACGCAGAAGAACATCAAGCACGTTGTTTACCGCGCACACAATCTCGACAAAGACGAGGTCATCGCCCGCATTCTGCAGGCTGACGGTCGCGGCAAGACTGTTGTCTTTACGCGCACGAAGCGTGCAGCAGCCAAGTTGGTTGAAGAGCTCAACGATCGTGGCTTTAACGCTGCGGCTGTTCACGGTGACCTCAACCAGGAGCAGCGCGAACGCGCCATGGCATCGTTCAAGGCTGGCAAGAAAGACATTCTTATCGCGACGGATGTTGCGGCTCGCGGTATTGACGTCAACGACGTTACGCACGTGATCAACCACACCATCCCCGACGATCACGACACGTACTTGCACCGCGCCGGCCGTACCGGTCGCGCCGGCAAGACTGGTGTCGCGGTGACGTTCGTTGACTGGGCTGACATGCTCAAGTGGACGCACATCAACAAGGCTCTCGACATGGGCATCCCCGAGCCGACTGAGACCTACTCGTCGAGCCCGCACCTCTACTCAGAGCTTGAGATTCCTGAAGGAACACAGGGCCGCCTTCCTGGTTCGCACGCACCTGCCGTGCGTACCGCAGCTCCCGCTGGTGCTGGCGCACGTGGTGGTTCTGGTGGTGGCCGCGGCCGCGACTCGCAGCGCTCAGGCGATTCTTCGTCACGACCGCCGCGTAATCGTTCACGTTCCACCGGATCCGATTCAGGTCCGAGTAGTGATTCTGCTTCCGTCTCGAGCTCACGAGCCGCTGACGACAACGTTCGCCCCGAAGGCGGGGGCACTCACGATGGTGGAGCGCCTGCTCGCCGCAAGCGCACTCGTCGCCGTCGTGGCGGAGACGGCGCACCGACTGCCCCTCCAGCCCTGTAAGCGCCGACCCGCCTAGCGGGCCGGTGATACTCGGGAGTCCGCTGAATTAGCGGTCGGCCCACACATCAGCGATCGGGATTGCCTGGTGCAGGATGTTCGATGCCGCGCGGTGGCCCGAACACAGGGCCGCGGTCACTGTTGCGGGGTCATCCGTCCAGGTCGCCTCACCGGCGATGTGGAGAACTCCGCCAACCGCTGTCGCGAGGTCATCGTGGTCGGCCGTCGTTGAGCCAGCCGTCATAAACGCGTAAGACCCGCGGGCGAATGGATCGTCTTGCCACGCGGTGATGTGGATGCCAGTCGGCTGTTGAACGCGGTCGCCGTAGAGGCGCCGCAGCTGCGCGAGAACCGAGTCGACGACCTGCCCCTCATCCCATTGACGAATCTCTCTGGCTGCGGGCCCCGCGGCGAACGTGAGCAGGGTGGGTGTCCCGTGCAGTGCCGTCAGGTCGTACCAGGAGTGCCACGCGCGGCCCTCTGGTCCTTGCTGCCGGATCGCGTAAACCTCGTCGTCCCAGAATTTTGTCGGGAACCGCAGCATGATCTTCTCGAATGCGTTCATCTCGAGTCGCCCTAGGGCTCCTGCGTTCGGTTCGGGAAGCGGCGGTTCGATGGTGAAGTCTTTCGACTTGAGCACCCCGATCGGCACCGTGAGGACGGCGACGTCGGCCGTCAGCGTTCCGTGATCCGTTGTGACGGTCACGCCCGCGGTCGACCAGTGCACGTGGGTGGCAACGTGCTCGAGGCGGATGTTGAGTCCGTCCGCGAGTTGCTGAGGAAGGATGTCGTAGCCGTCGGGAAAAATTACTTCGTCGCCGTCGATGACGTCATCATCAAGACCGTGCGCGGCAAGGTCGTCGATCCATGCGCCGTATTGCTCTTCGCTGCGGTGCTGCAGAAACTCTCGGACACGTTCAGCACGATCATGGTCCCATCCTTGGACGGCGAGCGCTGCCTCAGTCACGTCCCGGTAGGAGGCATCCACCTCTGACTCAGCGACAATCGTCAGGAGGGCGGCATCGACCGCGTGGATGTCGTCCGCGAAGGCCTGCGCGGCTTCATCGCCGAGCCGCTCACCGTTCGGGCCGTAGTAGGCAATGGGGCGACTGTCTGGCTGATACCCACCGACCGTAAATTCCATGGTCGGCATCCCGAACGCCTCGGCCGCTGCTGCGACAGGGTTGGCGGCGATGCCGTGAATCCAGGATGCGCCGAGATCGGTGACATTTCCGTCAGTGCGGACTGTCCACACTCGACCACCCACGCGGTCTCGGGCCTCGAGAACCACGACCCGGCGGCCGGCATCCGCCAATAGCCGGGCGGCAGTCAGGCCAGCAACCCCCGCGCCAATCACGATCGCATCGAAATGATCCATTCGAGCCCTCTCTGACCAGCGCGCGCCCCCGTGGCGCTCTCCGACGCTATCGACACCACTGTCGCAGAGTAAAGCGCCAATCCGGCATCACAGGCCTCTGAGGTAGTCCGACGGCCAGCGACTAGGCGTGCGACTTCTCAGCGTTGGCGAGGGCGGACTCGCTGCGACATCCGACAATCGCGGGTGCCTGGCGAACGAGTTCATCGTTGCGAATTGCGTCAACCATGAACAGCGCGAAATCCACTCGACGAGTGAGGTTGCTTGCGAGGATGGGCGCGCCAACATAGCTGCTCCACACCGGAAGCCCCTGGCTTTCACCCTCTTCAAGGTCACTGCCGCGCACGAGCGTCCACCGGGTGTCGCTGGCAAAAATTCGCTTGGCTGCCCGATTACAGCTATGCCAATGAATTCGAGATCGGGCTCGACCTCATTCTTGACTCTCTTGAGCAACGTCTGCACTCCTCAGGGTGGGCCAGCTCGACCGGCTAACCCCTACGCCGTCAGCGCGGCGGCAAGCTGCGCAACAATGCGCTCAAGAATGGGGCGTGATGTAGCCAGATTCAGGCGGATATGGCCAGCACCGACCGCACCATAGCCGACACCGCCACTGACGCGAATGCCCGCCTTCTCCGCCAGCCATTCCGAAAGCTCCGATTCATCCGTATACGCGCGCAAATCGAGCCACGCCAAATAGGTGCCATGCATTGGCGCCATACGGGCCTCGGGAAGCAATTCGGCGAGCGCCGCCCGCGCGTACTCAATGTTGCCCTCGATGTACTCGCGCACTTCTTCCAGCCAAGACTCGCCGCCAAGGTAGGCAGCCGTGTTGAGGCGCATGCCCGGAGTGCTTGCGCCATGAGACGCCATCCAGCCAATGCTTTCCCACAGGGTGCGGTCGGCGTCGTTGCTCAGAATGATTTGTGCGCACTTGAGTCCGGGCAGGTTGAACGCCTTCGACGTGCTCGTTGCGGTGATCGCCACCCGCGCCCCGGCCTCCGAGACACTAGCCAATGGCACATGCTTGGTGCCGAATAGGGTGAGCGGCGAGTGGATTTCATCGCTGAAGACGCGCGCGCCATTCGCGTCCGCGATGTCGGCGAGCGCCACCAGCTCGTCACGGCTGTACACCTTGCCTGTGGGGTTGCCGGGATTGGCGAGCACCAACAGGTTTGCTCCGGCAGCGAAGTGTTTCGCAACATCGTCGAGGTCGAGCGAAAAACTGCCGTCCTCGCCACGCAGCATGGGCGACTCGACAACTTCTCGGTTGAAGATCTTCGGAAGCATCAAGAACGGCATGTACGCGGGGGTCGGCACGATCACCGGCGCTCCGGCCCTGCTGAATTCCTCGATGGCCAGCTCAAGTCCCTTGATCACATCGGCGAGGGGGTGAACATCCGCCGCGTCTACTGCCCAGCCGTACTGCTCGTTGTGCCATTTCGCTGTCGCGGCGCTCATTTCACGAGCAACGGCGTCCTGGGGGTAGCCAAATTCGAGTCGATCTGCGATTGCCGCCCACTCCGCGAGCACGGCCGGTGCAGTACCAAAGTCCATTTCGGCGACACCGGCACACAGCAATTCACCTTCCGGTGCCGTCCACTTGTTGCTTCCTCGGCTGCGGAGCAGTTCGGGTGTCAGGGCGTTCCACTGTTCGGCGTTGGTGGTCATGGCATCTCCTACGTGACGGGGAAAATTCGATGAAGGTGAGCGAATGCTGGGATGTGGTTTTACGAATCCGAGTCGGCAAAGAACGGTTTCGACCCCGTAGCCCGCGCAATGATCTTGGCAAGCACTTCTGGTTCTGTGGTGTTTTCCGCGAGCTGATTTGGTTTTCCGACACCGTGATAGTCGCTAGCTCCGGTGGCTTCGAGACCATATTTTGCGCACAACCCGAGCAAAAACTCGCGTCCCTCTGGCGAGTTATCACGGTGGTTCACTTCGAGCCCAAAGAGTCCCTCATCGGCGAGCGACTTAATCACTGAGCCGGTCAACTGCCGGTACTTTCCATGTGCTGCCGGATGCGCGAGCACGGGCACTCCGCCGGCCGCAACGATCATCTTCACGCCCTCAAGCGGACTCGGAGCGTAGTACTTCTCGTAGTAGCCGCCCTGCCAGTGCAGGATGCTCTCAAACGCGGCGCTGCGGTTGAGTACGTGCCCCTTGCGCACGAGCGCGTCGGCAATGTGGGGTCGCCCGAGGGTGGTTCCGTCTGAGGACTCGGCGAGCACGTCATCCCACGTCAGGTCGTAGTCCTGAGAGATTCTGTCGACGATGCGTTCGGCACGACGCAGTCGTCCATCCCGAATGCGGGCCGTCTCGGTAACGATCGTGCGATCGAGTGGATCGAAGAGGTACGCAAGCACGTGCACACTCGCCGGACCGTAGTTTGTGCTCAACTCCATACCCGGAATCACGTTGATTCCCGCGGTGCGTGCCGCACCAATTGCTTCTTGCCACCCCGCGGTGGAATCGTGGTCGGTGATGGCCACCGTGCCGAGTCCAGCTCGCTTGGCAGACCGAATTAGCTGAGTGGGGGTTTCGGTGCCGTCAGACACCGCACTGTGAGTGTGCAGGTCGATCGGAGTGTTGCGCATTGTTCCAGCCTATTGCTCTAGGCTCAGGTCGCCATGTTTCAACGCATCCTCAGCGCGACCTTTATCGTCGCCATCGCCGCCGCCCTCATCATTGCTGCGTGGCCTCAACTATTTTCGCTTGAACAAACCCCGGGGGTTGCGCAAGTGGTATCCATGCGCGGCCTGGCTGCGGCTGTCGCATTTGTGGCGGTTGTGGGCCTGACTCTGATTTCGTTGCTTTCGCCACAAGTGCTCCGGTTCACGGCATCACTCGCGGTTGTTGCGCTCGCGTTTAGCGCGCTTTCCTTGGCTGTTCTGGCTACTCGCGGTTTTGGGAGCCCCGGCTTTGAAACCAAAGCAGATCGCGACGTCACTGTGTTGTCGTGGAACACGCTTGGCGAGGCTCCTGGAGCGTCAACGATCGCCGATTTGGCGATAGCCAATGATGCGGACATCGTCACTCTGCCCGAATCTACCCGCGAATTCGGTATCGAAGTTGCCCAGCTGCTGTCTCAAGCGGGACGCCCGATGTGGGCGCACACTGTTGCCTACGATGAGGTCTCAAAATCTCGGTCGACGACGGTGCTCATCAGCATCGATCTTGGCGAATACGACGTCGATACCTCCACTCGCACCACCGCAACGTTGCCCAGTGTTGTCGCGACGCCTCAGAACGGTGAAGGGCCAACAATTGTTGCCGTACACGCGGTTGCCCCCATCAGGGGCGAGATGGCTAATTGGCGCAGCGACCTAGCATGGCTTGCCGAACAGTGCAGAACGAGCAATGTGATTCTGGCTGGCGATTTCAATTCGACGATCGACCACTATGCCTCGCTGAATGATGGTGGTGATTTCGCGCTCGGAAGTTGTCTGGATGCCGCATCCGCCACCAACAACGCAGCGGTCGGAACCTGGCCGACACAGTTGCCAGCGCTATTAGGTGCACCGATTGACCACGTGATGGCGTCGAACAATTGGACGGCGACGGGAATGCGCGTCGTCGAGTCGCACGATGGATTCGGCAGTGATCATCGCCCCATTGTGGCTATCCTCTCGCCGACCCAATAGTGCGTTTTGGGCTCTCACGAGAGACACTAGAGATATGGCAGATTCTTCGGCTCCCAGCCCCCGCGCGACCTCTAACCGTTCTACAACCCCGCAGTCTTCGGGCTTCAGCGAGTACATCTCCACAGGGTGGGCTGAACGTGTCGACGCTGAGGTAGTTCCGCGTGAACAGTCAGCTTTTGCTGCTGACCGCCGCGAGCGCCTTTCGCAACTTCACACCGGTAAGCGCCTCATTGTTCCTGCGGGTGCCGCCAAGGTGCGCTCGAACGACACCGACTACCCGCTCCGCGCCCACTCCACGTTCGCTCACCTCACCGGGTGGGGTTCGGATGTTGTCTCCGGCAGCGTGCTCGTCATGGAGCCAACCGCTGCGGGCCACACGGCAACCCTCTATTTCCGTCCGGCTGCTGGTCGCGACACGAGCGAGTTTTATGCGAACCCGGATGTCGGAGAATTCTGGACCGGACCGCGTCCGTCTCTCGACAACGTGGCCACCGATCTCGGACTCGAGACTCGGCCGCTCGTCGAGTTCGACGCTGTGCTTGACCTCGTCGACGCAAACACGCTGATCGTTCGCGATGCTGACCGCGATGTTACAGACCAGGTCGATGGCCGTCGTCTGTTGACGGCCGATTCTGAGGCTCTCGAGCACGATGGCGACGACGAACTGAGCCGCGACTTGAGTGAGCTACGGCTCGTCAAGGACTCGTTCGAGGTCGCCGAGATGCGCGCGGCAGTCAACGCGACTCAGCAGGGTTTCGATGACATCGTCGCTGACCTGCCCAACATTGTCGAGCACGCTCGCGGAGAGCGCCTCGTCGAGGGCACATTCAACCGCCGCGCTCGCGCCGAAGGAAACGCCGTCGGTTACGACACAATCGCCGCCTCCGGACCGCACGCGTGCGTGCTGCACTGGACTCGCAACGATGGTCCCGTGAAGCCTGGTGACCTCATCCTCATCGATGCCGGTATCGAGCTCGACAGCTACTACACCGCAGACATCACTCGTACGCTTCCCATCAATGGAACGTTCAACGAGGTGCAGCGTCGCGTGTACAACGCGGTGCTAGAAGCTGCAGACGCCGCATTTGCGATCGTGCGTCCCGGAATCAAGTTCCGCGACATCCACGCCGAAGCAATGCGCGTAATCGCGGAGAAGACCGCCGAGTGGGGTCTGCTGCCTGTTTCTGCTGAAGAGTCGCTGAAGCCGGACAACCAGTTCCACCGCCGCTACATGGTGCACGGCACGAGTCACCACCTCGGCATCGATGTTCACGACTGTGCCGCAGCACGACGCGAAATGTACCTCGATGGTGTGCTCGAACCCGGAATGGTTTTCACGATCGAGCCCGGGCTTTACTTCCAGCCCGACGATCTCACCGTTCCCGAGGAATACCGCGGAATCGGTGTGCGCATCGAAGACGACATTGTGGTTACAGAAGACGGTGCCGAGAACTTGTCGATCAGCATCCCGCGTAGTGCGGATGCCGTCGAGGCCTGGATCGCTCGGGCTTAGCTGGCCTTGTCGGCAGTGTCGTTGCCGGCAAGCACGCCCTGCGCCTTCGCAGTGAACTCGGGCGAAATGATGATCTCGTAGCGGTCAGCGATGAGCTGCGAGGTCGCCGCGTAGTCGCGACGTTTGCGCATCATCGAGTAGTTGACTACTCCAAAGATCATTCCGATTCCGGCACCCGTGAGGATCGCGGCAAAGAAGATTCCGATCTGCTGCGGAGTGACTGGAGCGATGATCGTTGAGATGAGTCCAAAGAAGAGGCCTAGCCACGCACCGGTTGTTGCACCGGCGAGAGCTCCTCGTCCGTAGCTCAAGCGCGCGGTGACCATTTCGACGGTCGTGAGGTCGCGCCCGACGATGGCAATGTTCTTGATGTCGAACTCGGCCTTGGCAAGTCGATTGATTACTTTCTGCGCGTCGGTGTAGCTGTCGTAGCTGCCGAGAACGTCTCCGCGCGGCACGCTCGACTGTTGCGGTGCACGGCGGGAGAATCCACTGAAATTACTCATCAGTTCATTGTCCCATGCAGCGGTAG
>Ga0307486_1001089_pt1 | contig 21898 bp, 22 predicted proteins | sample CBIW02metaG_FD_203663 | JGI IMG/M metagenome (GOLD analysis project Ga0307486, IMG submission 203663) | Sea-ice brine microbial communities from Beaufort Sea near Barrow, Alaska, United States - CBIW 0.2 | ecosystem: Environmental > Aquatic > Marine > Coastal | place: USA: Alaska | collected...
TTTATAGAGATTTGCGCGAGGCAAATTGCCAGGGTGGCTAAAAACGATAAAATTGTAGTTGAAAAATCTACTTTGCCGGTGCGTACAGCCGAGGCTTTGAAAAACATATTAGATAATACCGGGAACGGGGTGAATTTTCAAATTCTTTCAAATCCTGAATTTTTGGCCGAGGGTACCGCTGTGCAGGATCTGTTAAATCCGGACAGGGTTTTAATTGGAGGTGGAATTGATACCGAAAAAGGTAAAAAAGCCGTTGACGCATTGGTAGATGTATATGCTCAATGGATCCCGAAAGCACAAATTCTTACCACAAACCTTTGGTCCTCCGAATTGTCCAAGTTGACCGCGAATGCCTTTTTGGCTCAGCGAATTTCAAGCATCAACGCGATGAGCGAAATCTGTGAAAAAACCGGGGCCGATGTGGACGAAGTGGCTAAAGCAGTGGGTATGGATTCCCGAATTGGACCAAAATTCTTGAAATCTTCCGTTGGTTTTGGGGGTTCCTGTTTTCAAAAGGATATTTTGAACCTGGTTTATATTTCCAAATCCTTTGGATTAAATGAAGTTGCCGATTATTGGGAACAAGTGATAATAATGAACGACCATCAAAAAAGGCGTTTTGCGGAAAAAATCGTGAAAACCCTTTACAATACGGTTTCCGGCAAAAAGATTGCCTTCTTAGGCTGGGCCTTTAAAAAGGACACCAATGATACAAGGGAATCTGCCGCTATTTATGTTGCTGATTATTTACTGAATGAACAAGCTGAAATCGTGGTGTACGATCCAAAGGTAAGTAAAGAACGGATCTATTCAGATCTGGAAGCTTTAGGCACTCATAGTAGTGAGGAAATTCGCGACAGGGTAAAAGTAGTGAGCACTCCCCAGGAAGCCTGTAAAGACGCTCATGCGGTTGCAATATTAACCGAATGGGATGAATTTAAAGAACTGGACTGGAAAGCGGTTTATGATGATATGCTGAAACCGGCATTTTTATTTGATGGAAGGAGATTGTTGGATAAAGCTGATTTGGAAAAAGTTGGGTTTGAGGTTTTTGTGATCGGGAATTAAGTGAAATAATTACATTTTGATCTTGTTTAATTTTAAATTTTGAATAATGAATATTTTAATTACCGGAGGTGCGGGTTTTATTGGTTCTCACGTTGTTCGGCACTTCGTTAATAAATACCCGGAATACGAGATATTTAATTTGGACGCATTGACCTATGCAGGTAATTTGGAAAACCTTTTAGATATAGAAGAAAAACCAAATTACCATTTTATTAAGGCTGATATAAATAATGCCGAAGAAATTAATAGTTTATTCTCAAAATATAAGTTTGATAAAGTCATCCATTTAGCTGCGGAATCTCACGTTGACCGTTCAATTACAGACCCTCTGGCATTTGTAAAAACCAATGTAATAGGAACTATGAATTTGCTTAATGCAGCGAAGGAATTATGGAAGGATAATTTTGAAGACAAACTGTTTTATCATATAAGTACCGATGAAGTATATGGAACTCTCGAAGAAACCGGGCTCTTCACCGAAAATACTGCTTATGATCCAAATTCTCCATATTCTGCATCAAAGGCGAGTTCCGATCATTTTGTGCGGGCTTATGGAGAAACTTATGGCTTGCCTTATATTATTTCAAATTGCTCCAATAATTACGGCCCTAATCAGTTCCCGGAAAAACTGATCCCGCTTTTTATTCACAATATTATAGAGAATAAACCATTGCCGGTTTATGGCGATGGAAAATACACCAGGGACTGGTTGTATGTAATTGACCATGCAATCGCTATTGATCTTGCTTTTCATAAAGGAAAAAACAAAGAGACCTATAATATTGGGGGTTTCAATGAGTGGCAAAATTTAGATCTGATAAAACTTCTATGCGAGCAAATGGATAAAAAAATCGGCAGGGAAAAAGGCAGTTCCGCAAAACTAATTACCTATATAAAAGACCGTCCGGGCCATGATAAACGCTACGCTATAGATGCCACAAAAATTTCCAAAGAATTAGGTTGGAAACCCACGGTAACATTTGAACAGGGACTTGAAAAAACAATCGACTGGTATTTAGATAATGAGGAATGGTTGAAGAACGTTACAAGTGGTAAGTATCAAGAGTATTACGATAAACAATATAACTGATAGATTTCACGGATTAAAACAGATTACACAGAAATGGGCAAACTATTATTCGAGGAAGAAACTTATAAAGTAATTGGTGCATGTATGTCCGTACATAAAGGATTAGGGGCCGGTTTTTTGGAATCTGTTTATCATGAAGCTTTAGAAAAAGAATTTGAAATTCAGAAGGTTAATTTTGACAGTAAGAAGAAATTGCAAGTCTATTATAATGGTGCACCTTTGCAAAAATATTTTATAGCCGACTTTATCTGTTTTGATAAAATAGTGGTTGAAATAAAAGCCGCTTCATTTTTGCATAAAGACACAGAAGCGCAAACCATAAATTACCTTAAATCTACAAATTACCCGTTAGGTTTATTGATTAATTTTGGCCAATCCAGTTTAATCTGGAAACGCTTTATCAACACTAAATAATGACAGAATGAATACACACAATCCGCGTAATCCTTGTTTAATAAGAAATTTATTAATAGAAAATAATAATTTGGGTTAAACTGATCCGCGAAATCCGTTTAAATCCGTCAAATCTGTATTTTAACATGAAAGGAATAATATTAGCCGGTGGCTCAGGAACTCGTTTATATCCAATAACAATATCTGTAAGTAAACAATTATTGCCTGTTTATGACAAACCCATGATCTATTATCCACTATCAGTATTAATGATTGCAGGAATCAGGGAAATATTAATTATCACCACTCCTCACGATCAAGAAGCTTTTAAAAATTTATTGGGGGATGGTTCTCAGGTAGGCTGTAAATTTGAATACGCAATACAACCTGAACCAAATGGATTGGCTGAAGCCTTCATTATTGGAGAGGATTTTATAGGAAAAGATAAAGTAGCCCTTATATTAGGGGACAATATATTTTATGGTAGCGGTTTTGGATCATTAATTCGAAGTAAAACAAATGTTTTGGGAGCTTCTATTTTTGCGTATCCTGTGAATGAACCCGAACGCTATGGAGTTGTGGAGTTTGATAAAAATAATAAGGTGATTAGTGTTGAAGAAAAACCCAAAAAGCCAAAATCATCTTATGCGGTCCCAGGATTGTATTTTTATGACAATAGGGTTGTGGAATTTGCTAAAAATGTAAAACCATCTGAAAGAGGAGAAAAGGAAATTACCACATTGAATCAAATGTACCTACAATTGGAAGAACTGGAAGTTGGGAAAATGACCAGAGGAATGGCGTGGTTAGATACAGGTACTGTCGATTCCATGGATGATGCTTCAGAATTTGTACGAGTCATTGAGAAGCGGACTGATAAAAAAATTGCGTGTATAGAGGAAATAGCATACCTCCATGGATTTATTAGCAAAGAACAAGCTACAAAAGCCTCAGTTAGGTACGGAAAAAGTGGTTACGGAGCTTATATTCAAAAAGTAATAACACAATAGATGGAAAGGGTGAAAATTATTCAACTTCCAAAAATTTTAGATCCGCGAGGGAATTTAAGTTTTTTTGAAAATAGCAAACAAATACCTTTTGATATAAAAAGAACTTATTGGATTTATGATGTGCCTGGGGGAGAAATGAGGGGGAGTCATGCATTTAAAGAATCGCATGAATTTATTATTGCGCTCTCAGGTAGTTTTGATGTTGTTTTGAATGATGGTGATAATGAAATGAAGTACAGTTTGAACAGATCATATTATGGAATATATGTGCCTAATTTACTCTGGAGAAGTATAGAGAACTTCTCTACAAATTCCTTGGCGTTAATTGTTTCATCCATAGCCTACGATGCCACTGATTATATACGTGATTTTGATGAATTCAAAATAATTAGAAATGAATCTAAATAATAAGACTGTATTTGACTGTTCAGTAATTGACATTTCTAAAGTTCACAATGAAGCTGGGAATATTACAGTGGTTGAAAATGAGATAAATATTCCTTTTGATGTAAAAAGAGTGTATTATTTATATGATATACCTGGAGGAGAAGCACGGGGAGGGCATGCACATTATAAATTGGAGCAATATGTAATTGCAGCCAGCGGAAGTTTTGATGTAATATTGGATGATGGTAAAAACAGAAAAATAGTGACTTTAAACAGACCAAATCTTGCTCTCCATATTGTTCCGGGATTATGGCGTGAACTGGATAATTTTTCTTCAGGTTCCATATGCCTGGTTTTGGCCTCACAGAAATATGATGAAAGTGATTATATAAGAGATTATATGGAATTTTTAGAATTTAAAAAATGAAATACTTTTGTCACAAATTATCAGATGTACAATCAGAAAAAATTGGGGAAGGAACAACGATTTGGCAATTTGTAGTTGTTTTGCCTGATGCTTCAATTGGTGATAATTGCAATATAAATTCCCACGTTTTTATCGAAAATAACGTTGTGATTGGAAATAATGTAACAGTAAAAAGCGGAGTTCAAATTTGGGACGGCATTAAATTGGAAGATAATGTTTTTATAGGACCAAACGTGACATTTACAAATGATTTGGTGCCAAGGTCTAAACAATATCCTAAGGCATTTAAAAAAACGATAATAAAAAAGGGTGCGTCAATTGGCGCAAACGCTACAATTATTGCCGGAAATGAAATAGGTGAATTTTCTATGATTGGCGCAGGTGCTGTAATAACCAAATCTGTTGGTAAAAATGAATTATGGGTTGGTAATCCGGCGAAAATCATCGGTTATATTACCAGGGAGGGCGATATTTTAGATTTGAATTTAATTCAAAAGAAATCTAATAAAAGATATATTTGGAATAATAATGAACTGGTGGAAACAAATGATTAAATTTTTAGATCTACAAAAAATTAATGCTCAGTATGAGCAGGAGTTAAAGGAAGCCGCAAACAGGGTTATTGATTCAGGATGGTATTTGTTAGGCAAGGAACTTGAAGATTTTGAACATAATTATTCTGCATTTTGTGGTACCAAATATTCTTTAGGAGTTGCAAATGGATTGGATGCTTTGCGTTTAATATTCAAGGCTTATATAGAACTTGGGAGTATGCAAAAAGGTGATGAAGTAATTGTACCTGCAAACACCTATATCGCTTCGGTATTGGCAATTTCTGACAATGACTTAATTCCTGTTTTTGTTGAACCAAATATTCATACCTATAATTTAGATTCCACAAAAATTGAAGCCGCACTTACAACCAAAACAAAAGCGATATTGACAGTTCATTTATATGGACAAAATTCTATTGATGAACAGATGCTTTCTATTTGTAAAAAGCACAATTTAAAATTGGTAGAAGACAGCGCACAATCTCATGGAGCCATTTGGAATGAAAAAGTAATGGGAAGTATTGGCGATGCAGCCGGCCATAGTTTTTACCCGGGTAAAAATTTAGGCGCTTTAGGCGATGCAGGTGCGATAACTACCAATGATGAAACATTGGCAAAAACCATTGAGGCCTTGCGTAACTATGGTTCTCATAAAAAATACGAGAATATTTATCAGGGTTTAAACTCAAGATTAGACGAAATACAGGCTGCATTTCTAAATGTCAAATTAAAATATTTAGAAAAAGATATTGAAGGAAGAAGACGGGTTGCCAACTATTATTTAAAGAATATTAAAAATCCAACCATCATACTGCCCCAAGTATTAAACGAAGAAGGTCATGTTTGGCATTTATTTGTAATACTCACCAAAGATAGAGATGCTTTAAAAAAATATCTAGATGAAAATTGTATACAAACATTGATACATTATCCAATTCCCCCATATAAGCAAGGAGCTTATTATGAATTTAACAATTTAGGTTTTCCAATTACTGAGAAAATCCATAATGAAATTTTGAGTTTACCCTTGAGTACTGTGATGACCAATAAAGAAATGGAACAGGTTGTTAAAGTATTAAATAAATATCGATGAAAGACAAAGAGAGTTACAGGCAAATTATGAAGGCCACATCGATGTTCGGAGGAGTACAGGTGTTTCTAATTCTTATAAGGGTAATACGTTCTAAATTTATTGCGATTTTGCTGGGGCCTACAGGAATGGGGATTGCTGGATTATTGAGCTCTTCAACAGGTTTGATTGCCGGTCTCACCAATTTCGGATTGGGCACCAGTGCTGTTAAAGATATTTCAGCAGCACATGGTTCAGGAAATGAAACGCGGGTCTCAACTGTTGCAACTGTAATTAGACGTTTGGTTTGGATTACCGGGCTTTTGGGCGCATTTCTCACCCTTGTATTTTCATCCTGGTTAAGTGAACTTACTTTTGGTAATGAAGAATATACTTTTGCCTTTATCTGGATTTCAATTACCCTGTTGCTAAATCAAATTAGTACCGGCCAGAGTGTTCTCTTACGAGGGATGAGGAAGATTAGGTATATGGCACAAGCGAGCACGATTGGTAGTGTTTTGGGCTTAATTACCACAATTCCCCTTTACTATTTTTATGGAATAAATGGAATCGTTCCGGGAATAATAGTCACTTCCGTAACCTCTCTTTTGCTCACCTGGTATTATTCGAATAAAATTGTCGTCAAACCTGTGTATGTTTCTAAAGCAAGAACAATTGCAGAAGGAAAGGGCATGCTCAAAATGGGGTTTATGATTAGCCTTAGTAGCCTGATTGCCATAGGTGCATCTTATATTGTGAGAATATTTATCAGTAATACAGGTGGTATAGATCAGGTTGGATTGTACAATGCGGGTTTTGCGATAATAAATTCTTATGTTGGAATGATTTTCACGGCAATGACTACAGATTATTTCCCCCGGCTGGCAGCAGTTGCAAAAAGCAATGAACAAAGCAAATTAGTGATTAATCAACAGGCTGAAATAGCTTTATTAATCCTCGCGCCGGTAATAATGATTTTTCTCGTTTTCATCAATTGGGTAGTAATTATTTTATACTCAACAAAATTTATTGCCATTAATGACATGATTATTTGGGCAATCATGGGGATTTTTTTTAAAGCTGCCAGTTGGACAATAGCATTTATTTTTCTGGCAAAAGGGGCGACCAAAATGTTTTTCTGGAACGAATTAATATTTAATATCTATTTATTATCGTTTAACCTAGTTGGATATTATTTTTGGGGTTTGGCCGGATTAGGTATCTCATTTATGGTTGCATATATTATATATTTAATTCAAGTATACGTTGTTGCAAATAAATATTATGATTTTTCATTTAGTATTGGATTTTATAAAATTTTCATATTACAATTAATGTTGGCAATTGGATGTTTATCTTTGGTAAAACTCCTTGGTGATCCTTATTCCTATATTTTTGGTTCCTTAATTATTATTATATCCTCTTTGTATGCATATAAGGAATTAGATAAGCGAATGGATATAAAATCTATCTTTGCAGGAATTAAAAAGAAATTTAAATGAAAGTGAGAAATTCAAATAATTCACTAGAAAACCCACTGGTTTCTATTATTGTTATCACTTATAACAGTTCAAAATATGTACTTGAAACATTAGAGAGTGCAAAATCTCAAACTTATAAAAATATTGAATTAATCATTAGTGATGATTGCTCGACCGATGATACACGAGAAAAATGTGAAATTTGGTTAGAGGAAAATAATGAACATTTTGCTAGTACAAAATTAGTAACTACATTCATCAATACTGGAATACCGGGAAATGCCAATAGGGGAATAAATGCATCGAAAGGCACATGGATTAAATTGATAGCAGGTGATGATGTTTTAATATACAATGGAATAGAGAATTTAGTTACGACCGTAACCAATTTTCCAAATATGGAAATTTTATTATCACAGGTAGAAATTTTCAATAATAATTTTAATGAAAATAATGTAAAAGGTTTAGGGATTTCAGATTGGCAGATTCGAGATGTACTTCAGGATAATACATCTCCTGATATTCAAATAGAATATTTATTGAAAGGTTATCCATTTCCAGGACCTGGATTTTTCATTAAAAAAGATTTATTGATTTCAACTGGTGGATACAGTGAAAAATATCCTTTAATTGAGGATATGCCATTCTGTCTTAAAGTTCTTTTTGAAAATAAAATAATTTTCTTTAGACCAATAATAACTGTTAAATATAGAAAGCATTCAGAAAATCTTACAGGAAAAAGTAATTCAACCCTCGCTTCATATCACTTGCAATCTACCATCATTCTTTTTAAAGGCTCCATTAAATATGGTAAAATGAAATTTATTATAATTAATACTTGGAATTTAATTTTCGTAAAAACAATATTTATGCTTGGTAATAAAGGTAAATTTTGTTTGTTTATTAATAAAATAAGAATCTATGCACATCCAAGAAGATTCTTTTCTTTATTGGGGATATAGGATGCTTTTAAGGTTTTATGCATATAATATTATGATTTATTAGCCTTATACCGGTTTTATATAATTACAGATGGAGGAAAGTTGAATCAAGACTATGAGAATAGTTTGTTAATATTTTTTTAAGTCTACTAATTGTAAAATTTCTTTATAAGGATCACTTTTTGAGAAGTCAAAAAATTTCTATGTGTGGTATTGGCTATGTTTTGTATTTCGGCCTTTGAATTATAAATAATGTTTTAAAAAAATATAATGAGCTCACAGAAGAAAAATATATTAATTACTTTAGTTGATCTTCATTTTGGGGGTATTTCAAATCTTGTATTACATACTACTCCCAAATTAGGAAAAATGTTTAATGTATGGGTGATATATTTTGGACCAAATGAACAAATGAAGGAACGTTTTGAAAACGCCGGGATAACTCTGGTAAGAATTCCTTATTATGGTGGAAAGGATATATTCAAAGCTGTGAGAGGATTAAGAAGATTTATTATAGAAAATAAAATTGATATTGTTTCCACTAATTTCACTCCAGACAAACTAATAGTAAGTCTAACAAGAATCCTAATAAAATTCAGAATTGTGGGTAATATTCATAATTCATTTGATCCAAACATAACTCCTATAAATTTGAGAACTTGGCGAGGTCTCTTTGAGGAATTTTTTCACAATAAGGTTGCGAATAAAGTAATTGGAGTATCCAATTGCGCAATTGAGAATGCCAAAAAATACAGAAATCTTAAAAACCCTAATTTATCAATAGTATATTCTGGAATTGCAGGTTTGACAAATACCATTTCTATAAAGCCAAAAAACAAAAAAATTATTTTTGTTACAGCCTGTAGATTTGTTGAAATAAAGGGGCTTGATAGATTAATTGACAGATTTAATGATGTCAATAAGACTCACATAAATTGGGAATTATGGCTAATAGGAAATGGTAAATTGAATAATAGCTTAAAAAATAAAGTAAAAATTCTAGGTTTAGAAGATAAAATTATATTTAAGGGTTACCAAAAAAACTTACTCTCTTTTTATGAGTTTGCTGATTTTTATATAAATAGTTCTTATAATGAAGCTTTAGGGATTTCTATAATTGAAGCTATGTCTGTAGGTTTACCTATTTTAGGTTCTAAGGTTGGGGGTGTGCCTGAGGTTGTTCAGGATGAATATAATGGCTATTTATTAGATTTTAATGATGAGGTTGATAGTGTTAGAATAATATGGGAGGCTATTGATTTAGATCCTGAAAAATATAATAAGATTGCAGAGAACAGTTTAAAATGTTTTCAAAAAAAGTTCTCAATTGAAAATTATGTAGATAGAATAACTTTTGAATATAATGAATTATTACATTTATAAACTTAAAATAAATTATGTTAAAAGATAAAGCAATATTAATTACCGGAGGCACAGGGTCATTAGGCAAGGCCTTAACTGCCCATATTTTAAAGGTATATCCTGAAGTAAGAAAAATAATTATTTTTTCCAGAGATGAGCAAAAACAATTCCTGATGGCACAGGAATTTCCTAATAATTTATTTCCGCAAGTAAGATTTTTAATAGGAGATGTGAGAGATAAGGAACGGTTGGTCAGGGCATTTAAAGGTGTGGATTACGTCATTCATGCGGCAGCTATGAAACACGTGCATATTGCCGAATATAATCCGGATGAATGTATTAAAACCAATGTGGGCGGAGCTCAAAATGTAGTTCACGCAGCTTTGGAAACAGCTGTTGAGCGAGTAGTAGCGCTTTCAACCGATAAAGCTTGTGCACCTATCAATTTGTATGGAGCAACCAAGCTTACCTCTGATAAACTTTTTATTGCAGCCAATAATATCAAAGGCTGGAATCCTATTAAGTTCTCAGTGGTGCGTTATGGTAATGTAATGGGTTCAAATGGATCAGTGATTCCATTTTTTATAGATAAGCGTAAAGAAGGGGTTTTGCCTATTACCGATTCGGAAATGACACGATTTAATATTTCCCTTCAGGGAGGTGTTGATATGGTGATGCACGCTTTAAATAACGCCTGGGGAGGTGAGTTATTTGTCCCTAAAATTCCATCCTATCGTATTATGGATGTAGCTGAAGCAATTGGGCCTGAATGTGAAAAGAAAGTTGTGGGAATAAGACCGGGTGAAAAGGTTCATGAAGATATGATCACAGCTTCCGATGCCTTTTATACCTATGATTTAGGTAAATATTATGTTATTTTACCTTCAAGTCCAAGATGGGATCTAAATGAATTTATAGAATCCTTAGATGCCAAGAAAGTACCAGCTGGGTTCAATTATAATTCAAGTGAAAATACCCAATGGGAGACTGTTGAGTCCCTTAGGGTACTTATAAAAGATCACGTGGATTCCACATTTGAAGTTTAGGATTGGTGAAGAGTGAAATAGTGAAGAGTGTTGAGTAAGCAAACCCTAAACAACAAACGCTAAACAGTTAAAAAACATGAGTTTAGAAAATAAAAATAATAAACCGGTTAGAGATTCACAGATAGCCGTTAACCCTGTCCCGATTCCTTACGGACGTCAAAATATTACCGAAGAAGATATTCAGGCTGTTATTGAAACCCTGAAATCTGACTATTTAACTCAGGGGCCAAAAATAGCAGAATTTGAAACCGTGTTTGCAAAATATGTGGGAAGCAAATATGCAGTTGCAGTTTCAAACGGCACAGCTGCTTTGCATCTTTGTGCGATGGCTTTAAACGTTCAAGAAGGAGATAAGGTGATCACTACTCCTATTACTTTTGCAGCTTCGGCAAATTGTGTAAGGTATTGTGGCGGAGAAGTTGTTTTTGCCGATATTGATCCTGAAACTTATTTGCTGGATATCGATAAAGTTAGAGAACTTCTGGAAGCTTCTCCCAAAGGAACTTTTAAAGGGATAATACCTGTAGATTTTGCCGGTAGGGCAGTAGATCTTGAAGCGTTTAGAAACCTGGCAAATGAATTCGATTTATGGATAATCGAAGATTCCTGTCACGCGCCCGGCGGTTATTTTATTGATAGCAATGCAAATAAACAGCACTGTGGAAATGGGAATTTTGCAGATTTGGCAATATTTTCATTTCACCCCGTAAAACACATCGCCTGTGGAGAAGGAGGAATGATCACTACCAATGATGAGAACCTATATAAAAAGCTTCTCCAATTAAGGACCCACGGAATAGTAAAGGACGATAAAAAATATAAAAACACCCCCGCTTTTGCCAATGGTTCCACTGTCAGTTCGAGCGCTACTGTCAGGTCGAGCGCAGTCGATGTCATGTCGAGCGGAGGCGAGACATATCCAAACTGGTATATGGAAATGCAGGATTTGGGTTATAATTACCGCTTAACCGATTTTCAGGCTGCCTTGGGAATTAGCCAGTTAAAAAGGGCAGATGAAGGATTAGCAAAAAGAAGAGAAATTGCGGCAATCTATCAAAAAGCATTTAAAGGAAAGAAATTTTTCACGGGACAATCTGGGGTTGTAGAAGGACATGCGTATCATTTATACGTACTTGAAGTAGAAAACAGATTGGGCTTATACAATTATTTGCGTGAGCATAATATCTTTGCGCAAATACATTATATCCCTTGCCACTTAATGCCTTATTACAGGGAATTTGGTTGGAAAGAAGGCGATATGCCAAATGCAGAAAATTATTATAAACATTGCATTAGTTTGCCGATGTATCCAACATTGACGGATGAAGAACAAGAATATGTAGTAGGTAAGATAAATTCATTTTATGAAGATTAGGGGAAAGTTAGGCTTAGGTACCGTTCAGTTTGGTCTTCCATATGGAATCTCCAATAATAAGGGGCAAACCCCGGCAGAAGAAGTAAGAAAGATTCTTGATACAGCTCAATTTTATAATATTAAAATGTTGGATTCAGCATCAGCCTATGGAAGTTCTGAAGATGTACTTGGGCAATATGACCTATCTTCTTTTAAAATAGTTTCTAAATTTATGCCTCCTTCAAAAGATGAAAGTATTTCAATTCAACTCTACGGAAGCTTGAAAAAATTGAGACTTAACAGCTTTTATGGTTATCTTGCCCATAGACCGATGGAGATTTTAAATCACCCGGAGCAATGGGAGGAATTGCTAAGATTAAAAACTGAGGCAAAAGTAGAAAAAATTGGTTTTTCCCTTAATGAGCCTCAGGAATTAGAACGGCTTTTTGAAAAGGGATATATTCCAGACTTAGTTCAGGTTCCTTATAATTATTTTGATATAAGGTTTGAATCCGCTATGAAAGAACTTAAAAGAAGAGGTTGTGAAGTTCATACGAGATCTGCTTTTTTACAAGGACTATTTTTTATGAATCCCCAGAAACTTGATGACTTTTTTAGTGAAGTGAAACCTCTTTTAATTCAACTTCAAGAAAAATCTCCCTTAAACGGAGCTCTCCTAAAGTTTGTTCTGGATAAGCCTTTTATCGATAAAGTAATTATAGGCGTAGAAAATGAATTACAATTTGTGCAGAATATAGCAAATATAGAAAATGCACCTGATTTACCTGAATTAGAAAATAAAATAGCTGATAATATTTTAATACCCTCAAAATGGCCAAAAAATTAAAAATAGGAATAATAGGCATGAGTGAAGGGAATGGTCATCCTTATTCCTGGAGCGCGATCTTTAATGGTTATGATAAAGAAATAATGAAAGATTGTCCCTTTCCGGTTATTCCCGAATATTTGGATAAACAGAGTTTTCCGGCAGATGGTTTGGGAGAGTTTGGAGAAGTCACTCATATCTGGACTCAAGATATTGCTATTTCAAGACATATTGCTGCTTCCACAAAAATTGAAAATGTTGTGGAGAATTTGGAGGATCTGATTGGTGAAATTGATGCAGTTCTTTTGGCACGTGATGATGCAGAAAATCACTATATAATGGCGCTTCCTTTCTTAAAAGCAGGAGTCCCTATTTTTATAGATAAACCATTAGCATTATCCGTAGAAGAAGCTAATAATATTTTAAGGGAGCAGCAATATGAAAATCAGATTTTTTCCTGTTCTTCATTTCGTTTTGCTAACGAGTTAAACCTAACAATACAGGAAAAGGAAAAAATTGGGAAAATAGTTCATGTTGAAGCTGCAATACCTAAAAAATGGGATACCTATGCAATTCATCTAATTGAACCAATTATTGCCCGTATACCACAGAGAGGGAAATTAATAGATGTAAAAAGTTTACATAACGATTCTATCTCTAATTGTATTATTAAATGGGAAAATACAACTGCCTACATTAAAGTGACCGGAAACATATCAGTTTCAATCAATTTAACTTTCTATGGAGAGCATGGTTTCGTTAAAAAGGAATTTAACGATTCTTATTCATGCTTTAAAAAATCCCTCCATACATTTGTTGAAATAATAAATGGAAAGGAAGATAATATAGAAAGAGACGAAACATTGGAAATAATTAAAATTTTGGAAAAGGGTAGAAGATGAAAAATATTTTAATCACAGGAGGAAGCGGGAAAGTAGGGTTTCAATTGGTAAAGCATTTTTTAAAAAAAGGATTTAGAGTGATTACTACTTCTACTGACAAACAACGCTTTTTTACTATTAAGAAAAAAGAATTATCTGATTATAATCTTGAGGCTTTAAAAGTTATTGAAGTTAATTTTAATACAGAGGATGCCATAGATACTATAATAGAATATTTACAGGTTGAGGCTATTGTCTTAACCGATATGATCCATAATGCACGATCACTAAATTTTTTAAAAATTAATGAGGACAAAACAATTTCCAGTGAGAATTTTTCGGGGGAGTTTTATATGGACGTAGTTTTTCCATATCGGCTATCCATGGCGGTTAAAAACCAAATATCCCACAATTTAGAGAGTATTATATTTATTTCATCTATGTACGGAGTGGTGGCACCCACCCCGGCACTTTATGATGATTTCGAAAATTCATCTCCCATTCACTATGGTGTTTCTAAAGCAGCCCAAATTCACCTTACAAAAGAGCTGGCGGTACGTTTGGCTCCGGAAATTAGAGTTAATTGTGTGAGTTTTGGTGGTATAAAAGGTAGAGCAGATGAGGAGTTTGAAAATAGATATAAAAATCTTAATCCACAACAAAGAATGCTGCAAGAAGAAGATGTAATTGGCCCAGTTGATTTTCTTATTTCAGAAAATTCCAAAAGTATGACGGGTCAAAACCTAAAAGTAGACGGAGGATGGACAATTTGGTAAATAAAAAAGTAATGGCCATTATTCCGGCAAGAGGTGGTTCTAAAAGAATACCCAAAAAAAATATTATAGAAATAAATGGCAAACCAATGCTTGCCTGGACTATAGAAGCTGCCCTTCAATCTAAATATATAGATGAGGTTTTAGTAAGTACCGATGACGAAGAAATTGCTGAGGTGGGAAGAAAATATGGTGCAAAAGTTCCATTTTTGAGAGATTCTAATGCCGATGATCATTCCCCTATAAGTTTGGCTACCATAAAGGCAATTAATCAATGGGAAGAAAGTGGTTTTGATAAACACGATGCAGTGGTGCAATTAATGGCGAACTGCCCTTTAAGAGATAGTAAGGACATAGATGAAGCTATTGAACATTTTTTTCTAAAAAAATTAGAATATCAAATTAGTTGTTTTAAGTATGGGTGGATGAATCCTTGGTGGGCGCATAAGTTAGATGCAGATGGCATAGCGACTCCAGTATTCGATGATAAGGAGAGAATGAAAAGATCTCAGGATCAACCCGATTTATATTGTCCTACTGGTGCCATTTGGATAGCTGATAAAGATTCACTCATAAAAACTAAAAGTTTTTATGGGCCTAATTATTCATTCTTTCCTATGCATTGGATTAAAGCTATAGATATAGATGAGTATGAAGATTTTGAAATGGCGGAGTATTTTATGAAAGTTCCCAACAGATAATGTGTGATATGAACTCCTACAAAGCACTAAATAAGCAAATTTTTACCTCTGGAAAGTATTCTATAGTTCCACTGCGGAGAGAAGACCGCTATGCTATTATGAAATGGCGTAATGAACAGATCTATCATTTAAGACAACACAAAACTCTTACAAAAGAAGATCAGGACAAATATTTTGAAACAACAGTGGCGAGTTTATTTAAAAAAGATCAACCCGATCAAATGTTGTTTTCTTATTTAGAAAATGACATCCGTATTGGTTATGGAGGGTTGGTGCACATCAATTGGATCGATAAGAATGCCGAGATTTCATTTATAATGAATACTGAACTAGAAGGTGAAAATTTCGAATTTCATTGGAGTAGTTTCCTTAAATTATTAGAAGAACTTGCTTTTGTTGAACTAGAATTTCATAAACTATATGTTTACGCTTTTGATTTGAGGCCTCATCTCTATACTGCATTAGAATTGAATCAATATTTTAAAGATGCAGTTCTAAAAGAGCATTGTTTCTTCAACGACCAATTTATAGATGTGGTAATTCACTCAAAATTAAATGCATTATGAGATTAGGTGTGCTGGCAAGTGGAAATTTAGGGTATTCAGTTTTAATACATTTAATTAAAAAGAATGAAGTTGTTTTTGTAATGACCGACAAAAACTCCTTGGAGATAATTAATTTATGTAAAGATTATAATTATCCAATTCTTACAGGTAATCCACGTAATGGAAAAAGTCAGGAATTTATTAAAGGAAAAAACATAGAGGTCTTAATTTCAGTGAACTATTTATTTATAATTGAAGAAGATCTAATAAAGCTTCCTAAGAAATTAGCTTTTAATATACACGGCTCATTATTACCCAAATATAGGGGGCGTACACCTCACGTTTGGGCAATAATAAATAATGAAAAAGAAACGGGTATTACAGCGCATATTATAGATAAAGGTTGCGATACAGGGGATATCATTGAACAGATTCCAGTTCCAATAAGTTATAAGGATACTGGAGCTATGATCTTAGTAAAATACGAACAACTTTATATACCATTAATAGATACTGTATTACAAAAAATTAAGGATGATACAATTCAATTAACTCCTCAAGAAAACAAGAATTCAACATATTTTGGTAAAAGAAGCCCTAAGGATGGAAAAATAGATTGGAATTGGCAAAAGGAAAGAATAAGAAATTGGATTCGGGCTCAAGCTTACCCTTATCCTGGAGCTTTTTCATTTTACGATGATGAAAAGGTTATTATCGATGAAATTGAATTTAAAGATTTTGCTTTTAATTATGAGATGTCAAATGGTCTTGTTCTATCAACCAATCCATTGATGATTAAAACACCAAATGGTGTCGTGGAAATAAAAAAAATAAGAGATAACCAACTTAATTTTGAAGTTGATCAAATTCTGAACTAATAATACAAAAAATGAAAATAGGTAGTTTTGAAATAAATAATAATTCTGAAGTATTTATCATAGCAGAATTATCAGCAAACCATAATGGTAGTTTAGAGGTTGCGATAAACACAATAAGGGCTGCAAAAAGATCTGGAGCCAATGCTATTAAACTTCAAACATATACTGCAGATACAATAACCATAGATTGTGATAAGGATGATTTTATACTTAAATCTGGTTCAATTTGGGATGGTAGAACATTTTACGACTTATATAAAGAAGCAAGTACTCCCTGGGAATGGCATGAAGAATTATTTAAAGTCGCAAAGGAAGAAGGGCTGGTTTGTTTCTCTTCCCCTTTTGATCCCACAGCGGTAGAATTGTTGGAAAAACTAAATGTACCCGCTTATAAGATAGCGTCTTTTGAGATTACCGATATCCCCTTAATTGAATTGGTTGCCTCTAAAGGAAAACCGGTAATAATTTCTACCGGCATAGCCGGGCAGGAAGATATAGAATTGGCCTTGGATGCCTGCAAAAGAATGGGGAATAATGATATTTCTTTATTAAAATGTACATCTTCCTATCCCGCTCCTATTGACGAAGCCAATATGGTTATGGTAAAAGATTTGGCAGAACGCTATGGAGTGATCCCCGGTTTGTCCGATCATACAATGGGAAATACAGTGCCTGTGGTAGCCACCTGTTTCGGTGCTAAAATTATCGAAAAGCATTTTATCCTGGACAAATCAATTGGCGGTCCTGATGCCTCTTTTTCCATGGATGAGCAGGAATTCACAGAGATGGTAAAGGCGGTACGAGAAGCCGAAAGTGCCATTGGTAAAGTAGATTATACCTTAACCGAAAAGCAAAAAAAAGGCAGGGAGTTTTCCCGTTCTTTGTACGTGGTTGAAGATATAAAAGCGGGGGAAGTTATTACCGAAAAAAATGTGAGATCTATCAGGCCGGGGTTTGGGCTGCATCCTAAGTACTTTAAGGAGGTTTTAGGGAAAACAGTTAAAGAAGAATTGCCAAAAGGAACAGCTCTATCTTTTAATGATTTGAAATAAGAAAATGATGAATAGGCACTATAAATTTTCCAATACTGAGATTAATAAAATTCTGTATTCTGGAATAAGAAATTCAACTCATCATAAAATAAGGCGAAAAGGGTTTATTAGGAAGATTCTTAAAACTGCCTATATTCTTTTATTAAAACATCCTAAAAGACACTCGCATAATAATATGCAAGGTTCTATTTTAAATGATGCACCTCAAAAAGATTGGGTGCCTAATGATTCTCAATGGAAAGTTCTAATATTTAATGAAAATAACGAAGAAGTGAGACCATTATTATTTATTGAAATGTTGTTGCTTTTTTCCTTTTTGTTTAATGTAAAAATAATTCAAAAGATAATTTTTGGTATAGCTGAAATTAAAGCTTTAAATTTTATTAAGAATCGAAATATTGATCATCTTATATGTGGTCATCCTACAATATTGATGACCTTTATTGGTTTTTATCTAGCGAAATTAGATAAAAATGTTATTACACTTCAGCATGGTATTTATAATTTAAATGAGTATAAAGTTCTTTGGTTTGAAAAAAATATTGCCACTCATGTTATTGTATATGGACATTATTTTAAAGAGTTATATAATTCGCAGGGTGTAAGGGAAAAAAACCTTATTATTGGAAACCCTTATTTTAAAAGTGATATTAGTATAAAGGAAAAAACTAAAGTTCCCCTTCACCTAGTGAGGAAAAAGGTGTTATTTATGGGGCAACAATTTCACAAAGTTTGTCCTGGGATTTTTGAACCATATAATAAAGCGATATCTGACTTGACCGATTTTTTACATGGAAAAGATATCGATGTTTATTATAAATCTCACCCACGGGAAAACATTCAAAAAAGTCTAGGTGAAGAAAATATCTCAAAACTGAAATTTTTCGTAGGGAAAAATGATTCTGATTCTTTCTTAAACGATTTCGATATTTATTATTCTATTAACTCATCTTTACTTTTGGAAACTTACCTTCAGAAAAAAATATGTTTTCAGATAGATGTTCATTATGATCTTAATTTGGATAAATTTTCTGATTACTCTGGAATACCTCTTATCGATTCAAAAAATTTGTATAATCACCTCAATCAGGAAATTTACGAATTTTATTACGATCCGAAATATTTGAATATTAGTCAAACACCTCGAGATTCAGTAATAAATACAATTACGAAGATACTAATTTCTAACGAAAAGGTTTTATTATAAGTATTCGTAGAAAATGGGTTAAAGATGAAGTATATTCTGAATGCCAAAGGTTTGATGCCGACTTCTTGAGTTTTTAATTTCATTAAATTATTTTTTAGGCGATCATTTTTCTGTTATAGATAAAGATGTGGTATTACAAATTGAATTTTATTATAAAATGATTTGGTTAACTTATCATTTGGCAAATCAAAGAACAGTCAGATATTTTTATAACAAAATATTTAATGAATAAATAACATTTAAAGATTTAGGTTATCAAGCCATTATATGAATACTTACCTTTAAAGAATGTTACTTATATACATCAAAAATTATCTTTCTGAATTATGAAAAAAGTTTTATTCCTAATAGATACTCTTGAGATAGGAGGTGCTGAGACCAGTATTTTGGAAATTGCATCCCGGTTGAAAAGCTGGGAACCTATTGTAGTCTATATTTACCATGGCGGTACTCTAAAACCACGATTTGAGAGTGCTGGGATAAAAGTATATTCACTTAATATCAAGGCTAAATTTGGAATTTGGAAGGCGTATAAGGCACTTTCAAAAATTATTCAAAATGAAAATCCAGATATCATTCATGCCACCTTATTTAAAGCTGAATTGGTAAGCAGGTTTGTGGGGCCTAAATTTAATATTCCCGTAATAAACAGTTTTGTAAATGATAGTTATTCAATAGAACGTTATGAATTGTTGAATTTTTATCAAAAAAACGTTCTTAATTTATATAAACTTGTAGACAGGATAACGGCTAACAGAGCGACACAATTTATGTCTATCACGAACGCAATTATACATAGAAATTCAAGCGCAATCGGTATAAATCTTGAACAAGTTAATGTTATCTACCGGGGGAGGGATATTGAGGCTTTCAGGAAAAAAGTGGATAGCAATAAATTGAAGGGATTGAGAGAATTATATGGGAATGGCCCAATAATATTAACAGTGTCCAGATTGTTGATCAGAAAAGGCTATCTCGAAGCTATTCGGGCAATGGAAAAAATAATTAAATCTAATCCGGAAGTTAAATACCTTATTGCGGGAGAAGGGCATGACAGGGAGCATTTTCAAAGTCTAATTCTTAAATTAAAATTGGAGAAAAATATATTCCTTTTAGGAAACAGAAATGATATTCCAACACTTTTGGCTTTTTCAGATATTTTCTTATTTCCATCCCATTACGAGGGGCAGGGTGGTGCCCTTGTAGAGGCTATGATTTTAGGTAAACCTATTATTTCTTCTAAAATCCCTGTCATAGAAGAATCGGTTAAAAATAATTTCTCGGCATTGTTGTTTGAACCTAAAAACATAGAGGATATTTCAGCTAAAATTCTTTGGGCAATATCCAATCAGGAAAAAATGAAAGAATATGGTGAAAACGCAAAAAATGATGCAGAATTGAGATTTGATATTGAAAAAGTTGCTCTTCAACATGAAGAAATGTACGATAAGGTTGTAATGAAAATGAATAAAAATAATTTTTAAGTTTCAAATTCTTATCAATAAGAAACTAATTGATTTTTTTCCAAATAAAATAATTGGGTTTATTGCAACACTTATCTTATTCAATTAAACTTAACATCCAAAATTTCTTTTGAAAATCCTCCACCTCATTCAAAAACCACAAAATCGCGGAGCAGAAATGTTCACCTGTCAGCTTTCAAATCATTTAGTTGAATTGGGCCATCAGGTTAAAATTGTCGCCCTTTTTGAAGGAAAAGCTATTTTGCCTTTCAATGCAGAAATTACCTCTTTAAAAGCATCTTCTAAGAACCGATTTTTTGATATTGTTGCCTGGAAGAAATTCGCAAGAATAATAAAAGATTTTAATCCCGATATCATCCAGGCAAATGCCGGAGATACCCTTAAATACGCTGTTTTCTCCAAAAAATTATTTGGATGGAAAACACCTATTATTTTCCGCAATGCAAGTGAAGTTGGCCGCTATTTAAAAACTCCAATTCAAAAAAGCTTAAATTCTTTTTTTTATAAAAATGTGGAGTTTGTTATTTCAGTTTCCGGGGCTTCAGAAAATGACATTTTAAACCATTTCCCATTTCTATCAGGGAAAACGGTGGTAATTCCGGTAGGATTGGAAACTATTTCAAAAATTGAAGAAATCACACTTAAACCTGAGGACAGTCAGCACATAGTTCATGTAGGTGGTTTTAGTTTTGAAAAAAATCATTTAGGACTTTTAAGGATCTTTCAATCTATTTTAAAAAGCAAACCAAATGTTCATCTTCATTTAGTTGGTGACGGCCCTTTGAAGGCTGAAATTGAGGAAGAAGTGGAAAAAATGAATTTGAGACAAAACATTACTTTTTACGGCTTTGTCAATAATCCCCTCTCCTACATTAAAGCTGCAAATGTTTTGGTATTGCCAAGCATAATTGAAGGTCTTCCGGGAGTTTTACTTGAAGCCATGCTATGTAAAACCCCCGTAGTTGCGTATAACGTTGGTGGAATTTCAGAAATAGTCAGCTCACAAACCGGAAATTTAATAGAAAAGGATGAGGAGGCAGGCTTTGTAAAAGCAGTTTTGGAAACCCTGGAAAATCCAAATATGGACCAAATTGAAAACGCGTACCAAATGGTGCTTAAGGAGTATATGAATGTGGAAATCGCTTTGAAGTTTGTTGAGGTTTATGGGGATGTGATTCGTTTGCCCCCCAACCCCCGAAGGGGGAGTAAATGAAACTTTTGACAATGGGATTTGATCCCGGAGCAGTAACGTTGTGATGAAGTAACGAAGTAACGGAGTAATGAAGTAATGTTGTGATGAAGTAACGTTGTGATGAAGTAACGTTGTGATGAAGTGGAGCTGTGATGAAGTAACGTTGTGATGTTGTAA